>Ga0182016_10001117_pt1 | contig 32878 bp, 34 predicted proteins | sample 712S2MmetaG_FD_120491 | JGI IMG/M metagenome (GOLD analysis project Ga0182016, IMG submission 120491) | Permafrost microbial communities from Stordalen Mire, Sweden - 712S2M metaG | ecosystem: Environmental > Terrestrial > Soil > Wetlands > Permafrost | place: Sweden: Stordalen | collected...
AAGCGCTGCGAAGACTCCGGCCTTTGGCGAATGCACCATGCGGGACATATCGACAATTCCTTTGAGCCCATCGGCAAATGCCACGCGCAGACGAAACCCCGGAAGAGCTTCGACTTCGGTGACACGCCACGGAGACCGGGGCGCGACCTCCTCCATTAAGGCAGCGGAAGGATTTTCGCCGGCGTTTGATTCTGTGCGCATAGTTCCCAATCCATCCTAAGTTCCTCGCGATGCTGTTGCGCCCACTCCAACACGAGCGCCATTGCGCGCGGGCAAATCTCCACGGATGACCTCGAAGGTCCGAATGTCGATCAATGCCTCGTATTCAGCATACAACGCGTGAAAATGAGGTGGTACATGGTCACCGAAGTACATCTGAATCAAGATTCCGTAAAACCTGCTGATTGTCGGCATTGGTCTCCTCGGTTTCTTGCCCCATGCGTCGAAAAAATCATTTGCTTCGGTATCTACTCCAGCGCATAAATGGTCAAACCGCTCAGCAGCTTGGGAAAGAAATCGGTGGACTTTTGCGGCATTACATCCCCGGCAAACGCCACTTCCCGTAGTTGCTCCATGGAAACGGGTTTGGTTAGGAAGGCAACATCCGCTTCGCCGCGGCGAACCATGTCCGCTGCCTCGCCGGCGTCGCGCAGATAGCGAATGTTGGTCTGCTCGCGAACCTTTTCCGCGTCCAGGCCAAGCAGCCGGTCAAGCACGATCGAGTGCAAATGACTCAGGTCAAGCTGGCGTTGCCGTTCGGGCAGGCTTGCCAGCGCTACAGCAACCGCCTCGGGCCTGGACCGCAACAGCAGCGCCCCGGCCCCGGTCACGGCGATAAAGGCCGTCCCTTCCTGGCGGCCGAGCAAATCCATCAGACCTGCGGCATCGTCGGCATCCAAAGGCTCCACAGTGAAAAACTCTTGCGCCGCAATGGCAAAGGCCACCGGATCGAAGCCCGGAAGGCTGTGCACCACGCGGTGAGTGGGCAGAATCACCAGCCCGTCGGAGTCCATGTTGACAAAAGTCATCATAACGGCGGCTTCAGGATAAGCCGGCTGAGGCAACTGATTCACGCCGTACTCAGGCTTGGCCGTTGCGGCTGCCGCGTGCTCCACCGCATATTCCTTCGAGTAGTTCAGCGCGGTTTCGTAACGGTGGTGCCCGTCGGCGATGATCAGCTTCTTGTCGGCCATGGCCGCCGCCAGAAGGCGGATCGCCGCCGGATCGCTTACCCGCCACAGCCGGTGCAGAACGCCGTACTCGTCGGTGACCTCCGCTTCGGCGGGTCCGTTGCCGTCGTACAATACCTTTTCTACGCTGCCCGCCGGATCGGAGTAGAGCATGAAAATCTGCCCGAAATGCGCATGAGTGGCCTTGAGCAGGTTGAGCCGGTCGCTCTTGGGCTTTGACAGCGTTTGTTCATGGCGGAAGACCACCTTCTCCGCGTAGTCGTGTAGCTTTCCCAAAGCGATAAATCCGCGCCGTTCCTTCACTACATCCGTGCCGGGAACCTTGAAACGCTGCGCATAGGCAAACACACACGTCGCCTTTTCCTGGATCAGAACGCCCTGCTCCCGCCAGGCCTGAAAATCGCGCGCCGCGCGCGTGTAGACGCTTTCGCCCTTCTCGTCATCGAACAGTTCAGGCTGGCCCAGAATGATGCGCACCAGATTGTAGGGGCTGCGCTCGTAGTAGGCCTGCTGCATGGCCGGAGAAATCTTGTCGTAGGGCTGTGTGACGACGTCGTCCAGGCGGACAACGGAAGGATTGTAGCGCCATGCGCGAAATGGATAAATGCGGGCCATGCTGTGGGTCGTGCTCCCCGATTGAACAGTCGAATTTGCGCTCGAAGGCTCCTTGGGTCGCTCCCGGGCCCTTCCGCGCTCAGGCTCGATTGTATCCCAGTTGTACTGGCGGGCCTCTTTTTCGGATGACCGCCGCGGCGCTTGCCGCGCTTCGAAATCTTCAAATGCGTTGACGAGGCAATGACACCAGCGGTGCTCCAATCGTGCTAATATCGCCTTCATTCCGGGGTGCGGGACGATGACCAGGTTTCCTCTCAAGAAAACTCCTCTTTGTCGGCACGAGGTCCATCGAACGCTCCGCCTGTTGACTATCTGTATCCTCGCTGCAATGTTTTGTCTGGCCCGCTCCCAGGCCCAGGACGACCAGCTCAATCAGGTGCATGTGCCCCCGCCTTCAGCCTCCGCTCCGGCAACGGAAGAACCCAAGGGTGCTGAAGCGCCTGCCGCATCGGGCCCCGATGCCCTCAAGATCCACCCCGGCGCCCGCATCCGGCTCAACGTGGACATGGTGCTGATCCCGGTCACGATCACCGATCCCATGAACCGTCTGGTCACCGGCCTCGAGCAGGAAGACTTCCAGATCTTCGAAAACAATAGCCAGCAGAAGATCGCCACCTTTGCCAGCGAGGATGCCCCTGTCTCGATCGGCATCATCTTCGATCTTTCCGGCTCGATGAGTTCGAAACTGATCCGCGCCCGTGAATCGATCCTCCAGTTCATCAAAACCGCCAACCCGCAGGACGAGTTTTTCGTCATCGGCTTCAACGACCGGCCCGAACTGATTGAGGATTTCACCAATTCGGTCGAGGATATCCAGGCCCGCCTCGCCACCGTGCGCAGCGGACATCGCACCGCACTGCTGGACGCCATCTATTATGGCCTGACCAAGATGAAAGAGGCCCGCCATGATCGCAAAGCCCTGCTGGTAGTCTCCGATGGAGGCGATAACCGCTCCCGCTACACAGAAGGCGAGTTGCGCGCCCAGGTGCGCGAGGCCGACGTCGAGATCTACTCCATCGGCATCTTCGACCCGGATGCGAGTACGCCCGAGGAACGTACCGGGCCCCAGTTGCTGAACGACCTGAGCGAGGATACGGGCGGCCGGCTCTTCCGTGTGGACGATATCGCAGAAATGGGAGACATTGCGGAGAAGATCTCCAGCGAGCTGCGCAACCAATACGTCATCGGCTTCCGGCCCAAGAACCTCACCCGCGACGGCAAATGGCGTAAAGTGAAGGTGAAGGTCAATCCACCCGTTGGGCTGCCTCCACTCACTGTCCATGCTCGCACCGGCTACTATGCGCCTTCGCAATAACACGGTCCTCGCTGCTCTTCTTGCCGCAGCGACCCTCTTGCTGTCCGCGCCGCAATCCTCCTCCCAAACAGCCCCTGCGCAGGCTTCGCCGGGCCAGGCGCCTTCTCTCACGGTTGACCGGGATCCCGTCCGCTCTCCGGATGCCGAGGCCGCCCCATCCAACGCCCAAGGCCCGCTACGCAAACAGGGCGAGGGATACGTCCTCCACACTGAAGTGGAAGAGGTAGTGCTCAACTGCACGGTGCTGGAGGGCAACCGCCTGGTTCCGGACCTGAAGAAGGAGAACTTCGACATCATCGAGGACGGTGTCAAGCAAACCCTCATCAGCTTCCAGCACACCGATCTGCCCGTCTCCATCGCCCTCGTGGTGGACAACTCGGGATCCATGTCGCGCAAGCGCCCGTCGGTAAACAAGAGCGCCCTCGATCTGATCCTGGCCTCGAATCCCCAGGACGAAGCCTTCGTCGTCAACTTCTCCGACGAGGCCTTCATCGACCAGGAGTTCACCTCCGACGTGAACAAGCTGCGCGACGGCCTCGGCCACATCGAATCCCGCGGCGGCACCGCGCTCTACGACGCCGTAGTCGCCTCGGCGGACAAGCTCGTAGCCGACGCCAAGCGCCCTAAGCAGGTTCTCATCCTCATCACCGACGGCGAAGATAACGCCTCTACGCTCAACCTCGAGCAGACCATCCGCCGCGTACAGCAGCTCTCCGGCCCCGTCATCTATTCCATTGGCCTCTTGTTTGGCGACGAGATGAGCCGCGCCGAGGTGCGCCACGCTCACCGCGCCCTGGAAATGCTCTCGACGGAAACCGGCGGCATGGCCTTCTTTCCGAAATCCATCGCACAGATCGACCAGATCGCCGCCGAAGTCGCCCGCGACATTCGCAATCAGTACACGCTGGGCTACCACTCAACCAAGCCCACCACGGAGTCTGGCTTCCGCCGCGTGCAGGTCACCGCCGAAGCGAAAGGAATGGGCAAGCTCAACGTCCGCACCCGCACCGGCTACTTCCCTGTCGCGCGCGTCGCCAAGAAGGGGGCGGCAATTGAGAACAAGTGAGGCGGAGCAATGAGACGGTTTGTTCTATGGTATTTTCTTTTTCTAACGCTGGCAGTGGGCGCGCCTGCCGCTTTAGCGCAGTACGAACTTATTATGATCGAGCGACCGTTTCAGGCGCGACATCTTGCAGGAGTTGTTGTGGACTCCACGGGAGCACCAGTGGCCGGCGTAGTGATTGAAGATTGCGTTCAGACGTTTAGAAAGGTTAGAGCACCCGGCGACACGGAAACGCCCGTTTTCGAGGAAAGGATGATTCTTGACTGCCATTTTGAATCTAAGCACGTTCTGGCTTCCACAAGAACCGATTCCGAAGGGCGCTTCAAGTTTCCACACGCAACGATGGGATCCACTCACTATCTGTATCTGAGCCAATCTGGATTTGATCCCATGCAAATTGCCGTAAAGCTGCGGTTTTTTGCGTGCGCTGAGATGCGCGTCAAACTCGTGATCGCAACCTGATTCGGCCCCGTTTCCACCCCTGCTGCGATAAGCTGAAAGCAGGAGACGAAGCGCGAAAGATGACCACTTCCCCGTACAGATACTCAACCCTTGCCGTTCATGCCGGGCAGCACCCTGACCCGCAGACAGGCGCCGTGAATGTGCCCGTGTACCTTTCCTCGACCTTTCAATTGACTGGCATCGGCACGGACCGCGGCTGGGACTATTCCCGCGCCGGAAACCCCACCCGCGACCGCCTTGAAGAGGCGCTGGCTGCGCTCGAAGGCGGCCACAGCGCTCATGCCTTCACCACCGGAATGGCGGCCATCTCCGCGCTGGTGGCCATGCTGCGCGCGGGCGACCACCTCATCTGCTCCAAGGATGTCTATGCCGGCACCGTGCGCCTCTTCGACCAGATCGTCTCCGGCTACGGCATCGCCATCGAGTACGTTGACACCAGCGATCTGGCAGCGGTCGAGGCAGCCATTCGCGCCAACACCAAACTCATTCACATCGAAACCCCCAGCAATCCGCTGATGGTGCTTACCGATATTGCCGCCGTCAGCCGCATCGCCCACGCCCACGGCATCGAGGTCAGCGTGGATAACACCTTTCTCTCGCCGGTCCTGCAAAGTCCGCTGGCTCTCGGCGCGGACATCGTGATGCACTCCACCACCAAGTACCTCAACGGCCACTCCGACGGTCTCGGCGGCGCGCTCATTGGGTCCAAGCCCGAACACAAGGAGCGCTTTCTGCTCATTCAAAAAGCCGCTGGCGGCGTGCTCTCGCCCTTCGAGTGCTTCCTGGTGCTGCGTGGCATCAAGACCCTCCCCTTGCGCATCCAGCAGCATGAGGAGAATGGCCGCGCCGTCGCCGAGTTCCTCTCCACCCACCCCAAGGTCAGCAAGCTGGCCTATCCCGGCCTGAAAACCCATCCGCAGTACGATCTGGCCGTGACGCAGCAAAAAGGCTTCGGGTCGATGATGAGCTTCGAGGTCGATTCGCAAGCGGCAGCAGGGCGATTCCTGGCAGCAATCAAAATCTTCCTCAGCGCCGAGTCGCTGGGCGGAGTCGAGTCCCTAGCCTCCCACTCGGCCACCACGACACATGCGTCAGTAACCGAAGAGCAGCGCGCATCCATGGGCATTACGCAGGGGCGCATCCGGCTTTCCATCGGCATCGAGGACAAGGAAGACCTGATCGAGGATCTCGACCAGGCGCTGGCAGCGGTATAGAAATAAGATTTTTCGAAACGGAGATCGGCGTATTCTAAGGTGTGGGCTCGTACCAGTTCGACGGCGTCACATTCCGTGTGTACCCAGAGGATCATGATCCTCCCCACGTTCATGGCCGATACCAGGGAATAGTGGCAATCCTTGAATTGGGCATGGACAGATCGGTGCGATTGGCTAACCGGGAGGACGCCCTTCGGCCTGGGGATGCAAAGAGAAATCAGGTGCGTCATATTTTGAATGTGGCCAATGCGCACTTCGACGATCTGATGGAATTGTGGGAGGAGGCTCATGGCTGAACCTGCACAGGTGGTGACCAGCGACGCGGAGATCGACGCTGCAATCGTGCGTGCGCGCAAGTACGAAAAATATGATCGAAGGGTAGTGAAAGCTACATACTCGACGAGAACGGAAACCTTGCGATTGGTGTTCGAAGATGGTGCGACGTATACGCTTCCGCGTTCCAGGATTCAAGGGCTTGCCGAGGCTAAGGAGAAAGATCTGAAACGTATCCAGATATTGGGAGATGGCACTGGCCTACTGTGGCCTTTTCTCGATGTCGCGCATTATGTTCCGGGGTTGTTGGCGGGCATTTATGGATCGGAGAAATGGATGACAGCTCTCTATGAGCAAAGAAAAAAACTGAAGCTTGTCGATGCAACGGGCAACAGTCCACATGAGTAAGCGAATTGCTTCATGATGGGACAAGGTTAGGAGGACTGACAATGAGCACCGGGCTTGATGACCGGCATCGCGACACGGATGGGCACATCGAAGAGAAGAAGGGAAATACCCTGGTTGGCTCTCTTCGCAGGGTCTACGGCCAGGACTTCCTGCGCGATTGGCGCAGCGATGCCAAGCTCTCGACGGTACGCGAACAGACTGATATGTCCCTCACGGAACTGGTGCGCCAGCACCAGCGCGGGAAGAAATAACCGCTGCCTCAGCGCCCGGCCGGAACAGGCTTGGGCTGGAATCCCCATTCACGGCTGTGTCATGCTGAAGGGGTCATGCACGCAAATCCTCCATCCCCGGCAACGCGCCCGCAATGTGACTTACTTCTGTTGGCAATCGACACCTGCGGCCCCTCGGGCTCCGTCGCCCTAGGCCGCCTGGCCGGAGATGCGATCGAAATCCTTGGCCAGATCGAGCTAGAAGGCCGCAGCTACTCCGCCACACTGGTGGCAGCCGTAGGCGAGCTGCTGCTACGAAATAATGTCGAGTTGAGCAGCCTTGCCGCCATCGTTGCCGTGAACGGGCCTGGCAGCTTTACCGGCGTGCGCGTGGGCTTGAGCGCCGTCAAGGGGCTGGCTGAGCCCGCGCAGATTCCCGTGGTAGCTGTGTCGCGGCTCGAGGTGCTTGCCTCGAAAGCCTCAACCGCAACGGCCGCCCTCGATGCGCATCGTCACGAGGTCTTTCTGCGCATGAGTGGAAAAGGTCTGGAAGCAAGAGAACTGCTGGCCGGCGCGGCGGAGCTTGAGACCCTCAATCTGGCGGGCGTCCACATCGCTGTCTGCGATGAAGCCGCCGTCGCGCTGCTGGCTACTGCCTGTCCGGCCGCGGAGCTTGTCCTCGCGCTTGCCCCCACCGCCTCCGATGCCCTGCAACTTTGTGCTTCGCGTGTCTCGGCAAAGCACTTTGTCGATCTGGCGCTGCTCGACGGCCACTACCTCCGCCGCTCCGATGCTGAGATATTCGGCGAGCTTGCCGCTACGGTGCCGCAACTCCCATGAATCCCCCACCCGCTGCGCAATTGCGGATTCGCCGCATGAACCATGCCGACCTGGACTCGGTTATGCGCCTTGCGGACAGCCTGCAACAAGCCCCGCATTGGCCCCGCTCAGCCTACCTTGCCGCGCTCGACCCTGCCGGAATACCGACGCGCATTGCACTGCTGGCCGAAGATCCGGAAACCGCGACTGTCCTCGGTTTCGCGGTCGCCAGCCTGTTGCCGCCCCAGGCTGAATTGGAATCGATTGCCGTGGCCGCCGAAAGCCAACGTCGCGGCGTCGCCCGAAAAATCTTCATGGCAATGACTCAGGAACTCAGAACCGCTCAGGCCGCGGAACTCCTCCTCGAAGTGCGCGCATCGAACTCTCCGGCAATTGCATTCTATAAAGCGCAGGGATTCGTCGAAACCGGCCGCCGTCCCCGCTACTACACTGATCCAGTTGAAGTTGCGGTGCTTCTGAGACTCGTTTTGGCTTGATGCGGCTCTCTGGTAATATGCCGGCCGCGCGAAACCGGTTAGCCAGCCTGTGATTTCCGTCACACCACTTCGTCCCTCGCCCGAAAATCCACAGTTTCAGGGTACTTTGGCTTCTTTTCTCTCTTGCCGTTTGCACCGCGATGGCGATATATGTAAATGTTCAGTTACTACAGGAGGTGCTTGATGGATGAAATCCAGGACCCAGCGCTGAGCGAAGAGATCGATCGCCTGCACGCCGAACATCGTCACTACGCTCAGCAGTTGGAAGAGTTGCTCCAGAAGCCCTATCTTTCGGCGGATGAACAGCTTGAGGAAGTGCGCCTGAAAAAGCTGAAGTTGCACGCAAAGGATCTGATCTTTGCCCTCGAGCGCCGATTGCCGGCGCTCGCTTAGGCGGCGTCGCCAGATCCAGTTCATCCAGGCTAACGGGCTGAAGGTTGGCCTGGTTGGTTCTTGTTGCGATCCAAGTGGCCCAGTCGCGGCCATTGTGGCTCCTTGGGTGAGTGTGTGTCTTGGTCTGCCATCGGGTTTTGAGCCAATCCAACAAGACTGTCTGGCGCCATTGTCGTATGGCCAGCGGTATCGCCGTATAATCGTTGGGGACAATGGTTCGTGACGGTTACATCTACGGTTTCAGCTTGCTGGCAGTGGCGATCGTGCTGGCCTGGGCTACGGGCAATTGGGCGTGGAGCATCGCCCCGGTGCTCCTGGCGGCTTTTTTTCTCTGGTTTTTCCGCGACCCCCCTCGAACAGTTCCCTCCGGCGACGGTCTGATTGTTTCCCCCGGAGATGGGTTGGTCACCGAGACCGTCAATATTGCCACCCCCGCCGGGCCCCGGCAGAGAATCAGCATCTTTCTCAGCGTCTTTGACGTACACGTCAACCGCTCGCCGATCGGTGGCGTTCTCACCCAGGTGCGTTATCGAAAGGGTGAATATCTCAACGCCATGAACCCGGCCTCCGCTGACCGCAACGAGCAAAACGCCGTCACCGTACACGGCCAGGGCATCGAGGTCACATTCAAGCAGATTGCCGGCCTGCTGGCGCGCCGAATCGTCTTCAACTTAACCGAGGGCCATTCGGTCGAGCGCGGCCAGCGCGTCGGCCTCATCAAATTCGGCTCCAGGGTGGATGTGCTGCTGCCTATCGAAGCCGTGCTGCAAGTCAAAGTGGGCCAGCGCGTCAAGGGCGGCTCGAGCGTGCTGGCCGCCATGCCCCCGGGAGACCGCCAGTGAACCGCGGCGACCCAGCCCTGGCCAAAGCCAAAGCTCAGGCCCGGCTGCGCCGCGGCATGTTCCTCTTGCCTTCCCTGTTCACTGTGGGCAATATCGCCGCCGGCTTCTTTTCCATCACCGAGACAATTAAAGCCATCAGCGGCGACGCTCAAACTCATCTGGACTGGGCGGCCATCGCCATTGTTTTCGCCATTCCCTTCGATGCCCTCGATGGCCGCATAGCCCGCATGACAAACACCACCAGCGAGTTTGGCAAGGAACTGGATTCGCTGGCCGACGCCATTACATTTGGCGTTGCGCCCTGCCTGCTGGCCCTCATCTGGGGGTTCCACTTCCTACCCGATACCATTAACCCACGCCTGCATATGCATTTGCAGCAGGCCGGCGCTTTTATCTGCTTTCTCTTTCTCATCGGCGGGGTCTCGCGGCTGGCCCGGTTCAACATAAGCCACGATGCCCAGCCCCGCAATCCTGGCCGGCCCGATCGCAAATATTTTGTGGGAATGCCGATACCGGCCGCAGCCGGCCTGCTGGCCTCCACAGTGCACTTCTGCTACGGCATTCCCATTGAAGACTGGTGGTGGTGGGTCGCCATTCCCTGGCTGATCCTCGTGGGGCTGTGCGGCTTCCTGATGGTCAGCACCTGGCGCTTCTGGTCGGGCAAGGAGATCAATTTTGCGCGCAGCCAGCCCTTCCAGCTCCTCTTCGTGCTGGCCCCAGTCTTCTATGTCGTTTTCCGGTATTCGAACGTCTCATTCTTCGCCATTGGGCTGATTTACATGTTCTCCGGAATTTGGGCGCGCGCTGCCTACTCCTGGTCGCGGCGGAGAAGAAGACAGCCTGCCCTCGATCCCAAACCCAACGCCGCCCCCACCGAGCCGGATTCGGTCATACCTTCATAATTCTTCAACCCAAAGGACGCCTGTGTACAAGATCGCCATCGCCGGAGCCTCGACCCTGCTGGGCCGGGAGTTGAAGGAAGCACTCGAGGAATCGCCTCTCGCGGCTGCGGACTTTGTCCTCCTTGACGAAGAAGCCGCGCAGGGCCAGTTGGATCAGGTTGGCGACGAGGTTACATTCGTCCAGGCCATTGGAGAAGATGCCTTTGAGCGCGTGGACTTTACCTTCTTCTGCGGCGCGGAGAGCCTGACTCGCAAGCATTGGCGCCTGGCGCTCCGCTCCGGCTCCACGGTACTCGACCTCTCCGGCGCGCTCGATCAGGAGACTGGCGTGCTTGTCCGCGCGCCCTGGCTGTCTTCCGATACGGTCGCTCCCGACCTGTTTACTCCCGCCGTGGTCCCTGCCGACCCCGCCGCCCTGACCTTGGTGCTGCTTGTCGAAAGGCTGCAACATGCCGCGCCCGTGCGCTTTGCAGCCGCCACATTACTCCAGCCCGCCAGCGAATTTGGCCGCGCCGCCATGGATGAGCTGCACCAGCAGACCGTGAACCTGCTCAGCTTCCAGGCTCTGCCGCGCGCCATTTTCGATGCGCAGACGGCTTACAACCTGCTCAGCGGCTTGGGCGAGAACGCCTCCGTCAGCCTCAGCGCGGTCGAGGCCAGGGTGCGCCGCCACTATGACGCCCTCGCCGGCGTCGGCTTGCCTCCGCTGGCGTTGCAGGTCATTCAGACTCCGGTCTTTCACGGCCAAACCTTTTCGATCGCCATCGAACTGGAGCGACCAGTCACGATCTCCTCACTCGAAGAGGCTCTCAGCGGCAATCGCTTGGACCTGGTGCTCGAAGACACTGATTCTCCCTCCAATCTGGCCGCCACCGGACAAAACGATGTCCTTGTCCGCCTTCGCCCTGAATTGAGCCGCGGCCGCAACTCCAATGAGACCTCCCGCCTATGGCTCTGGGCCGCCTGCGACAATCTGCGTCTCAATGCGCAAAATGCCGTCGAGTGCGCCCTGGATCTGCGCCGGCTCAGACCGCAAGGGACAGTGCAGTAGGCTCCCTGCCCGTTCCACCAGTCTGACAATGCGGCAACGGATTTGCAGGATTCCAATGAGGATAGTCATGCACGGCATTGAGGTCCAGGGTGTACCAGTGTCCCGCTCGCAAAGACATGGCACAGCGGATGGCTGGGTACCGCACCCCTCCACCTTCCCGCTTTGCTGAAAATAACCGCCCAGCGGCGCACAATGGAAATATGCAGCAAGAGCGGAAAAGCCGCCGTATGCCCCATCGAGCGAACTTGGCTCGCTGGGGTGCTCACTTCGCCCGTTTTGCACACCACCGGCCCGTTACCATTTAATTAATACCCCTTTTTTATTTATTTTCAAATCCTTGCAGATAATTTCTTAAAGTTGCCCACGAACCCACGAAATTCTTGCTAACCTGTTCAATATCAATTACATCCATTCTCAAAACCTGTGGAAATCCAGTCGATCTACTGCGGCGTGATGATTCCGCCCAGCGCGTGACGCCGAGGCAGAACGATGCCGCGACGATCGATTTCCGCCGGCGGTCCGCTGGGCCGCTCGAGTGCGGGCGCGCTCTCCCGCTCAAGCAGCGCTCCGCCGCAGGCCGGGCACCAGTCGGCCTCGGTCTCAAAACTCAGCACCGCATGGCAGTGGATGCAAACGCGCTCCATACATGCAAGCTTACCGGATCGGGCCGCTCGTAATCCTCTAGCAACCTTTCCGGCCACGGCTGCCGGTACACTGGACATATGCATCCTCCGCTCCGGTTGGTGGCAATCGATATGGATGGAACACTGCTGCCGGCCATCGGGCACGCCTTGACTCCGCGCGTGGCGCGGGCGCTCAAGGCCGCGCAGGAGGCGGGCATCGCTGTGGTGGTCGCAACCGGCCGCCGCGCCGCCTACACCGCGCCGATCCTCCACGGCCACGGCCTCCGAGCGGATATGCCTCTCATTACGTCCAATGGTGCAGTGATCCGCACTTTGGGCGGCGAGCCAATCCATCGATGCCACATGGAGGCCCGGGTGGCCCGCGGACTGTGCGGACTGCTCAGACCGTTCGGAGTTCTCGTCTTCACCTTCGACAGGCCGGGGCGCGGCGAACTGGTTCTCGAAGAGTTGGAACAGGCCAGCGGAAGGATTTCTCTCTGGGTCGAGGCCAACCGCAACGCCATCGAGGTCGTCAAGCCGCTGGAACTGGCGCTCGCCGACGGCGACGATCCCATTCAAGGCATGGTGACTGGAACTATCGGAATGATGAGGAAAGCCGAGGAAGCAATCAAAGGCAGCGAGTGGAGCGGCTGTTGCGAGTGTGTGCGGACCGAGTATCCGGGGCGCGACCTGTCGATTCTCGACCTGCTTCCGAAGGGCGTCTCGAAAGGTTGGGCGCTCGAGCGTCTGGCTGCCCGCCTGGGTGTGGACCGCAAGGCGACCATGGCCATCGGCGACAACTGGAACGATGTGGATATGCTGGAGTGGGCCGGCCAGGGTGTCATGATGGGCAACGCAGCCCTCGAGCTGCGCGCTATGGCAAAAATGCGGGGCTGGAAGCAGGCGCCCCCCAACGACCAAGACGGCGTAGCCGTGGTGCTGGAAGCGGCCGTGGCGAAGGTTCTAGCCGCCAACATGCGGCCGAACGGTTAGGATTGGAAGATGCGATTGGGAAGGCGCTCGGATTGCTTCATTTCGGTGGCGGGCTTTGCGGTTCTGTTGGCGCTTGCGCCGGCGGCCAACGCCGCCGAGCGCATCACCCTGCGCAACGGCTTTGAAATGCGTTGCGACCATCACGCCGATACTGGCAGCCGCGTCCGGCTCTATCTGAGCACCGGAGAAGATAATTACATCGAGTTTCCGCCGCAGGAGATCGTCGATGTCGAGCGAGTTCCCGATCCGCCCGCACCGGCCAACCAAGGATCGCCTGCGACCAGCTCAAAGGCAGCCGCTCAACTCAGCCCCGCAGACCTGCAAGAGATGCTGGCCAAAGCAGGCCAGGAACACAATCTGGATGTCGATCTGCTGGCCAGCCTGATCAAAGCCGAGAGCGGCGGCAATGCCCATGCCGTCAGCCCTGCGGGCGCGCGCGGGCTGATGCAATTGATGCCTGGGACCGCAGCCGGACTGGGCGTGAAAGACAGCTTCAAGCCGGACGAGAATGTGCGCGGCGGATCGACTTATCTCGATTCCCTGCTCACCCGCTACCACGACAATCTGGCCCTGGCGCTAGCCGCCTACAACGCCGGCCCGGCCGCGGTGGACAAGTATCGCGGCATTCCCCCTTACCGCGAGACCGTCGCCTATGTGGCGCGCGTGATTCACGAGTTCAACCGCCGCGTGCTGGCGCGTGAAGCCGAGGCAAAGCAAGCGGCGGTATCGGCGGGCAACGGTGCTCGCTAGGCCTGGAGCTGAAGCGAGGCGATTCTACGGCGAATTCATCATAATTGACTGGAGTTTCTCGGCCTCCAGGATAGCAGCCAGTTACACTGGGTTTGTACATCGGTTTGAATGGAGAACACTTGAAGAAAAAGCAGTTGATTCCGGCTTTGGTCGTGCTGCTGGCGCTCGTTGCTCTGTTGTTTTGGGGACGTGACAGGATTCACTTCGATTTTGGAGTGTTTCGCGCGCAAGTGGCCCTGGCGGACTGGAGCAGGATTGGGATTGCCTTTGCCTGCATCTATGCGGCATACGCTTTCAGGTCTGTGCGCTGGGCGCTGCTGATGCGGCACAACAAGAAAGTCGGAGTGTTCTCTCTGCTGGGCACGCAAGTGATTGGATTTACTGCCGTGGCGCTGATCGGCAGGGTTGCCGACCCGGTGCGGCCTTACCTGGTCTCAAAAAAGACTGGGGTCACGCTGAGCTCTCAATTCGCGGTTTACATTGTGGAGCGGCTCTTCGACGCCGGAGCAATGGCGCTGATATTCTCCTCGGTGATTCTTTTCACCGCCTGGTTCGGCAAGCCGGATTCGCTGCCCCACGCAGAGATTGTAAAGAGGGCCGGCTATTGGGGAATGGCCCTGACGGTTGCAGGCGCTCTGTTTCTGGTTGCGGTGAGGCTGGCCGGCGGCATGGTGGCCTCGTTCCTTGAAGGGACCATCGGCATGCTCTCAAAGAAGCTTGGCCATGCTGTGGGCGACAAGATTCGCAGCTTTCGAGCCGGCCTGGACACGATGCGCAGTTTTTCCGATTTCGCAATGGCTACCGGACTTTCGCTGGGGATGTGGGCTATCATTACCGCTGCCTACCTTGAAACCATGCGGGCCTTTTCCGCCAGTCCGGAGCTGGCCGGGATGAGCCTGCCCAAGTGCATGCTTTTGCTTGCTTTCAGCGGTGTATCCAGCGTCTTCCAACTGCCTGTGCTGGGCTGGTTTACGCAAATTGGGCTCGTAGCCGCGGCTTTGTCGAAGTTCTACGGCGCAACTCCCGAGGCAGCCACAGCCTGCGCCGCAATGCTTCTGTTGGTCACCTTTCTCGGCATCGTGCCGGTGGGCTTGATCTGGGCGCAGGTGGAACACGTCAGCCTGCGCAAGATCGCAGTGGAAAGCGAGCACGCTGGAGAAAAGCTGGCTGGGGACGCGCCAGCCAACGAGGGCGTGGCGACGTAACGCTCGCGGATTCTGGCGAGCAGCTCCCCGAGTCAAGCAACAGGTCCAAGGGGCGTGAATTGTACCTCCCGAGGAACAACGGGCTTGGTGAATCGGATAGCCTCAGGTCCCACGGCCCCGCCGGTCATCAGCATACTCATGGCCTGCTCCATGTTCATGTCTGTCTCCGTCACCAGGTCGATGGGCAGTATCTGCAAAAAAGCCGAAGTAGGGTTGATTGCGTTGGGAACCAGCACCGCGGCCAGCACCTTTCCAGTGGTCTCGTCGGTCAGAGTGCGGGTCAGGAACCCGATGCTCTTCTGGCCCACTATGGGAAAGTCGACCAGCACAACACGTTGATTGGAGTCCTTTTCGGCCATCATGCTGTCAATCAGTTGTCGCACCGAACCGTATATTTTGGCTACAAACGGCAACCGATCCAACGCGGCCTCAAAGAGGCTGAATGCCTGGCGGCCCACAACAAGCGAGGTCACGCGACCCACGAGATAGAGCACGATCAAGGTGAGCGCCACGGCTAGCAAGGATTGTACCCACGGCTGTGTAAGCCAATCCCCTGGGAAGAGAGCCGCCAGAAGCCAGACAACCGGTAAGCCGGCCTTTGCAAGAACTCCCAGAAGGAAGCTGAAGATAAGGTAGGTAACAAACAGCGGACCGATGGTAATCACACCGGCCAGGATGTTGCGTTGCAGGCTGCGCAGCGTACGGGACAGAACTGGATTCACACTCTTCTCCTGCGTACGAGAATACGCGACCGCAAGCCAGACGATTGTTCAAATGATCACAACGAACCGCATCCTGCTCTCAGGCGATCGGTTGGCGGTCAAGAACGGTCGGCGCAACGCTTTCGACCGGCGCAAATTTGCTCTGGCGCCACGCCACCGGTACTGAACCGCTTCGATATGCACCTGAGATACTAGAATCCCATATCATGCGAAGATCGAATCTGTTGTAAGGGAGGGAAAAGACATGAGCGATTCAGAAGATCCTGGCTTGAGGAGATTGAACAGTGCAAACCGCCTGACACCGAATCGGGGTGGACCGCGTCAACAAGCGCCGGAATCCCCATCCCTGATTCCTGGACAAGTTTCCACCTCCCTGCCTCCGGACTTTAACGATTCCCCGCGCATACGGGCCCTTCGAACACCACCGGAAACCGCGCTGGTGAATATGGATTCCTCAGGCAAGCGACCCTCGAACCTGCAGCGCACCGTCAATGCCTTGCGGGCTACGCTTCCAATCGTACAACGGCTTCTGCCTTTGCTGGACGGCACGCTTGACACCGCTGTGTCAGGCATTCTAGGTCCGTACCCGCAGATGGCGCCGCCTCCTAACCCGTCGAATCTTGGGTCCATTGAGGACGATGTGGCCGACTTGCGGACGCAGCATCGCGATCTGCGCAATCGCATTCTGGAACAACTAGCGTCGCTGAAGCGGGTTGAGGATCAACTGGAAGCGGTCCGGGAGACCACGGAGCAAAATGCGCATCAGCACCAGGAACTTCTCGAGGATATGGAGCGCATCCGCAAGAGGGTCAACAAGATTGCCCTTCTTGCGTTGACTATCCTGGCCGCATCGCTGCTACTGAATGTGGGCCTGTGTCTTCACATCTTGCACCTTCTGCCCTGGCTGTGAAGATTGACCGCCTTCTCCATTTCAGGATAGTAAAGTTCAAGTTCCGGCCGGGACCATCGTTCCACTATGGCACCTTATTTCATACTATCAACCAGCTTGTTGTTTATACGAACACAAACTTGATGAAAAGTGCGTTCTTTCATCAAGGTGGTGATTTGAATCGTTGCCAGTCGTGTTTTCCGCAGGTTACTATTCGTTTCAGAGTAACCAGGTTTGCTTACCTTCGCACAACTTCACGCCACTACGCAGTTGATCCCTAGTTCACAGAGCTTCACCAACGTGCGGCGCTCATCGGCGCACGCAATCGGAGTGTCTCGTTATGGCATGGTATGCCTACTGCATCGGTGAAAGACAAGCTTTTCCTGAAATAGCCCGTCATCGCAAACCGGTTCCGATGCAATCTCTAGTCGGAGTGAGCGGGAACCAGGTTTTTCTTTACCCTGCGAGCGACTTGGCTGTCGTTGTCAGCGAACACAACCCAGCGGAAACACTGAACCAGAAATCGGGCGTGGATCACGCCCGGGTCATCGCCGATTGTTTCCACCATTCAACCGTACTGCCTTTCCGCTTCGGAACCGTCTTCAATGACGACGAGAGTCTACGCAAGTCCATCCGCTCCAATCAGCGCCAGTTTTTGGGAAACATTGACAAGGTCCGCGGCAAAACCGAGATGCATCTCAAGGTTTTGGTCGATGACTGCTGTGCCCACGAGATTGAAAAGCGCCTGCCCGCCGAAGGCCCCGGACGCGGTTATCTCACCAACCTTCGCGAGAATGCCTCCCGTACTCGTGAACGGCAGACGCGCGCCCGCGCCGTGAGCTTCCAGATGCATCGGCTCTTTCAGCCCTTGGATGAGGAGGTAAGCTGCCGGCTCACCGAAAGCGGCAAGATGATTTTGGACATCGCTCACCTGATCGACCGCAAGTCCGTTGAGCGCTACCAAAGCAAGTTCACGACTACCAGCGCCACATTGCGGGAATGCCAGATGCAGGTGTCTGGCCCTTGGCCGCCTTATCACTTCGTTCACCGCCTCACCCGGCCGGTCCACCAGCAGCCAGCCGCCGCGCCGTCGCCAGAGGTTCGCGTTCCAGAACCGATTCCCGCCCTGGCATGAGCCTGATTTAATACCTCACTCACGCAAAAAGCCCCGGCCGAAACCGGGGCTTTTTCTTATCGGGCTATCAGGCGCCGTTCTCCCTCAGGGGGCGCCGGCGCTCTTGCCGCGAGTTAGCACAAAGGAGCTCCGGCGGTCCTTGGAGGCCCGATCGATCTGTTTCCAGAAGGCCGCGAAATAATCGATGGCGGAGATGGAGGAGACCAGCACGGTAAAGTAAATAGCAGCAATGGCGATCCATTTGACGGGAATGATGAGCACGCCGAACTGCCAACGGTCCCAGTGGTGAGCCAGAATCGCGGAGACAACCGAAACGATCTGAACGACTGTCTTGAGCTTGCCCAGGTCGCTGGCCTGGATGGTAAACCCCTCGGAGGAGGCGATGGAGCGCAAGCCGCTAATGAGGAACTCGCGCCCGATGATGACCACCGCGATCCAGACCTTGACTACTTCGGGGTTATACGCCACAAGGGCAACAAGCGCGCTGGTCACCATAATCTTGTCTGCAATGGGGTCAAGCAGCATGCCCATCGTGGTGATCTGTGAGCGCTTGCGGGCCAAGTAACCGTCGAGTCCGTCGGTAATCGAAGCCAGAATAAAAAGCACCGAAGCCAGAATCTCCTGCTCGCCATGCTGCCCTCGCCACGGAAAGTGTGTCGAAAGTATCCAAAGTAGCAGGGGGATCATGACGATCCGGCTCATCGAGATGGAGTTGGGCAGGTTCATGGGCCTTGCGCGCGAGAAGAATATTTGCTGCTTGGCTCTATTATTGCATCGTGTATCGGACCGGAGTCCGCGCACATTGCGCTTTTGCTAGCGAGTGCTTCTTGGGACTGATTGACGCGGCGCTTCTTGCGTGTATGGATGCGATATGCTCAGCGGAAAAGCAGCAATTCGATACTTGGCCTCGTCACTGTCAACCGGATTGAGAAATAAGTACACTCCGTATGATGTGGGAACGACCCGCACACGGAAGTAATAAGTCTTCTCTGCCTCCGCTGTGAAATGCGTTAACTCCATGGGATAAGTCAAGCTGGACTGCACATTCGCGCAAACACGATGCTCTCCCGGTTCCACGTAAACGAAAAAATAGGAATTGTTCTTATTCGCGCCGACCCATGCTCCATCCAACCCAATCCTGGCCGCCACTGCTCCACCAATGCCGAAGGACTGCAGGCCCTTTGTCCTGGATGAAGTAAACCAACGCTTTTCCCGGCTCGGGCTGCGTCAACGTGTGTTGCGAGTCGTCCAGCTTCACTTTGAAGCTGACATCGCCGGGACCGCAGGCCGCCGGAAGCCCGGCGGACTGTCCCTGGGCAAATGCGGGCGCCGCAAAAAGCATTGCGATGATGGCGACTTTCATCGTCTTTCTCCAGATGGACGCTTCCGCCAGGCACTTCCATTTACTTTTTCTGGTGCGACACACTGAGTGGATAGGAGATGATCAGATATTTGGCCACGTCGCTATCGGCTAGCTCGAGAGAGCGAAAGTAATAGACCTTCCCGACCTCCGCTGTAAAATGCGCGAGTTCGACGGGATTGTCCATAAGACGCTCCGAGATGGGCTGGATTTGCGCACACACATGATGTTCTCCCAGGGCTACGGAATCAGAGAACCAGGAATCATCTTTGTTCGCGCCTACCCATACTCCATCAAGACCAATCCTAATCGTCACATCTCCCAAGCCGAAATCCTGTCCACCCGAGTCCTTCATAAGGTAAACGGTTGCTTTCCCCGGCTCGGGCCGCGCCAGCGTGTGTTGGGATTTATCCAGCTTCACTTTGAGGAACACATCCGGAGAGCCGCACGCTGCTGGCAGAGCAGCCGGCGGCTTCAAAGCAAATGCGGATGCCGCAAAAAGCAGCGCGATGAACGCGATTTTCATGATCTCTCTCATGGGGCAATCCATGTCCTACGGAAAGACCGGCGACATGGGCTGCGTAGGCAGCGTCGGCTCACCGTTCTTGAAGTTCTCATACTCGTGATGAGCAACCAGAGCAAATACAACGGCTCCGCCGATGCCGATGGCGGTCAGGGCCCAAAAACCACCCCGCGAAAGTCCAAGGTGAAGATCGACCACATCGCTGTAGAACACCGCGGTAACTTCCGGATCGTTATGCAGCTGCATGCTGAAGGATTGGTCGTCGATGCTGACGATTCTTCCCCCGAACGCGGTTCCATTCTGCAACTCCACACCGGCCCAGCAGCCCACGCCGCGTTTGAGCAAGCGCGCATGAACGACCTCAGGAGTGAGCGGCTTAGGCGCAGCCTCCGCAATGGTGGGCGCCAGAAGAGCGCAAATCAATAACATGCCAATTACCCTGTAAAGGGCGCCGCTTAGTAGACTCACCTTACCCCTCCTTTGAAATGAAGCGTTCGTTCCTTAGAGGGGTGGCGGGCAGATCCGGTTATGTTCGCCTGCAATAAAAACGGGATGAGTCTGAGACCCATCCCGTTCCCGTCTTTCGCGCCGCTCACGCCGCGGGCCATCCTATCAAGCGTAGATACCCCTCTGCCTGATGGTGAATGCCACGCGGTCGATGGCCAGCATGTAGGCGGCGATGCGGTTGTTAACATTGTGGGCCTCGGCGTAGCGCACGACATCTTCAAAGCTATCGCGCAGTATAGTCTCCAATTGGTCGTTGACGATGGCCTCTTTCCAGAAGTAACCCTGCCGGTCCTGAACCCACTCGAAGTAGCTTGCGGTCACTCCACCGGCATTAGCCAGGATATCGGGGACAATAAAGATTCGCTTTTCGGCGAGAATCCCGTCGGCGACCGCGGTTGTGGGGCCGTTGGCGCCCTCGACAACGATGCGCGCCTTGATCTGGTCGGCGTTGCGGCTGGTGATCACGTTCTCTGTGGCGGCGGGGATGAGAATCTCGCAGTCAGAAACCAGCAACTCCTCGCTGGGAGTCGCTTCGGCGCCGCGGAATCCCAGTGTGGTGCCATTGCGGTATTTGTACTCGATCAACTGGTGAATGTCGATGCCGCTGGGATTCAACAGGCCGCCATCCAGCTCGGCGATGCCCACGATTTTGTATCCGCGCTCCATCATCAGGCGGGCAGCGTTTGAACCTACGTTGCCGAATCCTTGAATCACCACTCTGCAGCCGTCGATAGCCATGTTGAGATAGCGCAGGCTCTCGTCGCAGGCAAGCATGACGCCGCGTCCGGTGGCTTCCAGCCGGCCGTGCGACCCGCCAATGTTCAGCGGCTTGCCCGTCACCACGCTGGTGACCGTATGCCCCTTATGCATCGAGTAGGTGTCCATGATCCAGGCCATGGTCTGCTCGTTGGTATTCAAATCGGGCGCCAGGATGTCCTTCTCCGGCCCGATTGAGTCGATGATCTCCGAGGTATAGCGGCGGGTCACACGCTCCAATTCGCCTTGGCTCATGTTCTTCGGATCGCAAATCACGCCGCCCTTGGCGCCGCCGAAGGGAATATTGACTACGGCGCATTTCCAGGTCATCCAACTGGCCAGCGCGCGCACCTCGTCCAAATTCACTTCCAGCGAGTAGCGGACGCCTCCCTTCCCTGGACCGCGAGCGATCGAATGCTGTACCCGGAAGCCCGTGAACATCTCGATCCTGCCGTTATCCATCGTCACGGGGAAGTGCACGATGATCTCGCGCGCGGGGGAGCGGAGCAGTTTCCACAATCCTGGGTCAAGGTTCAGTTTTCGTGCCGCAAAGTCAAAACGCGCGCTTTGTGCCTCCCAAGGGTTGATCTCCTGGTCTAAAGTGATTGCCGAAGTTCCATCGACCATACGCGTCTCCAGTTTTTGCAGGTTCTATTCCACGTTCTGAATCTGTTCGCGTGCCTTTTCGATCTCCGCTTTCATGGCCAATCCCAGCTCCGTAATGCGGGTACCTTGGCCCGACACCCCGCCGGTCTTAGAGAGCAGCGTGTTCGCCTCGCGGTTCATCTCCTGCAACAGAAAGTCCAGCTTTTTTCCCACTTCGCTCTCCGATGCCAATAACTCGCGGAAGTGGCCGATGTGGGTGTGCATACGGTTCAGTTCCTCGGAAATGTCGCTGCGCTCCACCAGGATGGCAACTTCCTCTAGCAGGCGCTGGCGATTGAACTCCGATCCGGTGGCAGCAAGCAGTCGTTGAGTCAGTCGATCCTGGTATCGCTGTTCAATTTCAGGCAGCAGTTCGGCCACTCCGTCTGTCGCCTCGGCCAGACGGTCCAACATACCGCGGAGGATCACATCCAAGCCCTCGCCCTCCCGTGCCCGCATCATCTTCAACTGATCCAGCAAAGGCCCGACCTGAAAAAGCACGCTCTCTGCCAACTCCGCGAGATCCTCATCGCCGCGATTCTCAGCTTGCAGTGCGCCGGGCATGCGCAATGCTGTGTTCAGGTCCGGCTCACCTCTCACCCCATACTCATCGCGCGCCAGGGCAAAGGCTGCAAAATAGCCGGCCACCAACTCGCGATTGAAGCCGCCTTTAGGCTGCGTGGCGCGATCCAAGGAAAGGGTCAACTCGACATGACCTCTAACAAGGTTGTCTTTGATCGCTTTGCGCAGTTCCATCTCAAGTGCATCCAGACCTGGCGGCAGTCGCAACTGTACGTCGAGAAAGCGGTGATTGACGCTCTTCACGCTCAGTGTGTAACCGAGCTGATCCTTCACTCGAACCTGAATACGCGCAAATCCGGTCATTGAACAAATCGGCATCGTTTGCTACTCCTATGCACCGGTTGAGAGCGCCAATTGTAATTGAAGCAGGTCCTTTTCCACTAGATCCTGCCCCTGACGCTCGGGAACATCCATGAATTGCAGTTGATAGAGCCGCTGATAGGTAGGCGAGGAGATCAGCAACTCCTCGTGCGAGCCGATAGCGGTAATACGCCCATCTTCAAGAACAGCAATGCGGTTGGCACGGCGGATGGTTCCCAGCCGATGCGCGATCACCAGCACCGTACGTCCTTGCATAAGGTTCGCCAGCGCAGCCTGCACCAATGACTCGCTCTCCGCATCCAGCGCCGATGTAGCCTCATCGAGAATCAGAATCGGCGCATCTTTAAGGATAGCGCGAGCAATGGCCAATCGCTGCCGCTCGCCGCCGGAAAGCCGGAATCCTTTTTCGCCGATCACCGTGTGATAGCCTTGCGGCATTTGGAGGATGAAATCGTGCGCCAGGGCATTGTGGGCGGCTTGCTCAACCACGGCGGCCTTCACCTCAGGCCGCCCGTAGGCAATGTTGTTGCGCACCGTGTCGTTAAAGAGGATCGTCTCTTGCGTCACCTGAGCAACCTGCCGGCGCAGAGAGCCCAAGGTTAAATCGCGAATGTCGTGGCCGTCGATGAGGATGCGGCCCGAGCTGACGTCAAAGAAGCGCGGAATCAGGTTAACCAGCGTGGACTTGCCGGCGCCGCTGGGACCCACTAGCGCCAGCACCTCGCCCGCCCGAACATCGAGGTCAACATTGTGCAGAATCTGGTGCTCACCCTCCTCGGTCGAGTAGGAAAAACCCACATTCTCAAACTGGACAGATTGTGCAAAACCCTTCAATGCGACCGCGCGGTGCCGTTCCTTCACGTCGTCCTCGGCATCGAAGAAGTCGAAGATAGAGGACGACGCCCCCATCGCCTGCTGGAAGCTGTTGTAGAATGAGGCAAACTTGCGCACTGGGTCATAGAGCTTGAAGAGCAAGATGATGAAAGCGCCGAAGAGCCCGATGTCCATGCGGCCGTGCTGAATCTCGTTGCGACCGACGAGCAGGAGCAGCGCGATGGCCACATAGCCGATGGTATCCATCAACGGCGAACTGATGGACTGAATGCGGACGCTACGCAGGTTGGCGCGGAAGAGGCGGGTGGCAGCCTTCTTGAAACGCAGAATCTCCCAAAGTTCGGTGTTGAACGCCTTCACGATGCGGTTGCCGGTGACGGTTTCGTGTAGAATGTTCTGAATCTCTGCCAGTTTGTCCTGCCCTGTTCGAGTGCGCGTGCGGACTTCCGTGCCGATTTTGCGTGCAGAGGTAAGGACGACAGGAATGAACAAAAGCAGCGCCCAACTGAGATGGCCACCCAGTCGGATGACGAGCACAATTCCCACCAGGAATGTGAAGAATTGCTGGAGAAAGTCACCGATCACGGAGCTAACCGCTGTTTGCACTTTATCCACATCGTTAATAAGTGTGGAAAGGATGGTACCTGTGGCGTTTTTGTGGAAGAAGCTTGCAGAGCGGCGCAGAGTCGCTTCGTAAAGACTGTTACGCAGATCCGTGATCATGCCGAACCCGGCGTAGTTGACCAGATAGGTGCCCAGGTAGTCGCAAAGGCCTTTGACGATGGTTGAAGCTATTAAAGCAAAGGCCACCACCGTCCAGGCATTGTGCATGAAGTGGGGCACCGCGATCCGCAGGTCAATGTGCCATTGAGATCTGGGTAGGCCGAGAGTAATGGGGCCGTCGGGAGCCTTGGGGTCGAGGACATTATTAAGGATTGGCTGGAACAGCAGAGTGCGAAAGTTGTCCAGCAGGCCTACCATGGCCAGCAACAGAACACCGGGCAGCAATTGCAGCCCATAGGGAAGCCCATAGCGGAGGAGACGGAGGAAGTTCTTCATGCCGGCTGGCCTGCCTGGTCGGCGGAGATCTCCGCGACCTCCCACGGGAGTTGGTGGCAAAACTTCATTTCCGTATTGTATCCGTCTCTTGTTGAAGAATCTCTGAATGTGCTCAAAACCTCACCTGAATTGAAACGACATGCTGCATTACCGCAGTTCAAGTGCGGTTGGCTGGATAGTTGGGAACTGAAACTGTTTCGCCAATCGCTATCATGATGAATGAGAGGCGGACTGGCGCTGCCCGTCGCGACAGGCGCTTCTGCGGATGGTTCCCGTGAGGGTGGCGTAGGCAATTCCACCACCTGGGCGTTATCAAATCTGCCCAAGAATCGCTTTGTAAAAAGCGCAGTACTGGTCCGCAATTGACTCTTCGCAAAAGCGTTCCAGATTCTTGAAACCGGCAACGCGCAACTGCTCGCGGCCTTTGAGGCCGCTGGCTATAGCTGTCACAGCAGTTTGCAGATCCTCTGGATCGATGAAGATAGCTGCTTCGCCAGCAACTTCGGTCATCGGCGGGCGGTTGGTCGTAACCACCGGACAGCCGCAGGCCTGTGCCTCCAGGATCGGCCAGCCAAAGCCCTCTTCGAGCGACGGAAACAGCAGAGCCAGCGCATTCCCATAGAGCGCTTGCAACTCCTCATTGGTCGCGTCAACCGCCTCGATCACGCGGTCTCCCAGCCGTTCTGCGCGCATCGCATTTCGCAATTCCCCTGTTAATGGCTTGCCGGCAAGAATGAGCTTTGCGCCTGAAAACCCATCCGTCTCGGCCAACCGCGCAAAAATACGCAAGACGCCAGCCCGGTTCTTGTACCACTGGTTTCCGCCCACGTGCAAGAAATAGCGTTCGCCGGTTAGCAATCCTAGCCGGGAAGCCAGGCTGCCGGAAAGCGCCGCGCCGGGCCGGTATCCCCAATTGAGTGCGTTGTAAATCACGCGCAGTCCGGCCCCGTCCTTAAATACATCGCCCGTCAGCACTTTCAGGTCGTCGCTCGTCTTGCCGGAAACGCAGAGCACATGGCGCGCACCGCGCAGGCCAGAGAGAATCCATCGCTGTAGCAATCGCCCCGTCCAGCCGGTGGGCGCCTGGGCAAACTCGCCTTGTGCCGCGCGAATGGCCAGCACATCGTGACAAGTTATCAGATTCGGCTTCCGGCGAACGGTGCGCAAATACATCGAGTTCGAGTGGTCCAGCACATGAACCAAATCGTTCGACCTCGCCAGACGGCGCAACCGCGCAGGAAAGATCAGAAATTTATCCAGGTAGCCTGAATACTTCTTTAACCCAGGCCCCCTCGCCAGTCTCGAAAAAAATGCGCGCGGCGCAGTCACTACAGCCTGATGACCACGGGCAATCAGAATCCGCTCTAGCCAGGCCGCATAGCGGAACATGCTCTCCTGCCCATCCGGCTCATAATTAGCCACCAGCAGAATCCGCATCTTTCCACCCTGTCTTTGGAGCCAATTGACCTTGACGCATCAGGGCTTGTTCCTGCTGCCGAGGCGGAGCCCCTTGCGATCGGAACAAGCCCTGGAAATTGGAACAGATTCTTAGAAGCTGACCTTGCGCTCAGGAAACCAATTGATCTGAATCGTTGTTGTAGTCACAGCCTGCTGGCCGGGAAGATATATGGGAGCCTTCCAGTGCTCGTAGGCGAAGTTCCCATTCACCTCGACGTTCTTGCCGATGCGCTTAACGACTTGAAAGTTTATGTCATTCAGCGAGGTTCCAAATGGAACGGCTGGCGACAGAAATTGGCCCGTAGAACTGAAAGCGGGAGGTATTTCAATGAAGTCCTTGTCCGCTTTCTGATTGCGCATGCCTACTTGAAACCACTCGTTGCCGCTCAAATGATAGGTGACCCAGGCCTGGCCGCCTTTATCTTCGCGGCCAATCCAGTCGCCAAACAGTTGGCCCTTGTTGGTGTAACCCTGGACCTGAATGGTCTCCCAATACATGAAATGCCCCCCGTTGCTGGTCGCAACCGGCGGATCGGTGGAGACGCCTTCGAGGCGAATATCCAGCTTTGGAACGCCAGGCACATGAGAGAGATACAGTCCCGGCCGCCAGGAGGCGCGACGCGGAGCATCGGCGGGCGAGATATCGTCATGGACTTCAGAGTCGCAATAAAGCGTTAACCAGTTACGCAGGAAAGGAAGCCTGTAAGTAAAGTCGAAAGCGCCAAAGCGGGCGCCCGGATCCCGATTGCTGAACTTGACCGCGGGGGTGACGGCAGTCAGGCTGAAGAAACTCCGCAGAAAGGTCTTGATGGTAATGGGAACATGACCCTCGCCGCCCCAGATCACGGTGCGCTCAAATCCGAATTCCACATTCGGCGTGGGCTTGAAGCTGACCTTCTCCAGATGCACCCAGGGGTCGTTGGGGTAGCTGTGCCCTTTGAGAGAGCCCACAAGAAACTCGTAGCGGAAGGATCCTGTAAACCGGGAGAGCAGCGGAACGCGCAGCGGTTCGATGCGGTTGATGTGGAGCGCATAGATGTTTTCGGCGTTGTTGGAATAGGCCATGCCGCCGCCCAATCCAGGCCCCATCCATTCATCCTGCTTGCCGAAGGATATCTCGTGGTTGAGGTAGTGGGCCGAAACATATGCCTCCATTACCCTCCCATTGGCAGCCGTAGCAATCGGTCCGAGTGGAATCGTTGCCTGGCCGTTCGGGGAGATCGGATAGGTGTAGAAACCTGGGAGGGCGGGAGGCGGCAGGTCGATATCGGAGAGTTCCTGGGCCAGCGACGCGGAGTAACCGCTGGCCGAAGGCGCGCCCTGGAACTCGCCGCGCAGATAGAGCAAGAACCGGCCCGCAGACGCGTATCCGCTGGCCCCGGAGTAACTGTTAAACCCGCTTGCATAAGGACGCCCGTAGTCGTTAATCACCGTCGAACCCAAGTGATAGCTGTCGCGAAGAGGAGTGCCGCCGATAACCCTCGCCATTGAGTAAATTGACTCCACGCGCGTGTGGCCCTCATGCGTCAGGCACGGACCCTGCATGTCGCTGTGCAGTTCGTGAATCAGCGCTTCATAAATACCCTCAGCCTCGTCTGTGGCTGGTTCCTGGTCTGCGTCCTCGATGCGCGCGCCGGCCTCTTCCAGCGCGTGGTCCAGACTCGAACGCGTCCACGGCCGCATCCCCAAATACACGCTATCGATAAAACCTAGCGAGTATAGGCGCAGAGTCGCCGGATACACCCAGCTATCGACAGGTATGTAAGGCGAATCCAGCACTGAGGGCTCGCAAACAAATGCAGGCTTGCCCGAGTCCTGGCCCCACTGTCCAAATCCCTTCCCCGTTCCAGCCTCCGCAGCTCCGGTTTGTCCGCTTGCCAGTACACTGGCAGTCATTATCAAAATAAATGCCAGCAACATTGTGCGGCAAAATACCGGAACCACAGCCAAACATTTGCCAGCATTCATACGCTCACTCACTCTCGCGATATTGTTTGCGCTCATCTCTTGTTGCGACTGTGGACCTGGAACATGGATGGTTGATAGCTAAAGGACGCTCGGGCCTCGTCTTGTCTTCGGCCTCTTTTCACGCCACTATTGGGCCGTCAAAGTTTTTGCAGTCGACGCTCCTAATCCAGCCACGTTGGCGACATACCAGTCATAAGCTTGCTTCATTCCGGTCTCAAAGTCCGTCGGAGCAATCCAGCCTAGGATCCGAAGGCGGCTGACATCCATCACCTTCCTGGGAGTTCCGTCCGGCTTTGAAGTGTCCAGCGTAAAAGTCCCTTTCCAGCCAATCACTTTGGCAATGCTTTGCGCCAATTCGAGAATCGTCATTTCCTGTCCGGTGCCAACATTCAAGAAACTCTCGCCTGAGTAATTCTTCATCACAAACACGCAAGCGTCCGCCAAATCGTCAGAGAACAGAAACTCGCGTCTCGGCGTCCCTGTGCCCCACAACTCAACCGTGGGACTGTTGGCGATCTTGGCTGTATGGATCTTCATGATCAGTGCAGCCACCACATGGCCACCCTCGGCGTCGTAGCGGTCTCCGGGGCCGTAAAGGTTAGTTGGCATCACCGAAACAAAATCGCAGCCATATTGCCGGCGAAAAGCCTCGCATAACTTGATGCCCGCAATCTTAGCCAATGCATACCATTCATTCGTCGGTTCCAGAGCGCCGGTCAGCAACGCCTCCTCCTTCATCGGCTGCTGAGCAAGGCGTGGATAAATGCAGGACGAGCCCAGAAACAACAGTTTCTTCACACCAGCTCTTCGGGCGGCCTGGATCACATTGGTCTCTATGACCAGATTTTCGTATAGGAAGTCCGCGGGACGTGTCGCGTTCGCCATAATTCCGCCTACAGTCGCCGCGGCAAGAAAAACCACGTCGATCTTTCGGGCCGCCATCCACGCATTTACATCCGCTTGGCGCAGCAAGTCCAGTTCGCTGCGCGGTGCGGTCAGTATCTCGCAACTCTCGCGCGCAAGACGCCGTACTATTGCAGAGCCCGCCATCCCCCGATGCCCAGCCACCCACACGCGCATACCGGTCAAATCAAAATTGCTCATTCCCAATACCTCTCACATGAGCTTCCCTGGCAATAACTTTAATATCCGAACCCAGCATGTCCTCGACCAATTCGGGAAATGTGACGGTGTGTTTCCATCCTAAGACCCTGTGCGCTTTCGAAGCGTCACCCTGCAGCAAATCGACTTCTGTCGGCCTAAAATATCTGGCATCTATTTTTACCAGTATCTTCCGACTCGCAGAATCGATACCTACTTCGTCAACTCCCCTGCCCTTCCAGCCGATCTTCCTGCCCACTTTGGAGAAAGCAAGTTCTATAAATTCGCGCACGCTATGCGTCTCGCCTGTCGCAAGCACATAATCGTCCGGATGTTTCTGCTGAACGATTCGCCACATACCTTCTACATAGTCTCGCGCGTGGCCCCAATCCCGTTTCGAATCGAGGTTGCCAATATACAGGGTATCCTGCACGCCTAGATGAATGCTGGCTACCGCTCTAGTAATCTTGCGTGTGACAAATGTTTCGCCGCGGATAGGACTCTCATGATTAAATAGAATCCCATTAGAAGCGTGCATCCCATAGGCTTCCCGGTAATTGACAGTGATCCAGTACGCATAAAGTTTTGCCACGCCGTATGGGCTGCGCGGATAGAACGGAGTCGTTTCCTTTTGCGGAGTCTCCTGCACCTTTCCATAGAGCTCTGAGGTTGAAGCCTGATAGAACCGAGTCTTCTCTACGAGCCCGAGTATCCGGATCGCCTCAAGTATTCGCAACGCTCCTGTCGCATCCGCATTAGCCGTGTATTCCGGCGTTTCAAAACTGACCTGCACATGGCTTTGCGCGGCCAGATTGTAAATCTCATCCGGCTGCACCGCCTGAACGATGCGGATCAGATTGGTTGAGTCGGTCATATCACCGTAATGAATTTGGAAATGACTGTCCGGCACATGGGGATCCTTATAGATATGATCGATGCGGCCTGAATTGAATGAGGAAGAGCGCCGCTTGATTCCATGAACAAGATACCCTTTGTCCAGCAATAGGTCGGCGAGATACGCGCCATCCTGTCCAGTAATTCCGGTAAGTAAAGCAACTTTTTGCATGAATCTGCCTCGTCAAGAGAAACTGTGGACCAGCCAATGCCAACCTTTTCCACATATGCACGAATCCGCGCATGTAGCCGCCCAATGTATATCCTGGCGGTATGGAGATCAGGCTAAGGCAACCGAATTCCACATATGCTTAGTCTAATCGATCCTTAGCCAAATAGGCCTAAAGAGGTAATGTACATGCCCAGACCGGCATTCCGCGGGTTTCGATCTCGCGATCGGTTTCATTTTGGTCAAAACGCGATCATCTCCGCGGCTTCTGCTTTGGCAAGAACAGATATCCCCTGGATCACGTGAAGAATTTGCACCGTTAGTGCCCCTAATGCCGTATAGATATTCATTCGGAGAACGCCATCCGAGGTGTCTAACGGAAGAAACATGACGCAAACAAGCTGAATCAGGATAAGCAGTATCACCTGCAGCGATCCGCTCCACCAGAAAATCCACTTTCGAGCCACAGCAACAGCCCACATGGCTCCCGCCATGTAGCCGATTGCTGACGCGTAAACCACAAGCCGCACCTGCGACGTAAGATTGTTATAGTTATGGCCAAGCAGGAGGAGGTAAGCACCGGGACACAACCTCGCCGATGCGGCCACTAGGAGTGCAACCGCGCCAAAGACGCACATGGCGGATACGTATCGTCTGCGAAAAAGAGTCCGCGGAGTCTTCGAAAAAAAAGGGACGACCAGAACCCCGTTCGATGTATTCAATAGAAGAAACAACTGGCCTATTCTGCCAGCAGCCGCTACTTCTGCGATCTGGCTCACATGTCCGAAGACCGCGATCAAGAACAATGATACCTGCCCCTGCAACGCCTGATACACAGTTCCTGGCAGCAGCGGCATCAAGAACTTGACCATCTCCTTGCCGTGTTCTCTCGAGGCCTTGCGCGGCAACTCGATCCACGGCCGCGCTAGAATTCGATACGACACTCCCATTACTACGATGCTCAAAGTATTTGCCACAATCACAGTGGTCGAGGAGAGGACGTGCAAGTAGTAGAGAGCAACCGAACAGACAATTCGCAAAACAGCGGCGGCGATCTGCGGACTGTAAAAGGAAACCAGCCTATTGTTCAGAAGCAGCGGTATCTCGTAATACGAAGCCCACGCTTGGAACTGCACGGTAAGCAATACCGCAAGAGCGAGTAAGACCAGTTCTCTCCGTCCGTGCGCCGCTATCTCGACATTGCGAAATACAATAGCAAGCACAATGCCGGCACTACCAATAATTATCAGAAGTACTTGCCGAAGGTTGCTCGCGGTCTTTATGTAAGAGCCAAGTAAAGCCTTATCCTGGTACTTTGTGCCGACCAACCCTGAAATGGCCCCGCCGAACCCAATGTCCGTAAGTATGGTTATCATTCCCTGAATGCCGAGCGCTATGGCGTAGATAGCGAATTCCGGCTTCGACATCAACCGGAGGAGCAGCAGTCCTGTCGCTGCGTTGAGAAGCTGGACCGCACTCTGCCCACCGACGAACGCGGAGAGCCGCTTCCAGATTCGGGAAGCTGCACTAATGTTCATACTCGCCTTCTATTTTTATGGACCGATTGCGCGGCATATGCCCAAGCCTGGAGACCAACCTTAACCGTTTCTTGGTCATAAAAGCGCCAATAGCTAAAGATACAACCTGTGAAACGCGCACGACCATCGAGAACGCATCTCCATTTTAATGTGCTTCCGATCGCAATTCCGCGATAGAGTTATACATCTCCAAATAGCGCGGAGCGAGAACGTTCCAGCTATAGCAGTTGTCTATTCTTGCTGTCCCCAACTCACGGTGCCGGCCAAGAATCTCCTTGTGGCTGATTGCCTCTCCGATCTTCGCGGTTAATGCCCCGTGCGCAGCGAGGTTTACATATAGCGCTGCATCTCCCAACACCCATTTAAAATGCTCCGAGTTATTGCACACAACGGGCACTCCGGCAGCGCACGCTTCAAGAAGCGCCATGCCAAATCCCTCGTTTAGAGATGCCAACACGAAGAGGTCCGCTGTCGCTAATAGCTTCGGCACCATGCCTCGCGGAACAGTCACGAATCTGTGGCGTTCAGGGAGCAAGTCCTCCGCTAATTGTCGCAGTTCCGGAGTTTCAGATGACGGCTCGCCGGCCAAGCACAAGAACACTGAATCGTTATCGAGGGCAGCCACTTCCCTAATCAAATAATCGAGTCTCTTGTGCTGCCTATCCAGCACAGCAAGCGAGAGAATCACAAACTTATCTAGCGGAATTCCTAACTGCCGCCGAGCCTCACTCATCGGCTCCAAGGACCGAAATCTCGCAGGTTCGATGCCATACGGTAACAGATACATGCGATTCGGCGATATCCCGAATTCAATCGCCCGATCGAAGCCTGCCTTGCAGACCTGATGAATAAACACCTCCGGCCTAAAGTGACTAGGACTTATGGGGCCGCCGTTCGATTGCAACAGCCTAACTCGAAATCCGGTCCAGCGCAGTAAGCGAGCAAGCATATTTCCCATGTTGCCTTCACTGTAGTGAACGATATCGATTCTTTTTAGGATCAAAAGCGGAATCAGTGCAATGGTGAAGGTAATCTGCTCCCAGTAAAATGCCTTCATAGGGTTCATGAACCGCTCAAGGAAATCGCGACGAAGACAAGGAACCACGATCTCGTTCGGCAGGCTTTTGCCAGAACCTTTGAACAAGACGGCATCTGCGCGACCTGTGAGCGCTGAGAACAATTCCCTGCTGAACGATTCAAACCCGCGATGCACATGCTCAAGGCCGCAGCAGGTGATTGCCAAGCGCATAATCTGGCTCCCTTGCAATCGAATTTAACCATTACTCTATCGCATGTCGTTTACACTCCAACTTCCATAAGTATGCTATCCTAATCGGGACTAACGACTCGGGAACAAGTGTGCCTAATTTATAAACACGTCTAGAGCCTGTTATTAACTTTGCGTGAGTTGCCGCGCCAGATTTGCAAGCATGAGAATGGCGAATGCGAGGTAGTGGAGGCCAGCGAGGGTTTTGGCCAGTCGTTCATAGTCTCTGGCCAGACGGCGGAAGCGGGCGGCCCATGCAAAGCTTCTTTCCACCACCCAGCGGCGCGGCAGCAGGACAAATCCTCGTTTGACCTCGGTGTGTTTGA
>Ga0182016_10001119_pt1 | contig 32869 bp, 24 predicted proteins | sample 712S2MmetaG_FD_120491 | JGI IMG/M metagenome (GOLD analysis project Ga0182016, IMG submission 120491) | Permafrost microbial communities from Stordalen Mire, Sweden - 712S2M metaG | ecosystem: Environmental > Terrestrial > Soil > Wetlands > Permafrost | place: Sweden: Stordalen | collected...
CCCGGAACCAGGCCGAGGCCGCCGACCAGGCCCGCGCACAGATCGCTCACAATGTCGCCATAGAGATTCTCAAGCAGCAGTGTGTCGTACTGGTAGGGGTTCATCACCAACTGCATGCAGGTATTGTCGATGAGGTGCTCGCCGTAAAAGATCTCCGGAAATCCCTCGGCCACCTTGCGCGCGCAACGCAGAAAAAGGCCGTCGGAGAGCTTCATGATGTTGGCTTTATGAACGGAGTGGATTTTCTTGCGCCCATGCTTGCGCGCGTACTCGAAGGCGAATTTGGCGATGCGCGTGGAACCTTTCTCTGTGATGACCTTGATGCTCTCCACCACGCCGGGGACCACCTCGTGCTCCAGGCCCACGTACTCGCCCTCGGTGTTTTCGCGCACAATGATCAGGTCAACGCCGGGCCAATGCGTGGCCAGGCCGGGAAGGTTCTTGACGGGACGGAAGTTGGCGAAGAGATCGAACTTCTTGCGCAGGGTGACATTGATGCTCTTGAAGCCGCCTCCGATGGGCGTGGTGACCGGACCCTTCAAGGCAACTGTGGTGCGCTCGATCGATTCCGAGAGCGCGGCGGGGATGTATTCGCCGTAGATTTCAAAGGCTTCGGCGCCCGCGGCAAACCGCTCCCACTCCCATTTGACGCCGGTGGCCTCGAGAATGCGGACGACAGCCTGCGTGACCTCGGGGCCGATGCCATCGCCGGGAATCAGCGTTACCTTGTGAGTCTTTTGGTCTGCCATTATGTTCTCCTTCAAAGTAGTCATTCCCGGACTCAGGGTTGCGTACTCGTTCAATGAACCGAGATCGTTTATCAACAGGAACCGTTAATATCCGTCCATGACCTTGAAAGGGAGTCATAGGTCATCGACTCGCCTAACTCGGTGCCGAACCAGAGAATGTAATGGGAATCGCTGCATTTCTGGTAGAAGAACCTGTCCAAGTCGGCATTGTCTGCATCCACTTCGGACAATGATTCGGGCAAATGACCTTGTTGTTGACGAAAAGACTCTACTCTGAGAACCAACCCATTTCCCTTCGTGATCTCTCGCCTCCAAACTACCGTCTTTGGCCCAAAGAGTAGCATGGACACTGCGAGCAAACAAAACACAAAAATCAAGAGAAACCAATACCTTCGCTTCATAGCATCGTCCTCATCGTTGCTCATCCTCTCAACTTCTGGACTGTACTGCGACTGCTTCCGATCAATGGGATACTTCATTATCTCTGCAATCTGCAGTTCCCTGAAATGCATTGCCGATTGGAGGCAAACCATCTATATCCGGCCCAGATGAGTGAATTGAAACCGGGAAGGCTGAATAAAACCCCGAAAGGCCAAAGCCACCAAATCTTGCGCGCCAGATACAAATAGACATCGGCGCCGGCATAGGCTGTGCCTGTAGCTGTCAGCAACCTTAAATCGCGCAGTATTTCCTCTTGCGTCATTTTCAGGGCTTCCGCAGTCCAATCGGCTTGCAGGGTATCCACTTCAAAACCGCGGCGGCGCAAGACCGGAGACCAAAAATGCAGCCAGCGCACGCAGAATGTGCAATCGCCGTCGTAAAGTACCCACCCCTTCGATGATGGGCGCCGCATCAATTGATTCTCTTCCCTTTGAACACAGTGACAGGCGATCCTTCCGCCAGGAAAGCGGAATCTGGTTCCCGCATCAGGCATTCCGCAATCTCGGGCCCATAGAGAGCAGCCGCATTCCCGGAAAAACCTGCCAGTTTCGCGCTTCTAACATTCCATCGAGGATGTTGAACTTCGTATTCGAGACATCCGCCGTCAGGCTGTGCAGCGTAACCCCAAAAATGTTCGGTGATGAACTGGCTCACGGAATCCTCTCCGGGGAGGAAGCTTTCCCCTTCGGTTTCAATCCGCATCAATGATCGATCCGCTCCCGAACCCCACGAATACTCCGCTTTCACGTTTTCATGATCGTCGCCGTATTCGATGCGATGAGACATTGCCACGCAAGAATATTTCTCATTGAACGCAAGCCGCGCGATGGCCGCTACTAGGTATTTCGGGACCAACTCCCGAATGAAGACTACGCCCCGCTTGGTTGACCGCCTGACATAGAAGCGAAGGTTCACTTCCTCGAAGGACTGGTGAAACGGAACCGGTAACCCGAACATATGCGTGCGGTTAAACTCGAATCCAACCAGGCTGAGGTAAGTCACTCCGTCGAATGTATCCAGTTCCGTCCCCGCTGGGACGAATCGTTCAAGCAGGGAAGCGCTCACGGCATAATTGAGCATCAAGATGTTCTTCCACTCCGCGCTCAAGAATATGCTCTGCTCTTTCATGTGCCTCGACCACCCAATTCGCGTAGGCTTGCATGTTCAAGATTGCTACTTCTTTCCCTTGCTTCCGCTCCGGCTTCCCAGCAGCCCTTCCAGCTCTTCCTTGAACTCGCGCACATCCTTGAAGTCCCGATAAACCGACGCAAAGCGAATGTACGCCACCGTATCCAGCCCCTTGAGATGTTCCATAATCAGCTCCCCGATCTCGCTGGTGGTTCGTTCGCGCTCCGGCGCATCCACCAGATAGGTCTCTGCCGCATCCACGATGGCCTCAAGTTTGCTGGCCGGAACGGGGCGCTTTTCGCAGGCGCGCAGCAGGCCGCTGAGCACCTTTTGGCGGTCGAAACGCTCGCGGCGGCCATCCTTCTTGACCACCATGTAGGGGATTTCGTCGATGCGCTCGTAGGTGGTGAAGCGGCGATTGCAGCGCTCGCACTCCCGCCGCCTGCGAATCGAGTCGGCCTCCTTGCTCTCGCGCGAGTCAACCACACGGTCTTGCCCAAAGCCACAATAGGGACATTTCATGTTGTGAATTCTAGCGGATTGCCTCCCATTTTTATTATTCGCGGCCCCATCGCGTCTGGTCAGGCCCTTTGCCAGCCGCGCATCGCGCAGCCGCCGGAGAGCCTCGCAACCGTCCTTCCAAAAAACGGAGAATCGTCTTTCCTTGCGGAACTTGCTTCCTTTTGCATTCCGGCAGCATCAAACCTACACATTGGGCAAGGATCCCCGCTTGCCTCGCGCCGCCAAGCCGAAAAGGAAAATGCCGGGCAGACGCGTTAGTTAACAATAGGCACGTCCGACAGAACAGATCGAATTTTCATCTGTACGTAGACGCCCGTACGCGGCTACCCTCCCCCAGGCCCGCGCCCCGGGATTTCTCAACATTCAAGCACAACAAACTACCCCAGCCAGTCGGAATGAGGGCAAGCGGATCTTCTTCCATCTGTGCCGGTATGAGGGGGGAACCGAAGACAATGGCTAGGATCATTGCGGAGCTATTTGTGGAAGTTCTGGCCGCCGCCGGAGTGGGACGCATCTATGGCGCGGCGGGTGATTCTCTCAACGGGATCGGGGACTCGGTGAGGGGGCAGAATGGGATGGACTGGGTTGGGGTGCGGGATGAAGAGACGGCCGCCTTCGCCGCGGGAGCGGAAGCGGCGCTGACGGGCAAGCTTGCCGTGTGCGCCGGGCGTTGCGGACCGGGCAACCTCCATCTCATCAACGGTCTTTACGATTGTCATCGCAGCCGCGTGCCGGTACTGGCCATCGCGGCCCATATTCCGTCTCCGGAAATCGGCAGCGGGTACTTTCAGGAGCCCCATCCGGAGCGCCTTTTTAAAGAGTGCAGCCATTACTGCGAGCTTGTCTCGAATGCCTCGCAGATGCCGCGTGTTCTAGAGATCGCAATCCAGACGGCGATTTCGAGGCGCGGCGTTTCCGTGGTCGTCATACCCGGCGATATTGCGCTCTCCGAGGTCGTTGATCCAGGCAAGCGGGTCGTCTACAGCTACAGAAAGCCCGAGGTTGTTCCTCACTGGACCGAACTCGACGAATTGGCGGCCGAGCTGAACCGCGCGCAAAAGCCCACCATATTAGCCGGGGCCGGCTGCGCGTGCGCTCATGAAGAACTGGTCGAGTTGGCCGGCAAACTTCAGGCTCCGATCGTCCATACCCTGCGAGGAAAAGAGTTTCTCGAGTACGACAACCCATACAACGTGGGTATGACCGGCTTGCTGGGGCTTTCTTCCGGCTACTGCGCCATGATGGACTGCGACTTGCTCGTGATGTTGGGAACGGACTTTCCGTACCGGCAGTTCTATCCGACGAGAACGCGCATCGTGCAGGTCGATATCCGGGTGGAACAACTGGGACGCCGCGTTTACATCGACCTGGGGATCGTGGGAGGCGTCGCGGAAACCTTGCGCGCATTGATGCCAAGAGTCGAATCGAAACTGCGCCGGGGCCATCTCGACGCCTCGCTCGAACACTATCTTCAGGCGCGCATGGAACTGGACGAAATGGCGATAGGAAACGGCGAAAAGCCGATCCGTCCGCAATATTTGGCCAAGACGCTCGATGCAGTGGCGGCAGACGATGCCGTCTTTACCGTGGATGTGGGAACTCCGGTTGTCTGGGCGGCGCGCTACCTGACGATGAACGGCCGCAGACGCCTGCTTGGTTCGTTCAATCATGGATCGATTGCCAACGGCCTGCCGCAGGCCATTGGCGCGCAGACCTCCTATCCCGGACGCCAGGTGGTTACTCTCTGCGGCGATGGGGGAGTTTCATTGCTGATGGGCGACCTGCTCTCGCTCAGGCATTTGAATCTTCCAGTGAAGATCGTCGTGTTTAACAACGGATCGCTGGGCTTTTTGGAGCCGGAGATGAGAGCCGGTAACCTTAGCCCTGCCGCGGACACGATCGATCTGGATTTTGCCAAGATTGCCGAAGGGATGGGAATTCTCGGCTTGAATGTCAAGGATCCGGAAAAGGTTCGGCCGGCGCTGGAAGAGGCATTCGAGTATCCAGGACCCGCATTGGTCGATGTTGCAGTCAACCGCCAGGAACTGGCCATGCCTTTGTCTCTCAAACTGGACCAGATTGTCGACTTCAATCTCTATATGATCAAGGCGATCCTGAACGGGCGTGTAGGCGAAATCGCCGATCTTGCCCGCACCAACCTGGTTCGGTAGGACACGCGGCTGGCATAATGTGCGGAACTTATCGAAGAAAGAAGCGGAAGCCGGCAAAGGTATCGTCTACCACAGCGATCCGGCCGCGCTCTCGGGACGGCGCTGCGCCGATTCACAAGGATTTTGCTTGCCGGCAGTCTTTCGGCAGCATCGGCGCTGGCTTGGCTTGCCTTCCCTGCAACCGATTCATTCCTTCTCCCGCGTGCAAGGAATATAATCGGTCCTTCCACGGAAATCTCCCCCATCGAGACTGCTCGGAAAGGAGCCTGACTGCGGGTGGCGCCAACTCCGTTCTCCTTGGTCAAGTGGTATATGGATTGCGTCACCGAGCTGGGCGATGCGGTCATCCTTTATTGCGCCGATTTGCGGTGGCGGGCCATCCATGCGGCTTATAGCAGCGTTCTTTCAGTCATTGGCCAGACCGTAGAATCGCATTCTTCCATGGCTCGCTACCAGCTTGAATCCAAGAACGATCAAATCCTTGTCGAGCTACCCCGTCTGAAAATCTCTGGAAAATGGGAAGCTTCCGCCGCGCCTTTCCAGCATACCGTCTACAAAGACGCCTCAGGATCTGTGCTGTGGAACTGCCTTCAGCCAAGAGCCTCGGTCCATTTTCGTTTCGGGGACCGCGAACTCACCGGCCTGGGTTATGCCGAGTGTCTCACCGTAACGCTGCCTCCGTGGCGGTTGCCCATGCGCCAGTTGCGTTGGGGGCGTTTCGTTTCACCCGAAGACTCGCTCGCCTGGATCGACTGGCAAGGCCCGTACTCGACCAGCTTTGCTGTTCACAAGGAGAACCGTTGCGACACCCTGTCGGTCTCCGATTCTGAAGTAGCGATGAACGGCGTCACGCTGAACATGGAAGAGAGTTTCCCTCTCCGCGGCGGACGGCTGGGTTCCACAATCCTGCCCGGTGCGCCCGCGCTTGGCAAGATGCTTCCTAATTCTCTGTTCAACATAGAAGAGCACAAGTGGCTGAGCCGTGGAATCCTGAAGACGCAGGACTGCGCCAGCACGGGCTGGGTCATTCACGAGGTGGTCCATTGGAAGATTTGAAGCGTTCTCCTCTGCCCAAGGTGCTCTACGGCGCACTTTTCGTCGCCGGTCTACCGCTGGCGCTAGTGCTATGGGCCCATGGCGCGCGAAGCGCCGTTCATCTTGCGCCTTTACATTCAATCGGTTGGGGATGCGCGCTTCTAGCTTTTGGCATGCTCGCCATGGCGGCGGGCATGGTCTCGCTCTGGGTTTCCGGCGGCGGCTTGCCGATGAACGCGTTTCCTCCGCCGCGCTTCGTCGCCGGCGGCGTCTACGGCCTGGTTCCGCATCCCATCTATGGCGGATTCACAATCGCTTGCGCTGGCGCGGCCATCTACTTCGGCTCAGCCAGCGGATTGTGGCTAGTCACGCCCAGCGTGGCATTGGCCAGCGCGGCGCTGGTTCTGGGCTACGAGTTGCCCGACCTGCGCAATCGTTTCGGCGCGCCGGCGTTCTCTCCCTGGCTTCCCCAGGATCGGCCTCAGGCTCCGTCTCTTCTGGAGCGCCTGCGTGTCTATTTCGTGGTTCTTCTACCGTGGCTGGCAATCTATGAGCTGCTGGGGGCTCTCGGCAAGCCCGTTGACGCGGTGACGACTTACCTGCCCTTCGAGAGCAGCCTGCCGGTAATTCAGCAGACCGAGCTCCTCTACGCCAGCACCTACCTCGTTGTGCTCTTTGCGCCCCTGCTGGCTGTCTCCGGCCACGCTCTCAGGCGCTTTGCCCACCGCGGCCTGCTGGCCATGGCCCTGCTCTTCCCGCTCTACCTTTTGCTGCCATTCTATGTACCGCCTCGTCCTTTTTTTCCGGTAGGGCCAATTGGCCAACTTCTCTTGTGGGAGAGAACGCCCTATTCGGGAATCGCGGCATTTCCATCCTTCCATGTGGTTTGGGCCTTAATTGCCGCTTCCGCGCTGGGCGAAGGCGGACGCTGGAGAAAGTTCCTCTGGTGGACGTGGGCGGTACTCGTTACCCTCAGTTGTGTCACCACCGGGATGCACTCGATCGCCGATGTTCTGGCCGGAATCGCCGCCTACGTGCTCGTGGCGCGAATGAGGGGAGTCTGGCTGGCCCTTTTGCGCGTAGCCGAGCAGGTAGCCAACTCGTGGCGAGAGTGGCGGATCGGGCCGATGCGCATCATCAACCACGGCGGATACGCGGCGGCGGGAATCCTCGTCGGGGTCTTCCTCATCGACACTCTTCTTGGGTCTGGGCGCGCAGGTCTGGTGGCCAGCATCTTTCTCTGCTCAACCGTGGGCGCGGCGCTTTGGGCTCAGTGGGTCGAGGGTTCCCCGGCGTTGCTGCGCCCCATGGGCTTTTACGGCGGCATGTTGGGCGCCATCCTCGGGGCTATACCCGCGCTGTTCATGCACATCGACTTGTGGGTTGCTCTCACGGCTATCTGCGTGGCCGCGCCGTGGATACAGGGCCTGGGCAGGCTGCGCTGCCTGGTCCAGGGCTGCTGTCATGGGCGCGCAACTGAGACAGCGCCGGGAATTCGCTACACCCATCCCCGTTCGCGCGTCTGCCGTCTCACGCAGTTTGCCGGCGTCTCCATCCACGCAACGCAGGTCTATTCAATTTTGTGTAACGCAGCGATTGGCGTGGCGCTCCTGCGCCTGCTCCAGTTGCATGCTTCCTGCACCTCCATATGCGGCATTTACCTCTTGTTGTCGGGTTGCGGGCGCTTCGTCGAGGAGGCTTATCGGGGCGAACCGCAAACCTTGACCGTGCACGGATTGCACCTCTACCAGTGGATCGCCGTTCTCGTCGTCGTGGCGGGAGCAGTTTTGACTACTGTGCCCAGCCCGCCTATGCCGCAGATCGACTCGCTCCGCCTCAACTCGCTTTTTCTGGCCGTCGGTTGCAGCGCCGTAGCCTGGTTCGTCACCGGCATGGATTTTCCCGAATCCTCGCGCCGCTTCGCCCGGCTGACCTGAATGTCGCTGCCGGAGGCCGAAAGCCGAAGACCTCCGCTCAGCTCAAGAACTCGGCAATCGCCGCCACCACCGTCTGCTGCTCGTCCTCGCGCAGTTCGGGGAAGATGGGCAGGGCCAGAACCTCGCGTGCCGCCCGCTCCGCCTCGGGAAAGCTGCCTTCTCCGTAGCCCAGGCTCTTCAGAGCTTCCTGCCTGTGCAGCGGCACGGGGTAGTAGATCTCCGAGCCGATCTGCCGAATCGCCAGGAAATCGCGCAGCGCATCGCGGCGGCAGGTGCGGATCACATACTGATGCCACACACGCCTGCTGCCTGGAACCTCCTGGGGCAAGACGACGCCGTGGGTTGGATAAGGGCCGGTCTCGGCCAGCCCAACTGCGCGAAACAGCGCATGATAGCGCTTGGCCACCGTCCGGCGAGCATGAGTCCAGCCGTCGATGTATTTGAGCTTGACCGACAGGATTGCGCCCTGGAAGCCGTCCATGCGCGCGTTCCAGCCAACCTCGTCGTGAAAATAGCGGCTGCGCATCCCGTGCTGGCGCAGCATCTTCACCCGCTCGGCCAAAGCACCGGAGTTTGTAACGACCATGCCGGCGTCGCCCGCCGCGCTCAGGTTCTTGGTGGGATAGAAGCTGAAGGCGGCGGCGTCTCCGAGTTGGCCTGCTTTCGTCCCCTGCCATTCCGCGCCCCAGGCCTGGGCGGCGTCTTCAATGAGCTTGAGGCCGTACAGTTGGCCGAGACGTGCAAAAGAAGTCCAATCGGCGCACTGGCCGAAAAGGTGAACGGGCAGGACGGATCGAACGGCTGCGCCGCCCGGCCTCTTAAGAACATTCTCAACCGCGGCAGGATCGAGGTTGAAGGTGGTGGGCTCAATGTCAGCTAGCATCGGCGTCGCTCCGGCGCGCAGAATCGCGCTCACCGACGCAAAGAAGCTGAACGGCGTGGTGACGACCAAGTCGCCAGGTCCGATGCCAGCCGCGGCCAGCGCTAGCCAAAGCGCGTCTGTGCCCGAGGAGCAGCCGAGAGCGTGAGCCACGCCCAGTTGCTCGGCGGCGGCGCGCTCAAAAGCAGCCACCGGCTCGCCGAGAATAAACTGCTGCTTCTCCAGCACCCCTTCAAGAGCAGCCAGCAGCTCCCGATGGAGCGGCTCATACTGGCGCTTCAGGTCCAGCATGGGCACAGGCTGGGCAGATCGGGCGGAAGGCGGCGGCGGGGGGACGCTTGGCACGTAGCTATTTTAGCAAGTGTTGAGAGAGTGTGGTCTCGCGGCGAGGATGCGGGGCCTGCGTTTCGTTTGGAGAATCGGTCTTCAATAAATGCTTGGCATGATGTCGTGGCCGGTGCAATGCGGGTCGGGCTTGTCTGAGGCTGAGAGCATGGTGAAGGAGTTCTTGCCTTCTTGAATCTGAAAGAAGGTGCGAGCGTCGGGACGCAAATCCTTCTTCTCTTCCCACCACCATCCATAATCGAGTTCAACCTGGAAGTGCGATGGAGAATCGGAGCAGGTCCGCACCGGGCCGTAGGTAAAGTGTGGCTGCTCTTTCGCGTTCGGATCATTGAGTGTGGCGATTTTCTTGTACGTCGCTTCGAGATTGGCCAACTCGGAGGGAAAGTTCCAGTTTTGCGATTCCTCCCACGGGGAATTGAGCCACTCGTCAACAAAGTCGCGGCCATTCATCGCAATGGGTTGAACGCGCTCTATGCGATCTCTATCGATGCTGTATCGATAGATCCCGGTGCGGCGAATGATGTTAACGTCTCGGGAATATCCACTTACCCGCAGCTCGAATCCGTCCGGAATCGACCTCATTCTTGTTGGGTCGTCGCGCCAGTAAGTCTCTTGTTTGTGCAGGAGAACTTTTTGCGAATTGTCATTTCGCGCGGGCTGGATGACATCCAAATCGAATCCGCTCATATTGGATGAGCACCACGGATGGCCATGGGCGACGGCAATCAGCCAATCGCCTGAGTCTTTTCGCGGCACGACCTGATAAGCGAAGAAGTCGCCAAAGGCCCCGGAAATCACGTCGTAGTTCCCACTCTGCCAGCGCAACACCTGTTGCCAGCCGTTGCTGTGCCATTCATAGCCAAGAAGCAAAGAATCGAAGCCGCATTGGATTTCAAAACGGAAGTCAACGAGGAGTATCTGCGACGACTCAGCCGGTCGCGTGACCTTCACATCGATGCTGTCACCATAGATGTCGTCGACTTTCTCAGGCTTCTTGGGATCGTATTCCTCCGCGACTACCGGCTTGTTGGCATCCAGAGGCCTTACAAACGAGTTTTCGAGGGCCCTCGCATTCAATGTTTCTGGCGCACATTTCATCGCGGCGTCGGCCAATGTTGCGAACGCGTCTTTCATGACCTGGATTCGCTTCTGGAGCGGTTCCCGCGCTTGCTCCCCCTCACCATCTCCGATGTTGTAAGCGCGAAGCTGGGATTGAGCAGCCTTGACCTTGTGTATGTACGGACGCAGATTGGGTTGCGAGCAAGTCTGCGCGAAGAGCGCAGCCGGAGCGGCGATGAGAATTACGAGTGGGACGAACAGTGCCGGCCGCATGATGCCAGCAAGTATAGCGCGAACCTTCAATGCACCCCCGGCGGCGGTGCGGCATTCTTTGGCGGCTTCTTGAAGAGCCAAGCGGCGGCTGCGCAAAAGAAGGCCAGCAGCGCGGTCCAGCGGAAGACATCCACATAAGCCATCAGTGCGGATTGCTGCTCCATCAGGCCATAAATCAGGCCGAAGGAGCCGGGGCGCGCGGCGGGCGGGCCGATCTGGTGGCCGAGATAGGCGGCAATAGCCCTGGATTTCTGCTGGAGGATGGGGTTCGAGGGAGATAGCTGCGCGCCGATCTCGGTCTGGTGCAGGGCGGCGCGGCGAATCAACGCCGTCGTGGCCATCGAGATTCCGATCGACCCGCCAATATTGCGCAGCATGTTGAAGAGACCCGTGGCGTTGCCCATCTCTTCGCGGGGAATGGTCGAGGTACTCATCGTCGCAAGCGGCACGAAGACAAAGCTGAGGGCAAAACCGGTGAGGGTGATGGGAATGAGCAGCGTGTAAGGTCCGATGCCGAGGTTGACGGTGCCGAACGTGTGCGCACAAATGCCAAAGGCGAGGAATCCGCCGGAGAGGAGGATACGGTTGTCAACGCGCGAGCCGAGCAGGCCCACCACCGGCGAGCCAATGAACGAGCCAACGCCGCGCGGGCCCACCACCAGCCCGGCCGTAAAGGCCGTGTAGCCCAATACCTCCTGATAGTAAAGCGGCAGAATGGCGATGGTGATGTAGATGGCCATGCCCAGCATGGCGATCATGAAGCAGCCGGTGCGGAAATTGCGGTCCTTGAGGACATGCAGATCGACCAGGCCCTTGGGATGGGTCCAGGAATGCCAGATCCAGAGCAGCAGCGAGGTAACCAGCGCCGCCACTGCCCAGCGGACCCAGATGGCCCCGAACCAGTCGTCTTCCTGGCCCTTGTCCAGCACAATTTGCAGCGCGCCCGTCCACACCATCAGCAGCCCAAAGCCGATGTTGTCGAACGGACCGACCTTGGCGTTCTTGATGTAGGGCGGGTCGTGGACAAACCGGCTGATCATGATCACCGCCAGAATGCCCACGGGAATATTGATGTAAAAGGCGTAGCGCCAACTGAATGTATCGGTCAGCCAGCCGCCCAGCGTTGGTCCCAGCACCGGGGCAACGACGATCCCCAGGCCGTAGGCGGCCATGGACATGGAGCGTTTGGAGATAGGAAAGCTCTCCAGCAGGATGGATTGCGACAGTGGCTGCAATGCACCGCCGCCGGCCCCTTGCATCACGCGCGCCAGCAGGATGACGCCCAGCGATGGCGCGGCGCCGCAGAAGAATGAGGCGATGGTGAAGACAATCACGCAGAAGAGCAAGAAACGTTTGCGGCCAAAGCGGCGGGCAAACCAGTTTGAGGCGGGCAAAATCACTGCGTTGGCCACCAGGTAGCTGGTCAGCACCCAGGTGGCCTCGGAGTTTGACGCCGACAGCGACCCGGCAATGTAAGGCAGGGCTACCGAGGCAATGGCGGTATCCAGCACCTCCATAAAGGTGGGCAGCATTACAGAGAGCGTGACCAGCCACGGGTTCACGCCCTGGGTGAGCGGGTAACGAGCTTGGGCGGCGGCGGTCGTCATCGCGAGTTGAACGTCTAGAGGGTAAACGATTGGGCAGGGAGCTGACTGTGATAGAGGATGCAAGCCCGAGTTCCGCCACCCCAGGTCTCATCCGCGAAGGCGGAAGAGACCCAGAGGAGCCGGCTCCGCTATTGAATCGACCGCAAATATGCCACCAACTGCCAGCGCTGCGCCTCCGGCAGGCTTGACCACGACGGCATCCCATGCGCCAGATCGCCCTGGCGCAGAAACCACTCGATGTCCCCATCGCTTGCCGTGCGAATCCGCTCACTGCGCAGGGCGGGCCGCTTGTGGCCGTCCCCCATTGCATCCGCTTTGTGGCATTGCTGGCAGTGCTCGCCATAGACGTTCGCGCCAGCAGCAATCGCTGCGGAGTCTCCGGCCAGCGGATTGGTCCGCGCATGATCCTTGGCGGGAACATGCTGCCAGCGCGAACTGGACGCAGCGAGAGCGAAGGTTGCGGTCAACAAGATGAAGAGACTAGCAAAGGAACGTCGTCTCATTCCGCACCTCCTTGAGAGCTGTTCCGGCCTGCCGCGCCATGGAACCAGTGGCCCACTTGCTCGAACTCAAAGGCCAGGCCCACCCGATAGACCCGCGCCAGGCTTGTACTGGTTAGCCCAAATCCCGGCGAGAAGCTCAGCCGAGCGCCCTTGGGCAGTTGCCAGCCAATCAGCGGAGCAATGTAGTGCGAGGTATCGCGCATGGTCAGCGCAAACGTGTCTCCCAGGCCCCCGTAGGCCTCCGCGCCGGCAATAAACTTTTCCGCGCAAAACGCGCATTCCCTGCCGCTTGCGGCGCTGCGCAGCGGGCGAGTGGCTCCCACCGCGTAGCCGAATTCCCATGGGTCGTGACCGAGATTCTTTTCAGTGATGAAGTTTTCTGAAATATTCCAGTCCCGCACATTCGAAGAAAGAATCAACTTGAGTTCCGCCTCGTGCTGGTGCTCCTTGCGCAGTTCGCCGTTGGGTCCAGCCAGGTCGGCCTGCCCATCGTGTCCCACCACTTCGAGGATGGTCTTGTCGGCGCCGGAGGTGTTCTCGTACTCCACATAGAAGACTGGATTCACAGCGTGATCCCGCATCAGCGGCCTAATGCGATTCTCCAGCCGCCAGCCGGTAAACACAGTTGAATCGTCTCCCGTGGCTTGTCCGTCGAGATAGAGCTCGGTTGTCCACCAGGCGCGTGTGCCATACTCCAACTCCATCGCCGTGGCTCCATAGCGGTTGCCGCCCTCCGGCCTGGCGAGCGCCGTTTTGGTCTCAATCTCCAGGTTTCCCGGCTCCTCAAGATCGTGGGAGTAGGTGACGAAATAGGGCTTGTCCTGCGCCAAGGCGGGTTGGATGAACAGGATTGCAAGGGATGCGGCCAGCCAGCAGGCGTGGCTCATGAATCTCTTCAGGGTTTCAGCAAGCAACGTCGAACCTCCGTAAAATCACGACTTAAATTGTCGTATATTAAATAAGACTAAATTAGTCCGATATATCTGACAAGGGAACCTGTACCAGATGAGGGGACGCAAGATTCCAGACCGGAAAGCGGCCTGGCTTATACAAATACAATCAAATAAAGTTGACACTAACACACTCAATAATGCATCTTAGTAGAGTCAGAAGTTTATTCAACAGGCGGAGATAACCAACCATGGCAAAAACTATCGGCATTGACCTCGGCACCACGAACTCGTGCGTCGCCGTTCTCGAGGGCGGAGAGCCCAAAGTGATTCCTAATGAAGAGGGTGCGCGCACTACGCCCTCCATCGTCGCCTTCTCCAAGAGCGGCGAGCGCCTGGTGGGCCAGGTGGCCAAGCGCCAGGCCATCACCAACCCTGAGAACACCATCTTCTCCATCAAGCGGTTTATGGGCCGCCGCTACAACGAAGTGAACGACGAAATGAAGATGGTTCCCTTCAAGGTCGTTCAGCAGGGCGACCACGTGGGCGTTTTGGCGCAGGGCAAGGAGTACACGCCGCCCGAAATCTCCGCCATGATCCTGCAAAAGCTGAAGAAGAGCGCAGAGGCCTACCTGGGCGAAACCGTCACCGAGGCTGTCATCACGGTTCCGGCCTACTTCAACGACGCGCAGCGCCAGGCCACCAAAGACGCGGGCAAGATCGCCGGCCTCGACGTAAAGCGCATTGTGAATGAGCCGACGGCGGCTGCCCTGGCCTATGGCCTCGACAAAAAGAAAGACGAGACCATCGCCGTCTATGACTTTGGCGGCGGCACCTTCGATATCTCCATTCTTGAGGTGGGCGAGGGCGTCATTGAGGTCAAGTCCACCAATGGCGATACCCACCTGGGCGGCGACAATCTCGACCAGCGCATCGTCGATTGGCTGATTGCCGAGTTCAAGCAGGAGCAGGGGCTTGACCTGAGTTCCAAGGGCAATGAAATGGCCCTCCAGCGTCTCAAGGATGCCGCGGAGAAGGCCAAGATCGAGCTTTCCACGACCATCGAGACTGAGATCAACCTGCCCTTTGTCACTGCGGACGCCACCGGGCCCAAGCACCTTGTCCGCAAGCTCACCCGCGCCAAGCTCGAGCAGCTCGTCGAGGACTTGCTTGACCGCTCCCTCGATCCTTGCAAGAAGGCTATCGCCGACGCCGGCATCACCGTCGACAAGATCGACGAAGTGGTTCTGGTCGGCGGCCAGACGCGCATGCCCAAGATTCAGGAGATCGTGAAGAAGCTCTTCGGCCGCGAGCCGCATCGCGGTGTTAACCCGGACGAAGTGGTCGCCATCGGCGCGGCGGTGCAGGCCGGCGTGCTGGCCGGCGAAGTCAAGGATCTGCTCCTCCTCGACGTGACGCCGCTGACCCTGGCCATTGAGACGCTGGGCGGCGTGGCTACGCCCATGATCCAGCGCAACACCACCATACCGACCAAGAAGACGGAGACCTTCTCCACGGCCTCCGACTCGCAGACCGAGGTCGAGGTTCACGTGCTGCAAGGCGAGCGGCCTCTGGCGGCGCAAAACCGCACGCTGGGCAAGTTCAAGCTGGGCGGCATTCCTCCCGCGCCGCGCGGCGTGCCGCAAATCGAGGTCACCTTCGACATCGACGCCAACGGCATCCTCAACGTGACGGCCAAAGACAACGCCACCGGCAAGGACACACGCATCACGATTACGTCGAGTTCCGGTCTCTCGAAAGATGAAGTAGAGAAGATGGCCAAGGAAGCCGAAGCGCACTCCGCCGAGGACAAGGAAAAGCGGGAGGAGATCGAGGCGCGCAACCAGCTCGACGGGATGGTCTACAACATCGAAAAGATGATCAAAGACAGCGGCGAAAAGGTGCAGGCCGCGGACAAGACCGAGGTCGAGGCGGCGCTGGCCGAATCCAAGAAGGTGCTTGAGGGTACTCCGACCTCGGCTGAACTCAAGGCTGCGCACGAGAAGCTGACCAAAGCCAGCCACAAGCTGGCCGAAGTCCTCTACAAGGCCAACGCGGCTCAGGCGACTACGCCGGGGGCGGATGCTCCCGCAGCCGAAGCCAAGAAAGACGAAGGCGTAATCGACGCCGAGTACGTGGACGTGGAAGAGAAGAAGTAGGACTGGCCGTCCAGGCGGAACCGCCTTCGGCGGAAAACATAGGGGTGGGCGACAATTTGTCGTTCACCCCGGTTTTTGTTGCTGGTCGAGCTCGTCGCGCCCTTCACCTGGAGAGTGTGAAAACCACGTTGATACGGGTGCTGACTTCGACGGGTTCGCCATTCAGAAGGTATGGCCTGTATTGCCAATTCCGGACAGCATCCATCGCTGCCTGCTGAAGAGCGGCAGGTCCACTAACGACTTGTAGTTCCGTGACAAGTCCCTTGACACCGATCACAGCCTGTAGAACAACCGTTCCCGTAATACCTGCGGCCTTTGCTTCCGGAGGATAGATGGGCGGACTACTCGACTGAATCATCGCACCTGCGACTCCCGGAGAGATACTGATCCTGCGGGGAAGCTCAACCGCATCGGCTGTGGGGGCAAAGTCGATTTCATTGATCGTGCCCAGCATTTCGAGGCTCTCGATGTGCGCGCTGAGGATTGTCTTTCCTTCACGGATTATTTGCAGGTCGCCTGGAACAAATCGGTTCTGAATGACGATGGGGTGGCGGTGGAGGACTTGAAGGGACTCGGCTTTGGAAATGGTGGCGGCAATCACCGGCTTGTCAAGGGAGAAACAGTAGGAAAGAGCTGGGTCTGGAAGGTCCGCACTGGATAAGCAAGTCGCCTTTTCACCGTCGATCTCGCGCTTCTCCGAATCGAATGCAAGGAATCCCATTCTCAGAACGAGCATGAACTGATTGGAGAATGGGTTGACGAATTCACGGTGCAAATCGGCGACGAGATATGGCAATGACAGCCTCTCGCCGGCGTGCAGAATGCCGCTGCCGGTGCCATATTCGGTTTGCGTGAACGTAGTCCCGGTAAACGTCCGCCTGTATTTTGCCGGACTGGCCCAGAATTCCTCATACGTTCCGCGATCGGTGATCTTGCCCGTTTCATCCAGCACTTTGTAGGTTGCCTTCAGATGCCATGGTTGTACGTCCGGTCCGGTCAGTCCGTTGGTTTTTGCGGCCAGCAGCATCAGTTCCTTCGGGTCGCTGGGCAGGGCGGCGGCGTCCTGAGCAAAGGCCAGCAGGCAGACCCAACCAATCGCAGCAACGCAAAACAGTTTGACGCCGCAACAGAGCGTTCTCACGAAGGTCGTTTTTCGCATGGCGGAAAGATACCACACGGCGCTTGCCAAGTGCCCCACAAAGGCCGGCCAACCACCGCAATAGGCAATAATCCGCAGCCTCACCCGCTCAGTTGAATAGATCAATTGTCTCAGCGCGCCGGATTCCCAAAGATGACGTTGATTGTGGTCTGCACCGCGACAGGTTCACCATTCAACAAATAGGGCCGGTAAACCCATTGCTTGACAGCATCCAAAGCAGCTTGTTGAAGTATTGCTGGTCCGCTCACTACGTGAAGATTCTCGATGTGGCCATCCTTGCCTATTCTTGCAGCTAGAGCAACCGTGCCGGATATATGCGAGTTTCTCGCCGTGACTGGATACTCAGGTGCAACCTTTTGTATAAGAAATCCCAGTGCCACGGCCGCGGATACTTGAACGATTTGTAATTTCTGTGGGGCAACTGCGTCCGGAGGCGGCGTAAACACTGCTTCGTCAACCGAGGCGATCGGCTCGAGGTTATCGAGATGCACGGATAAGGATGCCTTTCCCTCTTGCAGGAAGAGCAAGTCACCAGGGATGAAACGCCCTTGAAACCGGACCACCCGGTTATGGACAACCTGCTCCCCGGTGGGAAAGACGGCGATGCGGAGAATGGGTTGATCTGCATCCAGACACCAGGTTGGAATGAACGGAATTGTTTCAGCAATTTTGAGGGTCAAGCAGGTCAGCTTCTTATTTCCCAGTTCGCGCTGCTTAAGATCGAAGCTCTCGGCATCGATGTTCTTGAAACTTGTGAATGGCGTAACAAACTGGTTGCGAATTTTAGGAATCAGGCTCGGGGTCGCAGCTTCTGAGCCCTCGCTGAGAACACCCTTGTCAGTGCCGTAGTCCGTCTGCGTGAATGATTTCCCGGTGAAGACTCGCTTGTATTTGTTTGCGCTGACCCAATATTCCTCATAAATTCCCTGGTCGGTGGCGTTCCCTTGTTCATCGAGAACCTTGTAAGTAGCTTTCAGGTGCCAGGGCTTCACATCGTCCCCGGTCAGGCCGTTCGATTTTGCAGCCAGCAGCATCAATGCCTTCGGGTCGCTGGGCAGGGCTGCGGGGGCGTCCTGGGCAGAGAGCGGCAGGCTGGCCGGGCCGAATGCCGCTAGGCAGAAAAAGCTGACGCCGAAACAGAGCGTCTTCACGAAGATCGTTTTTCGCATGACGGAAAGATACCACGGTGAGCCCGCAGGTTGCTCTTCAACGCATCTGTCAAGTCGCTTCATGCGGAACTGTCAAAACCACGGTAGTATCGTCACGGCGCCGTGGGCGGCTGCGGCATCTGGTTCGGCAGCGGCTTGTCACCCAGGGCAAAGATAATGTTGACCGTTGTCTGAACTTCCGTCGGCTTCCCGTTTACCAAATACGGCTTGTAGACCCATTGCTTCACCGCGTCCATGGCAGCTTGCAGCAGCATGGGCGGGCCGCTGATGACATGCAATTGTTTGACGTGGCCATCTTTGCCGAGAAGAGCCTGCAACACAACCGTACCCTGCACCCGCGCCGCCTTGGCTACCGGAGGATATACGGGCGGAATTTTCGTGGTGAGAAGCCCGACGGCTACATCCGAAGAGATCATGAATTCACCATCTAGAGGAAGGAAGATGGAACCGGGGGCTGGGCCTGCTCCCTTCACTCCAACCATCTTGATCTCGCGGAATGTCGTGGCGTCAGGCGGCGGGGCGAGAGCCGCCTCATCGACCTTATCGAGTGTTTCATAGCTCTCAAGATGGGCCGTGAGAACGACGTGTCCCTTGATGCTCATGTCGAGATCGCCAGGAAGAAAATGGCCTTGGAAGCTCACGGAGTTGCGAAAGTGGGTCTGTTCCGAACTTTGATACCCAACAGAGAGCAGAACAGCCTTGTGCGGATCGAAGCAGAAGGTTCCGTAATTATCCTGCGGGGTTGCCGGGGCTATGGGCCGGATTTTCATGGTGACGCAGCGGGGAGCATTGGAGTCGCCCTCCTTCGGTACGTCTTCAAGCTCCCGGGTCGCCATGATCTTCTCGCTTGGCATTGGGCCGACGAGATCCCGGCGGAGCATGTCAAGTTGCCAGGGCGAAGAAACTTGATCCCCGGTTTGAAGAGTGCCGTTTTGGGTCCCGTAGTACGTCCGGGAGAAGGCGCTGCTCGTGAAGCTCCGCTTGTACTTCGTAGGGCTGACCCAAAACTCCTCGTAAGTCCCCTGGTCGGTGGCGTTCCCTTGTTCATCGAGAACCTTGTAAGTAGCTTTCAGGTGCCAGGGCTTCACATCGTCCCCGGTCAGGCCGTTGGTCTTTGCGGCCAGCAGCATCAATTCCTTGGGGTCGCTGGGCAGGGCTGCGGGGGCGTCCTGGGAAAAGAGCGGCAGGCAGGCCGGGCCGAGTGCCGCTAGGCAGAAAAAGCTGACGCCGCAACAGAGCGTCCTCACGAAGATCGTTTTTCGCATGGCGGAAAGATAGCACGGAACGCTCTCATTTTTATGAAGGACTCCGTCAATTCCCTTTTGGGGATTGCGCGAGGTAGTGCAATGCACTACACTGAATCTTGCCGCAACCGAGCCCAATCACGGTCGTTGAGACAGACGAGTTCCTGACTTCGACGAAGAAGTTGATGGATGACGCAGAGAGGGCGGAACTGATCGACTATCTGGCTTGGAACCCGACGGCGGGCTACGTGATTCCGGGGTCGGGCGGCGTGAGGAAGATTCGCTGGGGTCTGGAAGGGCGCGGCAAGCGTGGAGGAGCGCGGGTGATTTACTTCTTTCACGATATGGAGATGCCGTTGCTGCTCTTGAAGACCTATGCCAAGAATGATCAAGCGGATCTTTCATCCGATGAGTTGAAGACGATGCGGCAGTTTACAAAACTGATGGTTGACGAGATAAAGAGACGGAGGCAGCGGCAATGAGCAAAGTTGGCGAAGGAATCATCCGTGGGCTCGAGCAGGCGTTGGCATTCATCGACGGCACAGGGGATGAAAGTCAGTACCGGGTGCATATTCCGCCCGAAATCGACGTGAGGGCAATCCGCGGGCGGCTGGGGCTGACGCAGCAGGAGTTTGCCGTGCGGTTTGGGTTCAGCATCAACACGCTGCGCCATTGGGAACAGGGACGGCGGGTTCCCGAAGGTCCGACCCGCGCGTATCTCATGGTGATCGACCGCGAGCCGAAGGCGGTAGAGAAGGCGTTGCGGATTGCATGAAGCCAAATGACACGAAGCGCGTCTGTGTCTAAACCTTTACCGAGGAACACTTGAGAAACGCGGCGCAAGGGATGCAACCAAAGCGGAATGAATCCCGTACGATGAAGTGAGATAAGAGAACACACATGCCCACCACCCAGAACAAAGACTATTACGGCACGCTTGGCGTGAAGAAGACGGCGACGCCCGAGGAGATTCGCAAGGCGTTCAGGAAAGCTGCGCGGCGTTATCACCCGGACGTAAACCCCGGGGACAAGAAGGCCGAGGAGAAGTTCAAGGAGATTTCCGAGGCCAACGACGTGCTCAGCGACGAGAAGAAGCGGAAGATCTACGACCAGGTGGGCTTCTACTCCGACCAGATCGACCCGGCGCAGGCAGAGGCCTATGCGCGCCAGCAAGGGGCGGGCGGCCAGGCTCCAGTGGACTTCGGGGGCTTCGACTTCTCGGGCTTTCAAGGGGGGCCGGGGCAGCATCCCAGTCCGCAGGCAGGCGCGGAGTCGTCCTCCTGGGGCAGCTTCAAAGACATTTTCTCGGGGATTTTCAGCGGAGCGCAGCAGCCACAGCGCCCGCGCGGCCCGCAGCCGGGCACCGACCTGGAATACCAGGCTACGGTGGATTTCTGGACCGCCATTCGCGGCGGCCAGGCGCGCATCCAGGTCAATCGCCAGGAGGTGTGCCCCACCTGCCACGGGATGGCGCAGTCCGGCGGATCCATGCCGTGCCCGGAGTGCAACGGATCGGGGCAGGTGACGCAGATGGGCGGACGCATGAAGTTCAATATCAACTGCCCGCGCTGCAACGGCACCGGGCGGATTTCAAACGACTGCGCCACCTGTCAGGGTGAGGGCGTGATCAGCCGCACCGAGACGGTCGAGTTCCGGATGAAGCCGGGCACGCGCGACGGCCAGCGCATCCGGCTCCAGGGCAAAGGAAACGCGGGGCTGAACGGAGGCCCGGCGGGAGACTTGTTCGTCATCGTCCGCACCGGAACGCACCCGGTCTTTACCCGCGTCGGCGACGACATTCAGTTGACCGTCCCGGTAACCGTCCCTGAGGCCTCGCTGGGCGCCAAGGTAGACGTGCCGACCATCGATGGCCGCGCCCAGTTGAAGATTCCCCCCGGCACCCAAAGCGGACAAAAGCTGCGCATGAGGGAACGCGGCGTTGAGAGCGCCCAGCAGCCCGGCCAGCGAGGCGACCAGATTGTGACCGTCGAGGTGGTGACCCCGACCCTCCAGGACGAGCGCAGCCGCGAGATCATGCGCGAGCTGGCCAAGCTCAACAACCAGGATCCGCGGGTGGCGCTGTTCGATAAGCTGTAAAGAGCAGGGACTGAGGGACTAAGGACTAGGGACTGAACTACGGTGCGGTAAGCTGATTGCGGGAAGCGATATGGCCACGAAGAAAAAATCGAAGGGCGCGTACATGATCTCGGCAGTGGCCGAGATGTACGAGATTCATCCGCAGACTCTGCGCCTTTATGAGCGCGAGGGCCTGCTCAAGCCGTCGCGCACCGAGGGCAACACCCGGCTCTATACCGACGAGGATCTGGAGCGGCTGGAGTTCATCCTCAACCTGGCGCGCGACCTGGGCGTCAACATCGCCGGCATCGCGATCATCTTGCAAATGCGCGAGCGAATGGAAGAGATGAACCGGCAGATGCAGAGCTTTGTCGAGTATGTGCGCTCCGAGATGCTCACCCGATTTCAGCAAAACGCCCCCGGCAGCGGAGCGGCGATCGTGCCCCTGCGCAGGCCGGCGGCAGCGCCCAAGCCCGTGATCGTCGCCAAACCCGCCGCAAAGCGCGAAGGGTAAGGCGCCTTACAGCAGGCAGGCCCCGAGCGGTACGCCCTATCCCGCATCTTCCGTACCCCCCGCGTACCCAGCGCCACGCGTCAAAAGCCGTTCAAGGCCATCCTGATTTTACTCAGGCGTTAATAGCTCAGGAGTAAATCCACAGGTTACCCTGCAGGCGTTTGCAGCATCTCGGTGTGACAGCGCGCACCCTCCATGCGATTTCTCGCTCTTTTCTCCTTGCCTCGTCCGTTTTTTCCGCCCAAAGTAGAGTAAAGAAAATCCAATCTTGATGCCGCTATCTTGGGTTACACTGCCCATTGCTTCCAGGCAAAGGAAAATTCATGCGGATAATCGCCTCCATTCGTTCCACGCTCCTGCTCTTCGCCTTCGCTTCACCGGCCTTCGTCTTCGCCCAATTCCAGCCGCCCAGCCCTGAAGAGCTGAAGATGACCGCCGACCCCAAGGCTCCGGGCGCAGCCGCCGTTTACCTCTACGTCGAGGAGGTCGACAACGACCCGATGCACAATCAGACCTTCTACGCGCGCATCAAGGTGCTCACTGAGAAAGGCAAGGACCTCGCCAATGTTGAGGTGCCATATCTGCACGGCGACTCCCAAATCACCGACATCAAGGCCCGAACCATCCACTCCGATGGAACCGTCATTCCGCTCACCGGCAAGCCAGCGGACCTGCTGGTTTCTAGAACAATCCTCAAAAGCGGTGACAACCGGCAGGTCAGCCGCAAGGTCTTTACCCTGCCCAGCGTTGAAGTCGGCAGTATCATCGAGTACCGCTACGAAATGCGCTACGACGACGACCGGTTCTCATCTCCTCGCTGGGAGATCCAGAAGCCCTTCTTCGTCCACAAGGCCCATTACCTATTCACGCCCTTCAAGGCGTTCCTTCCCGGTTCTCAGAACCAAACCAGTTCATATCTGGAGGATGAACATCAACGCCCGATCAACACCCTCATCTGGTGGCCGAAGTTGCCACCGGGAGTGAGTGTGAAAACCGACGCGGGCGGGCATTACACCGTGGATGTGACGGATATTCCTCCCGCTCCGGACGAAGAATGGATGCCGCCCATCGACTCTCTTCTATACAAGGTCCATTTCTATTACAAAAGCGCTTCCAGCGCCTCGGATTTCTGGGTGACCGACGCTAAGCTCTGGTCGAAAGATGTGGATCGCTTCGCCGAACCCTCCAAACGGATTCATGAAGCGGTGGACAGCCTGATCGCACCCACCGACAGCGATCTGGACAAGGCAAAGAAGCTCTATAATGCCGTTCAGGCTCTCGATAATACCGACTATTCCCGCCAAAAGAGCGATGCGGAGATGAAGCAGCTCAAGCTCAAGGCGGCCAGGCGCGCCGACGATACCTGGGCGCAGAAGAGCGGCTCCAGCGAAGACATAGCCCAGCTCTACCTGGCCATGCTGCGGGCTGCGGGCCTGACCGCATACGCAATGAAAGTGGTCGATCGCTCCCGCGCCCTTTTTGACATTGCCTACCTTTCTTTTGACCAGCTTGACGACACCCTCGTGATCCTGAGCACCGGCGGCAAGGAGATATTCCTCGATCCTGGCGAAAAGATGTGCCCGTTCCAGACCGTAGGTTGGAGGCACTCCGGCGCGGGCGGCGTTCGCCAGTCGGCAAGCGGCCGCAGTGTTGAAATGTCGCCGTTCCAGTCTTATCCGGATAACAAGACTCGCCGGATCGGCGAAGTCAATGTTGACGCCCACGGTGCTATGAAAGCCACCTTTCGCATTGTCTTGATCGGGCAGGAGGCTCTCCGCTGGCGTCAGACCGCCATCCGAAATGACGAGGCCGAAGTAAAGAAGCAGTTCGACCACTGGCTGGAATCCATGATCCCCGAAGGTATCGAGGCCCATGTCGATAGCTTCAATGGACTCGACGATCCATATGTAAATCTGATCGCTTTCGTCAAGGCCCAGGGCAATCTGGGCGCGGCGACTCCCAAGCGCCTCCTGCTTCCAGGCTTCTTTTTTGAGACGAACAGCGTGCATCCTTTTGTCGCTCAAGACAAGCGGCAGGAAGCCGTCGATATGCACTATGGCAGCATGGTGACCGACGAGGTCACATATTTCCTTCCGGAGGGTTTCACCTTGGAAGGCGCGCCGCAGGACGCGAAAATCACCTGGCCGGAACATGCAGTTCTTGTCAACAAGACGGTTGCCGCCCCCGGCAAGATTACCGTCGCCCGCCAGCTTGCGCGCGCATTTACCGACGCCAAGCCCGAGGAATACCAGGATCTCCGCGGCTTCTACCAGAAAGTCGCCGCCGCAGATCAGCAGCAACTGGTCCTTACGACCGCTCCATCTGGAAAGGGAAACTGATGGTCTCCACGCATCGCATTCATTTCGCGTTGACCAAAAGCGGCATAATTCTCCCTAGCCGCGGCCTGCGCGTCGCGCTTCTTCTACTAGCTCTTGCCGCGCCGCCCCTCATACGCGCCCAGTTCCAGCAGCCCACGACTGAAGAACTCCAGATGACCGCCGACCCCAAGGCGCCGGGCGCGGCCGCCGTCTACCTCAACATCGATGAATTGACCGACGATCAGCTCCACTACAAGAGCCTTTCCGCGCGCATCAAGGTTCTCACGGAAAAGGGCAAGGAGCTGGCTACTGTCGAGGTTCCTTATGAGCACACTGCTTTCAAAGTCACCGACATCAAGGCTCGCACCATCCATTCCGATGGCATGATCGTCCCGCTCATCGGCAAGTCGGAAGATTTGTTGATATCAAAAAAGATAGCAAAAGACGGCGACAAGCTGGTATACGAACGCAAGGTCTTCACACTGCCCAGCGTCGAGGTTGGCAGCATTCTCGAATACAGCTATCAGATTCATTACGACGACAAATACGTATCCACTCCGCATTGGCAAATTCAGCAGCCCTACTTCATCCACCAGGCGCATTACGCCTTCAAGCCGCTGGCGGCATATATCGGCAGCGGACGAGGATCCACCGTCATGGCGATGGACAAGGATGGTAAGGAGGCGTCTTTCCTTCTCTGGAGTTCCTTGCTTCCCAACGGCGCGGCTGTGAAAACCGACAATTTCGGGCATTATGTCGTCGATGTGGCCGATGTGCAGCCGATTCCGGACGAAGAGTGGATGCCGCCCATCCAGAGTGTGCTTTACAACGTCAAGTTCTATTACAAGGATGCAAGCGACTACGCCGACTTCTGGCGAAGCGAGAGCAAGCGATGGTCCAAGGATATGGATCGATTCGCCGAGTCCAATAAGCCCATTCGCGAGGCTATCGGCGGCTTGATCGCTCCCTCCGACAGCGACATAGACAAAGCCAGGAAGCTCTACCAAGCGGTTCAGGCCCTCGACAATACCGACTTTTCCCGCCAGAAGAGCGAAGCGGAGTTGAAGCAGCTCAAGCTCAAGGTGGCCAAGCGGGCGGAAGACACCTGGGCGCAGAAGAGCGGCTCCAGCAACGACATTGCCCTGCTCTTTATCGCCATGGCGCGCGCGGCGGGGCTAAACGCCTCAGCCATCAAAGTGGTCAATCGCGACGAAGGAGTATTCGATCCCAGCTACCTCGATGCCGACCAGCTAGACGACGTCCTGGCGGTTGTCAATATCGCGGGCAAGGAAACTCTCCTCGATCCCGGCCAGAAGATGTGCCCCTTCCAGACCGTTCACTGGAAGCACGAGAGCGCCACCGGCATCCGCCAGAGCACGGATGGCAACTTTGCCGCCGGTACACCGCCGGATACGTACACCGTCAACACCCTCATGCGCACCGGCGACCTAACCGTTGACGAACACGGCGCAGTCACTGGAACCTTCCGTTTTACCATGGCAGGCCAGCAGGCCCTCCACTGGCGGCAGACAGCCCTCAGGAACGACGAATCCGAAGTCAAAAAGCAGTTCGACCACTGGCTGGAGTCCATGATTCCCGACGGCGTCGAGGCCCACGTCGACGGCTTCACCGGCCTCGACAATCCCGATGCCAGCCTCACGGCCACGGTCAACGCGAAAGGCAATCTCGGCGTGTCAACCTCCAAACGCCTCTTGCTTCCCGGCTTCTTCTTCGAGACCCGCGGCGCGCATCCGTTCGTCGATCAGGCCAAACGGATCGAGCCCGTGGATATGCACTTCGGCGAAGTGATCACCGATCAGATCGTCTACCACCTGCCCGCAGGCTTCACCGTCGAAGGCGCGCCGCAGGACGCCAAGATTCCATGGACGGGTTATGCAGTCTTCGTGGCCCGCAGCAAGATCGACCCCGGCCAGATCACCATCGCCCGCCTCTTCTCTCGCGCATTCACTCTCGCGAAACCCGATCAATATCAGGATCTCCGCGGCTTCTACCAGAAAGTCGCCGCCGCAGATCAGCAGCAACTCGTTCTTGCCGCCGCGCCGGCATCGAAAGGAAACTGATGAACTTCACGCATCGCACTCAATTTGCTTCGGCAAAAAGTCGCACCATTCGCACACGCAACTGCCTCCGCGGCGCTCTTGTCCTGCTGACCCTCGCATCTTCGGCTCTCTCGATGCATGGCCAGTTCCAGGCGCCCACGCCTGAAGAACTCAAGATGACCGACGACCCCAAGGCGCCGGGGGCGGCAGCCGTTTATCTCAACTACGCGGAGAACGTGGACGACAACTTGATGTATCGGAACTATTACGCGCGCATCAAAGTGCTCCAGGAAAAGGGCAAGGAACTGGCGACTGTCGAGATCCCCTATCAGAAAGGCCCGTTCAAGATTGAGGCCGTTCAGGGACGCACCATCCACTCCGACGGAACTGTCATTCCACTCAACGTCAAGCCGGAGGATATCTTATCCGCCAAAGCCGGAAATCAGCAGATCAGCCGCATGGTGTTTACGCTGCCCAGCGTTGAGGTCGGCAGCATCCTCGAGTACTCCTATCAGCTTCACTACGACTACTTTGCTTCGCCTCCCTCGTGGGAGTTTCAGAAACAGTTTTTTGTTCACAAAGCGCGCTATGTTTACCTCCCGCTGAAGCAATTCATGGATGGCACAAATAACGTATCGTGGAACGGTCTGGCGGACTCCCATGGAAACAGGATCACTTCCATAAACTGGTGGCAAAATCTTCCCCCAGGGGTCGAGATGAAGACCGAGGCCAACATTCGTTACGCCATCAATCTGACGGACGTTCCTCCAATTCCTCAGGAAGATTGGATGCCGCCCCTTCACAGTGCCCTTTATCAATTGAATTTCTATTATCTGGCTGACTATGGCGGCGTGGATTACTGGATATCCGCCTCTAAGCATTGGTCCAAGGATGTGGATCATTTTGCCGAGCCCACAGGCGTCATTAGAGCGGCCGTTGCAGGCGTAATTTCGCCGGGCGACAGCGATCTGGACAAAGCCAAAAAACTCTATAACGCCGTACAGGCGCTCGACAACACAGACTTTTCCCGCACCAAGACAGAATCCGAGCGCAAGCAGCTCAACTTGAAAGACACCAAGCGCGCGGAGGATGTCTGGAACCAGAAGAGCGGCTCCAGCAATGAGATTGCCCTGCTCTATCTGGCCATGCTGCGCGCCGCCGGACTCACCGCATACGAGGCGAAGGTGGTGGACCGGAGGCTGGCAACTTTCAATCTCGGTTATCTGAATTTCGACCAGTTGGACGACGACGTTGTTCTTCTCAGCACTGGCGGCAACGAAATCGTGCTCGATCCCGGCGAAAAGATGTGCCCCTTCCAAACTGTGCATTGGCGTCACTCCGGCGCGGGCGGCGTTCGCCAAACGGATAAAGAGCCCAAGCCGTACGCCACACCTTTTCAGATGTACAACACTAACCCGCTGGTGCGCGTCGGCGACGTCACTCTGGACCCTCACGGCAGCGTGGACGGCACATTCCGTTTTGTAATGACGGGCCAGGAGGCAATCCACTGGCGGCAGTTGGCCCTCAGAACCGATGCGGACGAAACCAAAAAGCAGTTCGACCAGTGGCTTTCGACCATCGAGCCGGAGGGCGCCGACGCCCGCCTCGACCACTTCCTGGCGCTCGACGATCCCAATGTAAATCTGGTGGCGATCGTCAAGGTGAAAGGCAATCCCGGTTCCGCCACCTCCAAGCGCCTGCTTCTGCCCGGCTTTTTCTTTGCCACCCGCGGCTCTCATCCCTTTGTCGATCAGGAAAAGCGGCTCTCACTTGTCGATATGCACTATGCCGACCAGGTAACCGACCAGATTGTCTATCACCTGCCCGCCGGCTACACCGTGGAAGGAACGCCGCAGGACGCCAAGACTCCATGGGAGGGTCACGCGGCGCTTATCGTCAAGACCAAGGTCGAACCCACCCAGGTCACCATCGTCCGGCAACTGGCGCGCGCCTTCACCATCCTCAAGCCCGAGGAGTACCAGGACCTGCGCGGCTTCTACCAGAAGGTCGCAACCTCCGATCAGCAGCAATTGGTGCTCACCGCCGCTCCGGCGCCGAAAGGCAACTAATGTTCGCGCAACAGGCACATTCCGCATCATTCAGGAAGTCCATTGCGCAGCCTCATCCATGGCTGCGCAATGGACTTCTGCTTCTGATAATCGCTTCGCCGGGCCTGCTTCAGGCCCAGTTTCAGGAGCCCACCAGCGACGAACTCAAAATGACCGCCGACCCCAAAGCGCCGGGCGCGGCAGCCGTCTACCTCTATCGAGAAGAGGTCACCGACGATTACGATCACTCCCGCATTATCTACGAGCGCATAAAAGTGCTCACTGAAAAGGGCAAGGAACTGGCTACCATCCAGATTCCCTATAGGTATGGAGTCGACACTGTCACAGACATCCAAGGCCGCACAATCCATGCCGATGGAACCATCGTTCCCCTGACCGCCAAGCCCGCCGACCTGATGGATGTGAAGGCCGCGATGTTCCAGATCAACACCATCACTTTCAGCCTGCCCAGCGTCGAGGTCGGCAGCATCCTTGAGTATCGCCTGAAAATCAGTCTCCCCTCATTCCAGGTCTCCGAGCCAAGTTGGAGCCTCCAGCAAGCCTACTTCGTACACAAGGCCCACTACAGCTTCCATCCCTCTCTGGCCTATAACGAATACATCCCCGACGGCCGGGGCGGGACTCTCGACCGTCTCATGTGGTTCACGCGCATCGGGAATGACGGCAAAGTTGACTACAACAAGTCCAAAGGCGTGTATAGCCTCGATATCGCGGATATTCCCGCCGCGCCGGACGAAGACTGGATGCCGCCCGTCAATACCTTCAAGTGGAGCGTCGACTTCTACTACACCAATGCGAAAACCGCCGAGGTATTTTGGAACGATGAGCGAAGGTTCTGGGCCAAGGAGACGAACGATTTTGCCGACCCCTCCAAAGGACTTAAAAAGGCCGTTGAAGACATCGTCGCGCCCACCGACACCGACGAGCAAAAGGCCCAGAAGATCTACGCCGCCGTCCAAAAGCTCGATAACACCGATTTCAGTCGCCAAAAATCCAAGGTCGAACGCAAGAAAGAAAAGCTCAAGAATATCCGTCATGCGGAGGATGTCTGGAAGCAGCAGAGCGGCTCCGGCGATGATATTGCGCTCCTCTATATCGCTCTGGCCCGTGCCGCCGGCCTGAAAGCATGGCCGATGCAGGTGGTCAATCGCAACCGCGCCATCTTCGATTCCGGCTATCTGTCAACACGCCAGTTGGACGATTACCTTGCCATCGTCGTCCTCGATGGCAAAGACGTCTATCTCGACCCCGGCCAGAAGATGTGCCCCTACGGCCGCCTGCATTGGAAACACACCCTGGCCGGCGGATTCCGCCTCTCGGAAACCGGCGCAGCCTTCGCGGGAACTCCCGGCAGCAACTACAAATCCGCTGTCGTTGAGCGCATCGCCGACCTCGCCATCGACGAGAAGGGCAGTGTCGAGGGCACCGCGCGCATTGTCATGAATGGCCCCGATGCCCTCCGCTGGCGTCAGTTGGCCCTTGAAAACGACGAAGCGGAAGTCAAGAAGCAATTCAACGAATCCATGCGCGCATACCTGCCCGATGGCGTTCAGGCCGACTTCGATCACTTCCTCGCCCTCGACGATTACACGGTAAACCTCCTTGCATTTGTCAAAGTCTCCGGAAACCTGGCCACCGTCACTGGAAAGCACTTCTTCCTGCCCGGGCTCTTCTTCGAGTCGCAGGCCAAGCACCCCTTTGTCTCTCAAGACAAACGGATTATTCCCGTCGATGTCCACTATCCCCTTCTAGAGCAGGATGACGTAACCTACCATCTGCCTCCCGGCTTCAACATCGAGAGCACACCAAAGACCTCGGATGTCTCCTGGCCCGGCTATGCCGCGCTGAAGATAAACTCAACTGTCAGCAACGGCTCGGTCGAAGTGGGCCGCGTCTACGCCCGCAACTTCGCCGTGCTCGACCCCAAGGTCTACAACGATCTCCACGACTTTTACTTGAAGCTGGCCGCAGCCGACCAGCAACAGATCGTCCTCACCCGCACCCCAGCGCAGAAAGGCAACTGATGTTCGCGCAACAGGCACATTCCGCACCGGCCAGGGCACGCGCAGTTCGCCTGCGCCCTCGGCTGCGCGGCGCGCTGCTGCTCTTCGCCATCGCCTCGCCGGCGCTGATCCATGCGCAGTTTCAGGAGCCCACCAGCGAAGAACTCAAAATGACCGTCGACCCCAAGGCGCCGGGCGCAGCCGCGGTCTACCTCTATCAGGAAGATGTGACCGACGATGTAGATCTATTCCAGACCTACTATGAGCGGATCAAGGTGCTTACGGAAAAGGGCAAGGAACTGGCTACCATCCAGATTCCCTATAGGTATGGAGTCGACACTGTCACAGACATCCAGGGCCGCACAATCCATGCCGATGGAACCATCGTTCCCCTGACTGCCAAGCCGGCCGACCTCATGGATTTCAAATCCAAGAACTCCCAGCTCAACATCGTCACTTTTACCTTGCCCAGTGTTGAAGTCGGCAGCATCCTTGAGTATCGGCTGAAGATTACTCTCGCCGACAATCGAGTCTCCGCGCCCAATTGGAATATCCAGAAGCGCTATTTCGTCCATAAAGCTCACTACAGCTTTCACCCCCTGATGACCTATGGGGAATACATCACGGACAGCAAGGGGCAGAATGTTACGCGGCTCATGTGTTCCGCTCGATTGGCCCCCGGCGCCAAAGTGAAATACGACAGCAATAAATACCTCTACAGTCTTGACCTCACTGACATTCCCGCCGCACCGGAAGAAGATTGGATGCCGCCACAAAATACCATCGGATGGCGCGTCGGGTTCTACTACACCTATGCAACCTCGGCCACGAACTTCTGGGAGACTGCGGGTAAGGATTGGGCCAAACAGGCCGAGCGTTTCACTAATCCCTCCAGCCCGCTCAAAGCGGCAGCCTCTCAGATTGTTGCGGCAAGCGACTCAGAGGAGCAAAAAGCTCGAAAAATCTACGCTGAGGTCATGAAGCTCGACAACACCCGGTTCTCTCGCAAGAAATCGGCTGCCGAGCGCAAGGCCGAGAAGCTCAGAGCGATAAAAAGCGCCGACGATGTTTGGACCCAGCAAAGCGGCTCTGAAGATGAGATTGCCCTGCTCTTTGTGGCGTTGGCGCGTGCCGCAGGATTGAAGGTATGGCCCATGCAGGTGGTCGACCGCAGCCGCGCTTTTTTTGAAACCCGCTATCTCAGTTCCAGCCAGTTGGATGACTACATCGCCATTGTCTCGCTGGATGGAAAAGAGGTCTATCTCGATCCAGGGCAGAAGATGTGTCCCTTCGGCAGTTTGAATTGGAAGCACACCCTGGCGAGCGGCTTCCGGCTCTCGGACTCGGGCGCGGTCATCGGAACGACTCCTGCTGGCACATACCAGTCTGCTGTTTTCCAGCGCGTGGCCAGCCTTAACATCGATGAGCAGGGCAACGTCCAGGGAACAGCCCGGATCGTCATGACTGGCCCAGATGCCCTTTATTGGCGGCAATTGGCTCTTGAAAATGACTCGGAAGAGGTCAAGAAGCAATTCAACGAGGAGATACGCGCATATTTACCCGATGGCATCCAGGCCGAGTTCGATCATTTCCTCTCCCTCGACGATTACACGGTCAACCTGATGGCCCTGGTCAAGATCTCCGGCAGCCTGGCCACTGCTACCGGAAAGCACTTCTTCCTGCCCGGTCTTTTCTTTGAATCCCGAGCCAGGAAGCCCTTCGTCGCGCAGGCTCCGCGCCTTACTCCCATCGACTTACACTACGCCAGAATGGAGCAGGATGACGTGAACTACCACCTGCCGTCAGGATTTACAGTCCAGAGCGCCCCAAACTCCGCCGATCTCTCTTGGCCTGCTCACGCCTCGTTGAAGATCGACTCGACCGTCAACAATGGCTCGGTAGAGGTAATTCGAACCTTTGCACGGAACTTCGCCATGCTCGATCCCAAGGATTACAACGACTTGCACGACTTCTACCTCAAGCTCGCCACCGCCGACCAGCAGCAGATCGTCCTCACCCGCTCTACCGCAGTAAAAGGAAACTGACCATGCGTACTTCGTCCATTTTTCTTTCGCCCAGCGTCCTGGCTGCCGCCCTTCTCATCGTCGTGTGCAATCACGCCCACGCAAATATCTTTGGCAAAAGCACGCAGCCGGTGCCGCAGTGGGGCCTCGACGCAGCCAAGACGCGCACTCCCGCCTATGACAAGGATGCCGCGGCTGTGATCCTCTACGATGAATACGTCGAAACCGTTGACGCGCAAGGCCGCGCGGTCGAGCGCGAGCGCGAAGCCATCCGCATCCTCAAGCCGCAGGGCCGCCACAATACCTGTGCGGTCGCCTACGATGCGGACCAGAAGATTAGCTATTTCCGCGTCTGGACCATTGCCGCCGACGAAAAGCAGTACCAGGCCCAGGACACCGACTTCATCGAAGAAGGGGATAACGGAATTCCCATCATGCTTTCCACCGAGAAGGCCCGCGTCGCCCATCCGCCCGCTGTGGATGTGGGCGCGGTTGAAATCTGCGAGTCAGAGGAGTTGATGGAACCCTATTTTC
>Ga0182016_10001123_pt1 | contig 32784 bp, 19 predicted proteins | sample 712S2MmetaG_FD_120491 | JGI IMG/M metagenome (GOLD analysis project Ga0182016, IMG submission 120491) | Permafrost microbial communities from Stordalen Mire, Sweden - 712S2M metaG | ecosystem: Environmental > Terrestrial > Soil > Wetlands > Permafrost | place: Sweden: Stordalen | collected...
ACGGGTTGTTCATCTTCTCGAATCACGCTGGCTTAAAGACTATCGTGATCGCACGGGTCAGTTGCACCGAGTAAGCTTGCGCCCGGCTGTGGAAACCTGAGTTGGAATTCCTTGACGCAAGCCGCGGCCAGCGGATAAATTGGCCCATCGCCTTCTCGCCTACCGCCGCCTGAGAAAGGAAACTTCATGAACCCGATACGCGTTATCCTCGCCGCCCTCGGCGGATTTGTCGCCTACTTTGCCGTCGGCGCCGCACTTTTCTCATTGGTTCCTTCGCTCATCAATGAATCCCGCAAATACCCTTCCATCTTCCGCGACAAGGATGGACAGATGAGCCACATGCCGGTGGGCATGGCCGCAACTTTCCTCTCTATTCTCATCGTCGCCGTCTTCTACGCGCAGCTCTACAGCGGCGGATCCGGCCTGACGCAGGGTGCTGCGCTCGGTGCGCTCATCGGCCTCTTCGTGGTCTTCGGCTTTGTCCTCCACAACTACGTCAATCTGAATGTCGGTCTCAAGCTGACTCTCCAAAACGCAGCCGCCTATTTTCTGGAGTGGCTCATCACCGGCATCGTGATCGGACTGATTTACAAGCCGAAAGCATAGTGGAAAGGGAAGCAATGAAGGCTCGGATTCTGATTCTTGCTCTGTGGATTGCGGCTGCGTCCTCTATAACCTCTGTCAGTGCAGCGGCATCAGACGCTCCGCGGTCAGTCAGTGCGAAGAAGTTCGATGCCCTCGCTACCCGAGCCCTTCAGGCAATGAAGCAAAAGGCCGACGAGCTGAAAATTGGCGGCGTCGCCGTGGTCAACTACGCGCCCGGCGACACCGTCCAGGGCTGGTCGTCGAAGATGGCCGTCGTTAGTCGCATGAAAGACGAGCCCACCGGCACAAGCAAGGGAAACAACCTGCTCGGCATCGCCTACGCCAAGTCCGCCGAAATGGCCGACACGCTCGTCAATAGTGGCACCGCCAAACGCCCGCCGATGACCGGCGAATTCGGATGGCAAGGCGGAGTGGTCGCTGAAATCAAAGGAGGCCACATCATTGTCTCCTTCAGCGGAGGCAAGTCCGAAGACGATGTGGAAGTATCCAAGGCCGGCCTGGCCGTTATGCAGAAGGGCTTGTAGCGCGGGCCGCCTCGATTGCCGTTTCAGGGCAACGTTGTCTCAGCAATCCTGCAAGATTGCCCCGGCTTTCCCATCAGGACTCCGTCGCGAACTCCCGCTTCGCCTTAAGATCCTGGATCTTCCTCGTGAGTTGCGAAATCTCGTCCATGACGAGGTCGATTTTGTGTTGAATCCGCTCCTGCTCGCTGGGAAGAGATGCCTTCTGTTTGAGTTCCAGTTCTCTCAGGAGATCAAGTTGGTCCATTTCGGATTTCAAAAGACGCAGTAAGAGAAATGTGTGCGGCATTTTGGGCCCTTTCGGACTGAATTCATTCCTACGCCGAATTATCCTCCCATTCCGCTTGCTTACTGGTGACCCCCATCACCCATCCGGAGGCGCGTACCAACCGGCGGGATGGCGAAGAAGACGAAAGCCAAGACCCGCCTGAAGCCATAAACAGTCGCCAGGCGAGCGCGCACCATCCCTGCAAGCCCCTGACATCGCAGAGAAAAGGGCGGCTTTTCCGCTCTCGCCGCGGCATCCTTCCCGTATCGCAGGCTCAACAATCAAAAGGGTGATTTGGATCACAGTATACTGAGCAGTTACGCCTATATGGTGAAGATCGATATGTACCTGCTCTGGCTTCGAGTTGCAGCCATTCTCTATGCGTCGGCTAGCATCGCCGTCTTCCCGGCCGTGCTCTACAAAGTCGACCGCTGGCGCAGATGGTGTGTTCACCTCGGAGGCATGGCCTGGTTCTTCCACTTCGTCTCCGTGGTCGAAATGCTCTTGCAGGCCCATCACTGGGTTCCCGTCGGCCTCCGCGAAGTCCAGTCGATCCTCGGCTTTGTCGTTGTCACCGTCTTCTTCCTGGTGTGGTGGCTCTACGACGCCATCTCGCTCGGACTCTTTGCTTTTCCCGTAACGTTCTTCATGGTCTTCATCCCCGCGCTGGGCACCGAGCGCTATTCGTTCCCCTCGCAGGGCGTTCGCGTCAGCTGGCTCATCGCGCACATTACGGCTCTTCTGTTGGCCTATGTCGCCCTTGGCTTCAGCCTGCTTGCCTCCATCCTTTATCTCTTTCAGGAACGCCGCCTGAAGACCAAGCCCAAGGCCCGTCTTCTTGCCGCCGAAGGCTCTTCGTGGGCGCCGTTGGACTGGCTGCCACCACTTGACACGCTCGAACGCATCTCCGAAGCCATGCTCGAGTTCGGCTTTCCCTGCATGACCGTCGGCCTGGTCATAGGATCGGTTCTTGCGCAGGAAACCTCGCTCGGCGCATCGTATTTTCTTGATCCCAAGATCATCGCCGCCTTCGTGAGCTGGGTAATCTACGTCCTGCTTCTTCTCGTCCGGCGAACCGCCGGCCTGCGAGGGCGCCGGGCTGCTTACCTTTCCGGTGCCGTCTTCGCCGTCATGGTTGTCGTCTGGACCGCCAACCTCTTCAGCCACGTGCACAGGTTCGGTGCCCCATGACACTGAGCCTCATCGGCGTCAACTACAAAACGGCTCCCATCGCCCTGCGCGAACGCATCGCCATCTCGCGCGACGAGCTGCCCGAGACAACGCGCGCTCTTGCCGCCGTTGAAGGCGTCACCGAATGCATGATCGTCTCCACCTGCAATCGCGTCGAACTAATCGCCGAGGTTGAAGACCCCAATACCGATCTCACGGGATTCCTCAACCAGCACTTCGGGCTCGAGCGCTCCCTGCTCGAACCCCACATCTACAAGCGGTCCGATCACGATGCCGTGCGCCACCTCTTTCGCGTCGCGGCCAGTCTCGACTCCATGGTTGTCGGCGAACCCCAGATTCTCGGCCAGGTCAAGGAGGCCTTCGCCGTGGCTCGCGCCGCCGGAACCGTCTCCGGCCAGCTTGAACACCTGCTGCAGTCCGCCTTTGCTGCCGCCAAGAAAGTCCGCTCCGAAACCGAAATCGGATCCAGCTCCGTCTCCATCGCCTCCGTGGCCGTCGAGCTCGCAAAAAAGATCTTCGGCTCGCTGCAAGGCCGCACCGTCTTCCTCGTCGGCGCTGGAAAAATGAGCGAGCTCGCCGCCCGCCACCTCGTGCAGCAAGGAGCCGGCGCCATCCTGGTCAGCAACCGTACCCAGGAACGCGCCCGCCGCATGGCCGAGGCCTTCAAGGGCCAGGTCATTCCTTACGACCAGATGCATGAGGCCGCCAGCGACGCCGACATCGTCATCAGCTCCACCGGCGCGCCCCACCCCATCTTCCGCAAGGAGCATGGGCAGGCCTTCATGCACCGCCGCCGCAACCGCCCCATGTTCTTTATCGACATCGCCGTGCCCCGCGATGTGGACCCGGCCATGGGCGATCTGGAAGGCATCTTCGTCTACGACATCGACGATCTCCAGGCCGTCGCTGCCGCCCATCTTGAGGCGCGCAGCCGTGAAGCCGGCGACGCAGAATCCCTGATCGCCACCGAAGTCGAGCGTTTCCAGCAGAAGCAGCGCACGGTGAACGTGGCCCCTGCCATCGTCGCCATGCAGCGCCAGGCCGAAGACATTCGCCAGGCGGAACTGCGCCGTATGCAAGGTCGCCTGGGCGCCCTCACCGCGGAGCAGTTGTCCGCCGTCGAGGCCCTTACCCGCGGGCTCGTCAACAAGTTTCTTCATCCCCCCATGCAGGCCCTCAAACAAGCTGCGCGCGAAGGCGATCAGGCGCGGCTCGACGCGCTCTGCGAGGCTTGGCAGGTCTCTGCGGCTGCCGGCGAACGCGAGTCCGAACACACACTCCCCGAGAGCCCGGCCAAAGCTGCAAAAACAGAAACGCGAGAATCGGCAAAAATTGAGAACGCGGCCATGACCGCCGAAAGTCTGGAGACGCGCCGATGAAGTTGAGAATCGGAAGCCGTGGTTCGCAGCTTGCCCTCTGGCAGGCCCACCACATTGCCGGCTTGCTGCGCGGCGCGGGCCACGACATTGAAATCGAGATCATCAAAACCACCGGCGATCGCCTCCAGGAAGTCACATTCGCCCAGGTCGGCTCCAAGGGCATGTTCACCAAAGAAATCGAGGACGCCCTCGCCGAGGGCCGCGTCGATCTTGCCGTCCATTCGCTCAAAGACCTCCCCACCGAATTGCCCGAGCCCTTTGAACTGGCGGCCACGCCTCCCCGCGTCGATCCGCGCGATGTGTTTGTCTCGTTGAAGTTTTCTGCGCTATCCGCATTGCCGCAGGGCGCGCGCGTCGGAACCAGCAGCCAGCGCCGCCGCGCCCAGTTACGCGCTCTTCGCCTCGACATTGATGCGGTTGAATTTCGCGGCAACGTCGATACTCGCCTGCGCAAACTCGCCGAAGGCCAGGTCGATGCCATCCTCCTCGCCGCCGCCGGCCTCGATCGTCTCGAGAAAACCGACTGGGTCCGCGAACGCCTTGACCCGAAGGATTTCTGCCCCGCGGCCGGCCAGGGTTCGCTCGGCATCGAGACCCGCAAAGGCGACCAGGCCACATTGGCCGCAATTGCTTTCCTCAATGACCCTGCCACCCGCTTCGCCGTCACCGTCGAACGCACAGCCCTCGCCGCTCTGGGAGGCGGTTGCCAGGTTCCCATCGGCATCCACTGCCGTCCGCGTCCACTCGCGAGCGGGCAAAAAACGGGCCATGCCGATCCGTATGACGAGGTCTTCGGCGTGGTCGCTGACCCCGCAACGGGCACCGCCATTCGCATCATCCATCGGGTGCCCGCCGGTTCCTCAAGCCCCGAAACGCTTGGGCAATTAACAGCTCAGATGCTTCTCGACGCTGGAGCTGGCCCACTGCTCGCTGCCGCCGCCGAGGCTGCCCGTTGAGTTCACTTCCGCTTGCCGGACGCCGTGTTCTCGTAACCCGCGCCGCTCACCAGGCAGGCAGGCTCAGCGATGGTTTGCGCGCCCTCGGCGCTGAGCCGGCCGAGGTCGCGGTGCTTGAAATCCAGCCACCCGAAGATTACGCCCCGCTCGACGCTGCACTTAAGAACCTTCCGACCTACGATTGGCTGTTGTTCACCAGTGCGAATGCGGTGCGCGCCCTCAAAGATCGCTCCGACACGTTGAAGATTTCGCTTGATGTGGCCGGCCGGCAGGTAGCCGCAGTCGGCGAATCCACCGCCGCCGCCGCCCGCAAAGCCGGTTTCAATGTGACCTTGGTCCCGGAATCATACGTGGCGGAAAGTCTGGTTGAAGCCATCGGCAACCGCGCCAACAACAAAAAAATCCTTCTCGCCCGCGCTGCCGTCGCCCGCGACGTCATCCCCAACGCACTGCGCGCCGTCGGCGCTCAAGTCGATATCGTCGACGCCTACCGAAATGTTCTCCCGGAGGCCGCTCCATCCATCCTGCTCCAGGTGCTCGCCACGCCCATCGACGCTGCAACATTCACCAGCTCTTCGAGCGTCACCCACCTTGCCCAGGCCGCGCGGATCGCCGGCATTCCCTGGCCACTGCATGGCGTCCCGGCAGTCTCCATCGGTCCCATCACCAGCCAGACCCTGCGTGAATTGCTTTGGGAACCCGCCGCGGAAGCTGCGCAGTCCGACATTCCCGGCCTGATCGCCGCCGTCCAGAAACTCTTCGCCGCAGCCTAAACTGTCCGTAGTGGGGTTGCCAAAGAGAATTCAGCCAAAGTTGAGTCTGTCAGGGTCCCCCCACGGACAGGTCTTCGTCCGTGGGGGGCTCTCGCTTTTAATATCTGGGAAAGCCACGAACCTTCACCCGCCTCCTGCTTATTTTCCATATCTCTCTGCCGGAATCACCGGAATCCACCCGGAATTCGCTTTGCAGATAATTTCGGCGAGTAGATGCATACTTGCTTCAGATCAGCTTTCAGAACCCGGAAACGATCAAATTCGTTCCCGTAACGCCTTTGTTGTCTAGATTCTGCAAATAAGTCGTTTAGAATCTAATTTTTACGAGGAGTCGACGTCTGTATCCCATTGAAAACAGGTAACTTCTTTACAGAGACACCTTTTTTTTTATTTTTTTATTTTGCCTAAAAAGTGATACGCCTCACTTTTCGGCGGTCGCCCCACCTCTGGAACCAAGTCGGAAACGTTGCGCCAATCGCAGCGGCAGCTTCATGAATGGGCCTCCACAAACGCGGCGGCGCAAGCTCCATCCGTCGGAAACGAGTGCTGTAAACTGAATCGAGCGAGTTCCGCTCGCCTCCCGCAAATCCCTTTGCACTCCGAGGCCAGCCACAACCGCGTCGTTGAAGCCGTCCGCACTGCGGATGTGTGCAGAGACAACCCTAAGAAGGAGAAACACCGACAGATGGCCAAGATCGCAAAAACAGGTGACCGCAAGAAGGTCATGGACACAACCAAGTCGACCGACTGCCCCAAATGCAGCAAGCCCACGCGCATCGTCAAGCGCGTCAAAGACCGCGAGCGCGGTATCCCTGGCGGCGTCTACATCTCGTGCTCCGCCTGCGAATTCTACGAGAAACTTTGAGCTGCTCTCTAAGCTTTCAAACGAAAGGCCCGGCAAACTGCCGGGCCTTTTTCGCTGGTGAGGAATGCAGTCATTCAACTTCAGCCGCAGCCTTGAGCTTTGCGACGTCGAACTTCATCCTATCCCTTCACACCCAACGCATACGCCCGGGAAACCGAACTCCTTGCCAGGGAAAAGAAGGCCTGAGTGTCACCCTCGAGGCCGGTAAAAGCCCCTCTTTACTTCGAGTCAACCAGGAGTGACGCTCGATTGGGAATCGGAATACGGAGAGCCGGGCGCTTCCGTCTCCGAAGTCGGCCTTCTGTGGCATAATTCGAATCGCGCCGAAATCTGGCTCTGAGGCGTCCTCTGAATACCTGAACTCTCTAGTGTCAGGAACGCGCGAGAAGGAAGCAGCCGTCGTTAAAGACTCGGACAGACGAAGCAGCTCCCTCGCTCCGAAATGAAAAAAACAGCACACAATTCAAAGGAGTGGAATCATGTCCCCCAGAGGCACTTTCCGCAGCTCGCTTGTGCTTGCCGCAGCATTTTTGCTTTCGACCTCATCCCTTTGGGCACAACAACGCGCCATGACGCGGCACGTCCGCGAAGCCGTCACCAACGGGCAGGCAGCCTATATTCGGCCCCTTCCTGCAACACAGCAACTGAAACTCAGCATCATGCTGCCGCTGCGCAACCAGGTCGGCCTGAACGATTTGCTTCACGACCTGTACGATCCACAAAGCTCCCGATACCGCCAGTATCTTTCCGTCCAGCAATTCACCGAGAGCTTTGGAGCGACCCAGCAAGACGTGGACGCCGTGGTCCAATTCTCTAAAGCGAACGGGCTGACTGTGACCCGCACCACCCCCAATCGCATGGTCATCGGCGTGCGGGGCCCGGTTGCGAACATTGAACGGGCGTTTCACGTGAAGATGGGCGTATACAAACATCCGACAGATGACCGCACATTTTATGCGCCGGATCGCGAGCCTTCCGCCGACCTCAGCGTGCAACTCTGGCACATCGCAGGCCTGGATGATTTTTCGCCGCCGCGCCCGCGGCTCCGTTTTGCTCCGAAAAGCGAACTACGCACCGAAACAACCGGCTCGGGACCGGGCGGCCAGTTTCTGGGCAGCGATATCAGGGCCGCCTACTACGGCGGAACCGCGCTCACCGGCGCCGGCCAGACCATTGGGCTCTTCGGTCTCAACTTCAACCTCAGCGACGTCACAAACTATTTCAGTTCGATTAACCAGCCATTCGATTCGAGCAAGGTGATTACAGTCTCGATCGATGGCTACGATACATCGTGCCCCAGCGGTTGCAACGACGGTGAGCCCATCGCCGATATCGTGCAGTCCTACTCGATGGCGCCGGGCGTGAACGCGGTCATCGAGTATGAAGCTTCAAACGACGTGGACACGTTTACCCAGATGGCCACCGATAACATTGCCAAGCAGCTCAGCGCCTCCGTCGGCTGGCTGCCGGCCGACCCCACTTCCGACGAGCCAATCTTCATGGAGTTTGCGGCGCAGGGGCAGAATCTGTTCGTCGCCAGCGGCGACAGCGGCGCCTACACGCTCCCCAACTGCACTGGCAACTGCAACCCTGCGTTTTATCCGGAAGACGACCCGTACATCACCGCCGTGGGCGGCACGCACATTACCACCAATGGCCCGGGCGGCGCATGGGAATCGGAGATCGCATGGGGTGGCACCAATTCCGTCCTGGCCTGTGCCAACCCGACCGGCGGCAGCAGTGGCGGCTATAGCACCAACGGCTTTTCCATTCCCGCTTACCAGAAGCTCCCCGGCGTCGTCGATTCGAATAACCAGGGCTCGACGACCTTGCGCAATGTTCCTGACCTCAGCGCCGAGGCCGATTGCGATAACTGGTGGTGCGCGGGCGGCACTTGTCAGGGAGGAATCGGCGGCACGAGCCTCTCGACACCCCGCTGGGCGGGCTTCCTGGCGCTGGTAAATGAAAACGCAGCCAACAACAAGGCTCCCGCCGCCGGCTTTCTCAATCCCACCGTGTATGGCATCGGCACAGGAGCAAGTTACGCAAGCCAGCTCCACGACATCACCAGCGGCAGCAACAACAACGGCCTCGGCCAGCAGTACAACGCCGAGACTGGCTTCGATCTGGTCACGGGATGGGGAAGCCCCAACGGACAGGCACTGATCAACACTTTGACGCCGGCCTCAACTGTCCCCTACTTTTCCTTGTCGGCAACGCCATCGGCTCTCACCATCCCGCCCGGCTCGGCAGGCGTCACCAGCACCATTCAACTCGCGTCGGGAAATGGGTTCAGCGGGACCGTCGATCTGGCTGCGAATATCCTCGGAGCGCCCGCAGGCGTCACGGCTAGTTTGGAGCCGGCTTCGATTTCGGGTACGGGTACTTCGACTTTGAAGGTTTCGCTCTCCGGCTCCGGCCCAGGTGGAAACCTCGTCCTCGCAGTGACCGGCACAAGCACAGGAGGAGTGTTGACGCAGCCGGCATACCTGACGCTCGCGTTGCCCACTTTTTCGCTCGGCGCAACACCCAGTACGATCTACATCAATCAGGCAGGGAATGCGACCGCTACGGTAAACGTGACGCCGGAGAATGGCTTCGATGGCAAGGTGACACTGTCTGCGGTGACTGGGCTTCCCAGCGGTGTCAGTGCAGTGCTTCATCCCACCAAAGCAACGTCGTCGAGCCAACTCTCACTCTATGCCCGCGGCAGAACGCCCACCGGGCCGGCAGTCCCACTCACACTTTCCGGAACCTCCGGCGATATTGTGCAAAGCGCACCGGCGATCACGCTGGCCGTGAGTGCAGCTACAGGCACAGGCGGAGCCGGAAAGCCCGTCGATCTGTCGGCGGACTACAACCTGAGCGCGATCTACAGCGACGGCAAACCGTTCACCACGGGGCTTGATGGCGAAGGCGATGCCTACTCATCGAACGTGCTGACGCCGCATCGCATTCTTAACGGCATCCAGTTCAATTTCGGTCCTGCCAATCAGCCTGATGCCGTCGCAGCCAAAGGGCAGACGATTCCACTGCCGGCGGAAAGCTTTGCGACATTGCAATTGCTGGCCACTGGATTCAATGGGGAACAGTCCGCACAAACGATCACGGTGAACTACGCAGATGGCAAGAGCGCGCAGTTTACGCAGAGCTTCAGCGACTGGTATTCACCTTCGTTCAATACCGGTGAATCGTTCGCAGTGATCTCGCCTTACCAGGTGCATAGCGACGGGACAAAGAGCACCAATGGCCCGTTCAACCTGTACGCTTACGTTTTCGTCCTCGACCCCAACAGGCCGGTCCAGAGTGTCACGCTGCCTGACAATCCCGAGGTCGTGGTGCTGGCGGCAACACTCACAAGACAAAGCCTGGCGAAACAAGCTCAGGTGAATCTGTCCTCGAAATTCAACCTTGCCGGCATCTTCGATAACAGCGTGACATTCCCGGCTACAGGCGGAATGGACGGCGGCGGTGACGGCTGCACTCTCCCCAATGGATGTTCCGACGCATACTCGGCACAGCAACTGGGCCTTGGCACTGGCACAACTCCGCAACTCACGCTGAAGGGCATCGATTTCAATTTCGGACCCGTGAATGCCGCCGACTGCACCACCGGCTGCTTCGCGGACGAAGTCGATCTTGGAGCAACTCCCGGTTCGACGGTAAGCCTGCCCGCCGCCGAGAGACAGGAATATACGGCGATGACGCTTTTGGGCACGGCCGTTGACGGCAGCCACACTGGAACCGTCACCGTGAAATACACAACCGGCGCGAGCGAAACCTTCAACCAGACTTTCAGCGACTGGTGCTCTTTCGGCGCCAATGCCAATGAAAGCGTCGCCGTGGGCGGGATCGAACGCATCAACAGCGATGGCACACTCAGCGGCGTCAGTTGCAATCTGTATTCCTACACCTATGCTCTCGATTACAACCGGAAAGTCGAGAGCATCAAGTTGACGAATACCGACGGCACGAGCGATTCGTTCGTCCTCGCCATCACGCTTCAGCCGGATGTGAAAGAGAGATAGCGAAAGCGCAGCCAGAATAACGACCGGGGCGACAGCCAGAAAACCTGCGCGCCCCGGCACGAACAACTGCGCTTCGTCACCCAACCGAAAAAGCTGCGTATCAATTCGCGAATGTTATCAGGAAAGGGCACGAGAAAACTTATCTTCCGTCGTAGAGCCCCGGGGAATTGTATGGTCGGCCGCAAGGTTGCAGGCTGAATCTTCGTCGCGGATGGTTTGGTCTGCTCAAATGTATCCAGCCTGCTTGTGGAGCCAAGCGCCCGGCCATAATGGAGCACGCGCGTCGCTGGTCAATAAAGTGGGTCGAATTCCAAGAGGGTTCTCATTCCCACGCAGGCTTAAGCAACGCCGGTTGTGACCGTTTACCCACGCGTCGATTCCCCTCGCAAACCCGCTCGGACCTGATTGCTAAGGCCCTCGTGCGGGCCCACCCTGTTGAACACAGAGCGAAAGTTATCAAACCGGCTCCGCTGTGCGCGAAGGGATGTTGCAGGCGGTTTCGTCGCGTCCTCTTTCAGTTTGCGATGCAATCGCTCATGGCGCCCGAGCTATTGCGGTCGACTTGCTTGAACGTTTTCATGCAGCATTCCTGTTGACAATCTCGCAACCGGCCCGAGCTGCACTTGCGATAAACAGATCGGCGATCTATCTCCGCGTTGCCGTTAGAATGGCCGCATGCGCTTCCTCCTCCTGCTGGTCCTCTTCGGCCCTCCCGTATCGCTCGCCCAGCGCCCGTCGCCTGTTCATTCAAGCAGCAGTCATGCCACGATGGACCGCGATCTCATCGACGTTACTGTCGATCGGCTGCATGCGTTGTATCGCGAACATCGCTATACCGTCGTGCAGGTGGTTCAATGGCACCTCGATCGCATCGAGCGCTACAACGGCGTCTATCGAGCCGTCCAGACCGTCACGGCAAAAACTGCGCTTGCAGCGGCCGCGCGCGAAGACACCGAAGCAAATCAGCCTGGCTTTCACCTCGGCCCTTTGTGGGGCGTGCCCATCGTGACCAAAGCCAACACAAGCGTCGCTGGCCTCGTCACCACCGATGGATGGGTAGGCTACATGATCCCAGGCCACGAATTGGTTGCACCGCGCGATGCAACCATCGTTGTAAAGCTTCGCGCAGCCGGTGCAATTCTGCTCGGCGTGACCAATATGCCCGACTTCGCGGCCAGCGATACCACACGCTCCACCGCCTTCGGCCGAACAGGGAACGCGTATGACGTGCGTTTTTCACCGGGCGGTTCGTCGGGCGGCACGGTCACCGCCGTGACTTCCAATCTCGCCGTCCTTGGCAACGGAACTGACACCGGGAACTCCATCCGCATGCCCGTTTCAACAAGCAATCTTGTCGGCATTTTCCCAACACGCGGTCTGGTCAGCATCGCAGGTATCGCGCCGCTAGATTGGCAACTCGATAACACCGGCCCCATCGCGCGCAACGTCGCCGATGCTGCAGTGGCACTCACTGTAATCGCCGGCGAAGACCCGCTCGATCCAGCGACCGCGGATTATGCAAGCAAAGCGCAGCCAGGCCCCTACACGCGCTATCTCAAGCCCGGCGCGCTCAAAGGGAAACGCTTCGCCGTTCCTGCCTTCATCCTCGATGGCGAAACGCCGGCCTTTCAGGGCGTATGCCCCAACGCCACTCCGGAGCAGTTTGCCAAGGCAATGAACGATGCCAGGACTCCACTCAAACCAGAGACCCGCGCAGCCTTTATGAAGTCAGTCGAAGAAATCAGGGCAGCAGGCGCCACTGTGCTGATCGATGATCAAATTCTCCCCGCCGGCTTCGCTGTTGCCGCCTCCCACATCTGCACGCTCCCTTACATTCGCGAGGGCACTGAAACATTTCTCTCCAGCTTTGGCCCGGCAGAATATCATTCAGCGAACCAGTACGAGCAATTAATCGGGAAGCCGCTTCCACCAGTCATTATCGGCGGCAACAGGACCGGCATGGCCGCGGCGGCCAACATCCAGCAGGCGACCCTTGAAATCGACCCTCAGGCCGAAGCAAACCTCCGGGGTCCGCGACGCCAGGTACTCCAGATGTATGAGAAAGAACTCGATCGGCTGCATCTCGACGGGTTCGTTTATCCGGCAAACCAGATGCCGCCGATTGACGAGACCATGCCGCAGGATGGCCGCCTGAGCGAAGGACCGCACAGCGATACTAACTGGATTAACATGCTCGGCTTGCCGGCAATCAGCATTCCGGCTGGCTTTTATCCGGATGGACTGCCGTTCGGCATAGAATTCAGTGCGCGCAAGTGGCACGACGGAGACCTGATCGGCTGGGCGTACGATTACGAACTCCAAACCCACCATCGCAAGCCGCCGGTCCTCGTGGAACGCGGACTGCTCTCCGGGGCCACACGGCCGCTTGAGCCATAGTCGATTCTCGACCTCGCGTTGGAGCCGGCTAATCCGCGGAAGGAAAGCGGGACGGCAAAACGTCTCCCGCAATCCTCAAGCCCTATATCGCGGCGGGTTTGGGCTCCAATCGAGAACCCAATTGGTAAAAGAAAGGTCGCTACAGAATTTGGGTGCCCGGGGTCCCGATTCCGAGACCCGTGCAGGCACTCCCCCCAGTTTTCGTCCATTCCGGCTCTGCACAGCTCGTGTCCAAACTAACTCGACGGGCCGCGAAGCTGAACAGGCGCCGTGCACGATCGCCGAATCGCCATCCCAGCCAGCGACCACTCGAGAACCAAGGCAACTTTCGTTGGAAGCGTCTTGTTTTCCAGTCTGAACAAAACTTCTTCCAGCGAGAGAAAGTGGCGCTTTGGCATCACTACCAAAACACCCCGCGGTTTTCCCACGGAATGACGACTGTCGTCTAATTTGAAACCTGAGTTTTCCATAGAACTAAGCCCTATTGCCAGTCGAAATATGAGTGTGTGACAAACCTGTTCGGCTGGCTCTGGGGCTGCCTCGACCTCACTCCGAGTCTGATGCCACTAAATGTCTACCACCAGAGCTTAGCCATTGAAAACAAGGTGAAATCAAAAGCTTTCACCGCCAAATCGTGCCGTCATTTCCATCGGGAAAATGTCTCCACAACCGCATTGGCCAGGCGGTCATCGGCCATGGTGGTTACCGAGGGTAAGCGAAGCGGTTACTTTATTTTGGAGTCAATAGGTCAAGATTTCCACTATATTCAAGCAGATATGGAAATGGCGCCCGTGGAGCCCAATCAAAAGGTAAGTGTCGCGAGTGAAAAGTCCGTTACTGACATCCACTCCGACCCGCGTTGGCTTCTCATCGAGCGCATCCTTGCCACAGCCCCATTTCAAAAATCTTCCAAGCTGCCTTCGCTTCTTACTTACCTTGCCGAGTTTGCTATTCGTGGCCGGGCCGACAGTCTCACCGAGCGCCAGATTGGCATTGGTGTCTTCGGCAAACCCCTCGATTACAGCACCACCGAAGACAGCGCCGTTCGCGTCCACGTAAGGCAGTTGCGGCTTAGGCTCCACGAATATTTCGCCGTCGAAGGCCGGCATGAACCGCAGCGTATAGAAATCCGCCGCGGATCCTACGTGCTGGAATTCGAAGACATCGAGCCCGAAGATCGCCAGCAGTTGATCCCGTTTCCTTCCGTTCCGCAGCCCACGCCTGCTCCCCCCAAAAACCGCTGGCTGCTGTGGGCACTCCTGATCGCAGCATCGGCCGCAGCCGTCCTTTGCGCCGTAGGCTGGTTCCGCGCCGCCAATGAATCTCGCTCTCAAACTCCACCCTGGCCGCTCGATAAATTGATTCAGCCCGACCGCCGCACCCGCATCGTTATTTCCGACAGCAGTCTTATGCTGCGCCGGCTGCAAAACAAACCCGTCACCCTCGACGAATTTCTGCAACCCGACTACCGCCAAAAAATGATTCCGGCGAAAATTCCACCGAATTTCACCAGCCTCCTTAGCTACATCTCCGTCGCCCAACTGACCTCATTTGCCGACCTCACCGCTTTGTCGAGCCTGATGAAGCTTGCCGGACCCATGAATCAGCAGTTCACGCTTACGGCCGCGCACGACCTCGACCGGCGCGATTTGGAATATGGCAACTTCATCTTCCTTGGCGGTCCCACCTCCAATCCCTGGGTAGCGCTCTTCACTGACAAGCTCAACTTTCAGCCGGTTGAAGAAACCGCTGGCGGAGGCATGCACTTCCGCAACCGGAACCCTCAGCCCGGCGAACTCACTGACTATCAGGGCCTCGTTAGCACCGGGTCCACCGGAGAAGACTACGCAACGTTGGCAGTCTTACCCGGCCAGATGGGACACGGCAACGTCATGATCGTGCAAGGCCTGCGTCAGGCCGGAACCGAAGCCCTCGCCATGATCCTGGCCGATAATCAGCATCGGGCTCAACTCCAGCAGGCTGTCGAACGCGAGGCAAAGGCCCCGTCACCTTACTTCGAGGTCCTCATTCGCTCAAAGGCCGTGACCGGGGCGCCTGTCTCTTTCACCGTTCTCGCCGTCCGCATCATTCATCCGTAGGCACTCGCTCCATCTCCTGCAAAACGACCTTCCGCGCTGCGGGCGCAATGGTTGTTAGCCGCGCTTCGGAGCTTCGAGCGTCGTCGGGTGACAACGCTGCGCAGCGCCCGTGGCCCGGGCTTCCAGAAGCTCAATGCACCGGCCCCGAAGACGGTTGCGTCCCCGGGGCCGGTCCATGTTCTAGGCGTGCCCTGCTAATTGCAACCGTTATTGGCGAGGTAGCCGCCGTAGAGGTTGCTGAAGTTATTCGACTCAAATTCTGGGCCGACAACCATAAGCGGGTACGATGCACTCTTATAGCTTATGACCGAGTTGATCAGGTTCTTATTGGCGTTGATGTTGTCCACCGGGACGCTGCTGGATGCGTTGTTCGGGTCAAATCCCAGGACCCAGGGACCGCCCGTAATGCCCCCGGCTTGTGGGTTGCCAACTCCAACTGTCCCAGAGAAGCCGAATGGGTTAAGTGCCGCAGTTGCGGCGTTGTCCTGGTAGAGGTAGTTCCCGTTGAAGGGATTCGTTGTCGGGTAGCCGAAGAGGCTCCACTGCACTTGCGAATAGTCTTCGCCGTACCAGTTGCCTAGCCATCCTGTGTAATGGCCGATTGATTTGGATCCGGTGCTGTTATCGCAGCCTTGTCCGTTGTGGTCGTTCAGGGCCAGGAAGCCGATGTCGTAGTAATAGTTTGCATAGCCGGTGGGCCAGGTCCACGCATAGCGCACTGTCCATGCGCCTCCCAGCTTACTGTTCTTTCCGCTGTTCCAACCGGGATAGAACACAAAGCTGCTGTACCATTTACCCGTGTTGACGTCGTACATGCACTGGCGAGAAGTTACAAGCGTATAGCTATTCATTGCGACCGAAGCGGTGCAAACGTACTCGCCGGGAGGCAGTGTTGCACCCGAAGGGACTATGAAGAACAGCTTTCCTACGGTTGAGTAGGGGTAAGTATTGTTCACGCCCGTTCGGAAGTTGTTGTAAGGATACACATAATTGAATCCCGGTGGGTCACTGGGGGCGGACTCATCTGCATCTCCCTGATTCAGCGGGAAGGTTTCCGTCTGGGTCTCTTCGGTGGGTTCTGCCTGAATGGAGGGGCGTCCGCCGGGGCTTCCTCCGCTGGGCCCATTTACAGGAACCTTGGCAGCGGCGGCATCGATGGCTTCCTTGTCCAGAATTGGAATAGGCAAAGGGCGGGCGTTCGACAGCCGGTCTGGAGACCAGTAGTCGAGAATCGCCTGGGCTTTGGTTGGGTCTGAGACGACAGGACTGCCGATACCCCTAAAAGCGGTGGACTTGGCATTTTGCGAGTTTGCCGGGTTGGCGGAATGCTGTGCTGAGGCCGGGACGACGAGTAAGGCCCCGCAGACGAGTGGCAGAAGAGCGCTGCAATAAGCGGTTTTGCGTGACATTGGAATCTCCTTGGTTGGTTTTTCGTTTCGGGGGAATAGCGGGTGCTACAGCAAACTCAGACCCTTCTATGGGCAGAATCGGTGGGCCGTGTCTAAGTTCCGTGCATTGTGATAGTTCCTGGCATCGAAGCCGCAGACAGTTGGACATTTTGGGCGGCTCGCCGGAGAACCTCCTGTCTTCTTGAATTTGCTGATGTGAAACTGCGATCGACCTGCGGGAAAAGGATCGGAAAGCACCGCATTTTTCCAGTTAGTTTTTGGAGGCTCCGGCTTGCTCGGCGATTCGCCGCTTTCAAAGCCTCTACTTAACAAGGCGCAAGCCGGGGTCAGGACCTATCATCTGGCAAGGAAAGTTTTGGGATAGTTATTTGCGGGCGCAGACCAGCGGGCTATAATTGCGCCCATTCCTCAGTATTGTGGCCAATTGTCGAAAGGATTTCGCTGTGAATCCGTCGTCGGGAAACGATGTCAGCACACTGCTCCAGGAGTGGAGTAATGGGGACCAGTTCGCCCTGGATAAGCTAACGCCGATCGTCTACGACGAATTGCGCCGCGTTGCCCGCCACTATCTGAGAGGCGAGCGGGCAGAAATCACGCTGCAGACCACCGCCCTGGTAAACGAGGCCTACCTGCGGCTTGTGGACTTCAAACGCATGCGTTTCAAGGACCGCGCTCACTTCTTCGCCGTTTCGGCACAACTTATGCGGCGCATATTGGTTGATCACGCCCGGCGGCGAAACTTGAAACGTGGGGCTGGTATGCAGCAAATTTCTTTAGAAGAGACCAACGTATTCGGGCCGGAGCGCGATGCAGATCTCGTCATTCTCGATGATGCGATGCTCGCACTCGCGCGCTTCGATTCGCGCAAAGCACGAGTTGTCGAACTGCGTTTCTTCGGAGGCTTGAGCGTGGAAGAGACCGCCGAAGTGTTGAATATCTCCTCTATTACAGTCATGCGCGATTGGACTACCGCACGCGCCTGGCTATACCGCGAAATGGGGGGCATGTCTGCGGAGCATGCCAAGACGTGATGGGGCGGCAATGCGAATTTCCTGACTCCGAACTGCGCTTCTAAATCATGGAGACTGAACGCTGGAAACTCGTGGATGATTTATTGCAGTCGGCGCTGGAGCTTGCCCCGGAGCGTCGCGAGGAGTTCCTCGCGCAAGCCTGCGGCGGCGATTCGGCGCTCGTCGGCGAGATCAATTCGCTGCTCACCTCGCACCGAAGGGCCGGAGCTTTTCTCGAAACGCCGGCGGTGGAGATTGCTGCCCGCGCGATGGCGGCTGACGTGGCTCCGTCGATCGCGCAACCCCTTGTTGGCCAGGTCGTCTCCCACTATCGCATTCTGAAGATGATCGGCAGCGGCGGCATGGGAAGCGTATGGCTGGCCGAACGCTGCGATGGGCGCTTCGAGCGCAAGGTTGCAATCAAGTTTATCCACCTTGCCGTGCTCGACGCGGCCGGCGCCGAGCGATTCAAACGCGAAGGCGCGATCCTTGGCAAACTCTCTCACCCGCAGATTGCGGAATTGATCGATGCGGGTGTCACCTCCACCGGTGAGCCTTTTCTTGTTCTGGAATATGTGGAAGGGCAGGCCATTGACGAATACTGCGACCGGCACAAACTTGGCATCGATGCGCGCATCCATCTGTTCCTCGATGTGCTGAGCGCCGTCGCCCATGCACACAGCAACTTGATTGTTCATCGCGACATCAAGCCGAGCAATGTATTCATCAGAAACGATGGACAGGTCAAGCTGCTGGACTTCGGCATTGCCAAGGTGCTTGCGGAAGACGCGGTCCCCGCCCAGCTTACCGCGGAGGCGAGCAGGGTGCTGACCCCACAGTATGCGGCGCCTGAGCAGCTGACCGGTGCTGCCATCACTACCGCAACGGACGTCTATTTGCTGGGCGTCCTGCTCTTCGTACTCCTGACAGGCGAGCATCCCACCAGTACGGGTTTGCATTCTCCCGCGGATCTGGTGAAATCGATCACCGATGCCGAGGCACGTCTTGCATCGCAGGCTGTGGCGTCAGCGAAGGACCAAGGTTTGGCAGAGAGGCGCCATGCCACCTCAGACAAGCTCCAACACCTGCTTCGCGGAGACCTCGACACAATCATTGCCAAGACTCTCAAGAAGAAACCGAAGGAACGCTACGCCTCGGTGACTGCTCTGGCCGACGATCTCCATCGCTATCTGAAGCATGAGCCGATCGCCGCCCGGCCGGACACGCTGCCGTATCGTATGCGCAAATACGTCCGCCGGCACCGGGTAGGTGTGGCCGTGGCGGCGGCGCTGGTGGCGCTGCTTGCGGGCTTTGCCCTGACACAGGCTGTTGAGCTGCGGCGGATTACCCGCGAACGTGATCGCGCTAACCGCATCGCAGACTTCATGACGGGGGTGTTCAGGGTTTCGGACCCCAATGAAAGGGTCGGCGATACAGTGACGGCACGCGCGGTCCTCGACAAAGCAGCGAAGGATATAGATACGAGCTTATCGAACGATCCGGACCTTAAGGCGCAAATGATGCGGGTTATGGGCCGCGCTTACTTGAATATGGGCCTGTTCTCGCGCGCACAGATCCTCTTTGATCGGAGCATTCAAATTGGCGGGTCGTTTGACGCGCAGAGAGATCGCGGCACGCTGCAAGCCATGCACGACCTGGCGTGGGCACTCGTGCAACAAGGCCGACTCACTGAGGCCGAGACGCTGGCGAGGAAGGTGCTCGACATTCAGCGCAGCGTGATGGGCCCAGACCATCCGGACACCCTGGGCACCATGGGCGAACTCGCCTTCACGCTCTGCCAGGAAGGCAATTGTGTGGAAGCCGTAAAAATCAATCGCGAGGTATTGGAAAAGCAGAAGCGCTTACTGGGGCCCGATGCTTACGGCACCCTAACGACCATGGACAATCTTGCAGGTATGCTGCACGACAGCGGGCAAATGGAGGAAGCTATGGTCATGCAACGAGAGTCGCTGGACAGGCATCTGCGCGTTTTGGGCCCCGAGAACATCGGAACAATCAATGCCATGCTTAACTTTGCCGAGTTGCAAAGGGATACGGGCCAGGACGACGCTGCAATCAAGACACTCAATGAGCTAATGGTGATCGAACGACGCGTCCTCGACCCTGACCAGGGCGAGATTTCGGCGACCAAATACGACCTTGCTTCCGTCCTTGTCCGCAAAGGGAAAGCTGACGAGGCGCTGGCGCTCCTCGATGGAGTGATCGACAATTTGGCCCCGCGAATCGCCGTGGGCCTGGAGAACGATCCCCTGTTTGCTCCTCTTCATGACGATCCTCGTCTTGCAGCCTTGGTAGCCCGCGCCAAAAAGCGAGCTTCTTCGCAACCGCGGAATTAGCTGATCCTCACGCAGAGGCACCGCACGCCTGAATCGTGGAAACTGAACGCTGGAAACTCCTGGATGACCCATTGCAGTCAGCACCAGAAGTTGCCCCTGTGCGTCGCCAGGAGTTCCACGAATAGGCCCTGTCGCTGGCTCGGCGCTCTTACACCTTGCCGATAGCAACACAATGGCAAGAGCGACTGGTTTTGCGAGTCGAGTCAACATCGCGCCCGAAGGGTCGGCACCGCGAACGTTTCAGCGGCCCCAATGTCGTTCCTGACGAATGACTGGATTCCATGTGCTGGCGGTTGCTTCAGCTCGGGGACTGCAAATATCTTTCGATTTTTTTTCTTGCTCATGATAGTTCCTGACACAGGTTTGCGCTTTGTTGAGTAGAGGCTCGATTGCGGCGTACCTGCCATGAAACGTCGCGAGTCCAGTCACGATTCGTTACACACCGGCCGCCACCTTTGGGCTAAGAAGCCATGAGCGACACGCTCTTTCCTTCCGCACCCGCTATTCCCACGTATTTGAAATTCACCAAGGAGATTTTTATGTCGCGCAAAACCGCTTGTTCCAACGTACTTCTGGTTCTCGTCTGCGGGACTTCGCTCGTCGTCCCGGCGTCAGCACAGCATTTTAAGCAGGTTAAAGGCTCCCTCACCAGCGTTTCCGCGGGCCGGAACGAGGTCTTTGGCATCGATGCCGATGACAATGTCTGGCGATATTCGGCCAGTTCGAAGGCATTTGACAAAATAGCCAAGGTCTCGCTCACCAACGTAGCTGTGGGCGGCGGCACTCTCTCACAGAATGACGAGGTCTGGGGATTCAACGCAAACTTCGTTTACAGGTTCAACTACAGCAAAAAGGAGTTCGTTCAGATACCGGGCATCCTCACGCAAATCGCCGTCGGCATAGGCAACCAGGACGATTGTCATCCCTATGAAGTTTGGGGCCTCAACTCCGGGGATGAAATCTTCAGGTTCAACTACTGCGAGAACGCGTTCGTCCAAGTCAGCGGCTTCCTGACTCACGTCGCAACCGGCGGCGGCGATGTGTGGGGGCTGAATAGTGCCGGCCAAATCTTTCACTTCAACCTTGCCGCGGAGTCCTGGCAACAAGTCTCGGGCACCCTGGGGACGATCTCGGTTGGAGTGAATGACGTGTGGGGGATCAACGGCTCCAGTCAAGTCTTTCGCTACGATTCGAAGACCGGCTTGTTCAACCTTGTAGCGGCGCCTGTCGGGGAAGTCGCAGCCGGCGGGGATGGCGTCTGGGCTATCAACACTTCCAACGAAATCTTCCGCTTCGACCCCAGCCGCGAAGAATTTGTCCAGGTCACTGGCTCTCTCAAGAACATTGCCGCCGGATCCGGAGCCGGCGTCTTTGGAGTCAACTCCGCCGACCAGGTCTTCACTTTCGTTCGACCGTAGGAACAAGATGCGAATTCCAGAGGCCGGGTGGTGCTCTCACCGGATCACCCGAGCCTCTCCTGAGGCAGATCTCCAAGAACTAGATCGTGAAGCGAAAGACCCGATTACAGGCATCCAATCAACTCAGAAAGTAACACGAATTCCTAGCTGCGCAGCAAACGGAATCCCGACGGTGGTGCCCGGCCCAAAGAAGTCGCCGAGTGCGCCGCCCGCCAGTCGAAGTTGGTTCGGGCTTGTGATGGGCGTGGTCGCAGTGCATGCCGTGTTCGTGCAAATGCTGGTGACGTTGCCCGCAGACACCTCTGCGGCCGGAACCGGGAGCGTCGCGATATTCGTCACATAGTTCGCACCCGGATTATTTCGATTGAACAAATTGAAGAACTCGATGAAAGGCATCACGTTCCACTTGTCGCCGAGCGAGGTTGGCCGGCTCACCCGGAGATCGGCTTGAATATAGGGCGTTCCCCGGAATTGGTCGAGAACGCTTGGAACGCCATTGATGGAGATCCGGCCTGCGTTGTCTGCCGTGGTTATGGTGAACGGCCGTGCTGATTCAGCTTGGGTCAAAGTGCTCAAGTCGACCTTGCCCGGAGCGTGCCATGTGCCCGCGAATACCGCGCGCTGGCGCACGTCTTCGCCCGATGGCCCATAATCCCCCGGCCCAAACGGGTCCAGCGGATTGCACACTCCATTGACGTAGTCGAACAACTCCCCGAGCACGCAGCCCCAGGTCTGCGCCTTCGAAAAGGTGTAATTCGCAATTAAACTCACGCGGCGCGCGACGTTCCCCTGCAAGTGGACGAGCAACCCGTTGTAGCTGGACCGATTGTCGGAATGGAAGACATTCACATCGGGCACGACATTCGCCTGTTCAGGATCACCGAGCGAAACCAAAGGAGTGAAGAGGTTGGTCCCCCCGGTGTAACTGTAAGCGCGATAGGCATGATTGCCTTCTTCGTGAACGAAATCCCCTGAGATCGACCAGTTCTCGCTGAACGCATGTTGCGCTCCCGCCGAGACGTGAAAGGCATACGGAGTTTTATAGCTCGGCGCGATTAGGTTAGCTGACCCTCCCGACGCATCGCCGGAAACGCAGCCGGAATTCTCTGCGCCTCCAGGATTCGCAACAGGATCGACGCAGGGGCCCGGCGCCATATTGACAGCCTGAAATGCGGTGACCCAGCCGTTTTGCGCCAGGTCGCTGAAGTACAGTCCGACTCCTGCGCGCACCACGGTTCTTCCGCTGCTTCCTGGTGACCACGCAATGCCCAGCCTTGGCGCAATCTGGCGATGATCGTCGTGCGGCGCCGCGTTCACGAGCGGAATCTGAAGCGCTGCAAGTGTTACATATCCCGGATTCTGCAACTGGCTGCGCCCCGACGAAACAAACAGACCATCGGTCGTCGAATAACGCAGGCCGTAGTTCAACGTAAAGTTACGCCTGATGCGCCATGAGTCCTGCGCGTAGAAGGCCACCCTCTGCACGTCTTGCGAGAAGCCGCCGCCCAGATCCGAAGTCGAAGCGCCAGCCTGCATGTCGGCGGTGAATTGCCTCGGATCACTCAGGTAGTACGTCGGGTTCTGTGGGAACGTGTAGAGCGTTTCCGTGTTTCCAGGGAATGCTCCGCTCAGCACCGGCTCATGAATCAGATTGGCTCCGAATCGGATGGCGTGCGTTCCGAGCGTTTTGTCCATATCGTAGCGGAGCTGATATTTCTCCTGGTTTCGTTCCGAGGGGAAGAAAGTTATCGGCGTGGCAAACTGATTGTCCCCAAAGGTTTCAAAGCCTGAAACCGTGAGCGATGTCGAGCTGAAGGGAAAAGCCAGAGCAAAGCCAAGGTCGCTGTTCCGCGTCTGCGTCAAGTGCAACCCGCTCGCAGAAAAGACAAATCTACCCAGCAAAGACCCGCTCATCGCAAACTGATTGCCGATCGCGAGGCTCATATAGTTGTTGTGAGTCAGCAGACCCGTTGAAGGCAGCGTGCCTTGTTGCACAAGATCGTTGTGCGTGGTGTAACTATCCACTGAGCCGCGCACAAACCACTGCGATCGGGCCGATTGAGCCCAGTCAAACCGCTCTGATCCGAAGAAATCGCGAAATGGGACCGGAACACTCGCCGGGACGGGAATCGAACTCGCGCCAGGGATCAATCCCTGCGAAGCCAGCGTCGACAGCGCATCAAATTGCGTCGAACTCGCAGGGCTGTAGGCGATGCTGGCATCTTCGTGTATCCCTTCGAATGCCGTGAAGAACCAGACCTTGTTCTTCACGATGCTGCCGCCCAGTGTTCCTACATAGTTTTGTCGTGAGAACGACTGTTTCGGGTTCGGCGCCGGATTCTCGATGGGAAAGCGCGCGTTGAGAGCAGCGGCACGCTCATAGAAGGCCGCACCTCCATGCCACTCATTAGAACCGCTCCTTGTGGTGATCACCACGGAGCCCGCCGTCGTCCCTCCGGTGTCCGCGTCTTCCTGCGAGGTTCTTACGGCAAATTCCTGAATTGCATCCGGCGAAAAGTTCTGCAGGAACCCGCCAATGTAATCGTCAGAATTATCTGCGCCATCGACTGATAGTTCGTTGTTCAATCCCGAACTTCCTCCCGTTGACACAGCGGTAATGCGTGCCTTGGTTGGGTCCGATGGTTCCACCGGCTCGGTTCCCGGCGCGAGATACGCAACGTTGGCGAAGCTGCGCGCTGGCAGCGGCAGCGCTTCGAGATCGCGGTTTGTTGCAATCGCCTGATGCACGCTGCTGCTCAAGTCAATCGGCTGCGACGTGATCGATCCTGCCCCGGACTGCACGTCAACTGTCGTCACCTGCGCACCCGGCTTCATGGTCACCGTCAAATCGCGCACCGTGCTTATTGCGATGACCGTGGTGGTCGATACATCTTGAAAACCGCTGGCGGAAACTGCAACGGACCAGCTCCCTGAGGTCAAACCATCGATACGGAACTCTCCGCTGTGATCCGACATGGCACGACGCACCAGCGATGTATCCGCCAGCGTAATCGAAATCCTCGCCGACCCAATCCGCGCGTGAGTCTGATCTTGAATCACGCCGCGCAGAGCCCCATTGGGGTTTTGCGCAACCAGCGCGCCCGCGAAGACCAGAAAAATCATCGCCAGCAGCAACGACATTGCGCTTCTCGCGCCATAACTTTCCGCGCTCCGCCGTGCTCCAATCGGACCGCTGCCTCCAAGATTACTCATCATCATCATCATCCGGTGCTCCTGCGGCATTGGGCAGATGTCGCGGGTCAGGCTTGATCGTGACAGGTTGCGTAAACGTCTGGCCATCCACGGTAAGCCGAATTGTGTAGTTTCCCGGCTGCAGGCCTTGCGATCCTCGCCCGGGGCGCGTCGGCGCAGCCTCGGTCTGCACCGGCGCGGCTCCTGCAGGATGGCAGGCGTCCGGTGCTGGAGTCGCCGGACGGCGGCCGAACCCGCGCTGCGCAACCATGCTCAGCACAGCGCGATGCATTCCAGTCGCCGCCGGCGGTGGCGGCGTGGGCTCCATCCAAACAGCCTGCACGTTGATCGCTTCTGTATCCACCGGCTTCACGGGCGTATCGCTGGCCAGGCAGGCGTCCACCTTGCCCGCGTCATCGACGAGGTCAATCTTTACCGGGCCTTGCGGAACCGACTTGAGCCAGTAGTACGCAACCACACCCTGCGGAGGATTCTCCTCTTGCGGCTCTTCATGCGGCAGTGGCGTGCCGTTCTGGCCGCCTTGTTGCATTGTCCAGGTTTCCCCAGGAACAAAAAGAAAAACCCTCGCCGAAGTAATCTCGTTTCCGTGCGCCGCCAGTTGCCGCAGCGGAGCCATCTGGTCGAGAACCCAAAATCCTCGGCCGTGCGTAGCGATGGCAAGATCATCATCGTGCACAACCAGGTCGCGCACCGATGTAACGGGCATGTTGAGCTGCAAGGGCTGCCAATGGTCGCCGTCGTCGAACGAAACATAGACGCGTAACTCGGTCGCCGCATAGAGCAGCCCCTTCTGCCGCGGGTCTTCTTTCACGGAGTTCACGAACGCGCCTTCCGGAATTCCGGCAACGACATTCTGCCAGCTCTTTCCGCCATCGTGCGTGCGATAGATGTACGGATGGTCATCGGCGAGGCGATGCCGATCGACGGAAGCGTACGCGGTTCCCGAGTCGAAATGCCCGGCTTCGATCTGCGAGACCTTGCTCCATGCCGTCATAGCCGGTGGTGTCACATCGTTCCAGGTTGCGCCATCGTCGTGCGTCACGTGGATCAGCCCATCGTCCGTGCCCACCCAGACAGTTTTGGCATCGAGCGGCGAAGGGCCGATCGTGTACACCACGCCAAAGCGATCGGTCATCGGCTCATCAATATCTTTGGCCGTTACCGCATCGAGCGTCGCAGGCACCGGAGGATTCAGCCGTGTGAGATCGGGACTGATCTTCAACCACGTCTTGCCGCGATCCCGCGAGCGGAAGACGAACTGATTTGCGTAGTAGAGCGCTTCGTCGGCAAGCGAGAAAACCTGTGGCAGCGTCCACGTGCGCCGGTTGGGATCCTTCGGATCGGGCGCGGGCAGTTCACCACCGGCTGGCGCGGAAACATTCAGTGCCATGTTGCAACGCTGATCCCCGTTGCCGTAGAGCAGGGCCGCATTGTCCGGATCGGGCACGACTGTGCTGCTTTCACCGGCTTCGCAGATCGGCTCCCAATCGCGAAAACTCAGCACGCCCATGCGCGACCACGTGGCTACGCTCACCGCGCCCGAGTCCTGCTGCGCACCATAGAGCCGGTAGGGATAGCCTTTGCTTGCCGCCAGGTGATAGATCTCGGCGGTGGGCTGGTTGTACCACGTGCTCCAGGACTTTGCGCCATCCACGGAGATCACCGTCCCCTGGTCGCTCGAGAGCGCCATGCGGTTGCCGTCGCGCGGATCGATCCACAGTTGGTGATAGTCGTCGCCGCCCGGCGCGCCCTTCACAGGAACCCACGTCTTGCCGGCGTCCAGCGTCATGTACGTCGCGGTATTGATATCGTACGCGCGATCGGGATTGGCCGGGTCGACCGCGATCTGCCCAAAATACCATCCCCGGCCCCAGAGCCGCTGCTCGCTGTTCACCAGCGTCCACGTAGTGCCGCCATCGTCAGAACGATAAATTCCGCCCGAAGGTTTGGGTGCATTGGCCTCATCGCCGCCACCGCGTAACGAACGCGCGACCGCTCTGCCTGTATCATCCACGACTGCATAGAGCCGGTTGGTATTGCTTGGTGCAACTGCGATCCCGATCTTGCCAACATAATCGTCGGTCGGGAGGCCGCCGGTGAGTGGATGCCACGTGTCTCCACCGTCCGTCGACTTATAGAGGCCGCCACCGGGCATATTGGGTGGTGCGTACACCGCCCACGGCGGACGGCGCGTCGCCCACAGCGACGCATAGAGGGTGTGCGGATGCTGCGGGTCGATCGCAAGGTCGATCGCGCCCACGTCGTCCGGGTCTTTCGCGTTCCAGAGAATTCTCTTCCAGTGCGCGCCACCGTCGGTTGAGCGATAAACCCCGCGGTCGGGGTTTGCCTTGTAGACGTGGCCGAGTGCCGCTACGTAGACGCGATTGGGATCGGCGGAATCGACAACGATCTTGCCGATCTGGCGCGTCTCGGCCAGCCCGATTGAATGCCACGTTTTGCCTGCGTCGGTCGATTTGAAGAGGCCAATGCCATACGAATGTTGGCTGCGGATGTCCGGCTCGCCCGTCCCCACGTACACGATGTTCGGATCCGAGGGGGCGACTGCTATGGCGCCAATCGAGCCAATCGGAATCCCCGTCGTCGCATCATCGCCAATGGAAAACCATGTGCGCCCCGCGTTTTCGGTCTTCCATACGCCGCCTCCCACCGAGCCGGTATAAAACGTATCGGGTTGGGCCGAGTTTCCAGCCACGGCATAACTGCGCCCGGCGCGCATCGGGCCCACGTCGCGCCACTGCAGGCCGCCGAGCAAGTCAGGCGAATATTGTTGGGCAGAAACCCGCAATGCAATGAAGACGAACAACCAGGCCGAGAAGCGGCCGCGAATGGCCATGGAAGGCTCCCATGATTTTCAGCTTTTCGTGCTTGGGTCAGGTCGAGCGGGTTGCTCTTGTACCGAATTGTACCCGACCCACGATGATCTTCTTGCTCCTTCGGATCACTTACTCCTCGTCGCCCATCTCCAGCTCATCTTCTGCGTTGCGATCGAATTCGCGTGTATCGAGCGTGAGCACAGCCAGATGTTCCCGTCTGAGCGTGTCGTTTAGCGACTTCAAATCGGTCTGCTTGAGCTGCTTCCATTGCTCCAAAAGGCCAGGGAGCGGCTTCGCAGTGGTCGTGTAAGCTTCGTCCTGCGCTGCGGTGGGCGCCGCGTCTGCACTCTCTATCGAGTGCTCCAGCCGCGCCAGAACCATGCGCACGGTTCCCAGCGTCGGCGGTCCTGCGGGCCCACGCATAAAGCCGCCTCGGCCACCCCGATCGGAACCGGCAATCGCATCGAGCTTCGATTCGATCGAGGGTTCGGCGTGCGCAACGGGCGGCTGACTTGCACGATCTTTCAACTGCTCGCGCAGCACGCTGATCTCGTGCAGCGCAGCGGTCGTCTCCAGGACTTCGTCGTAGATGCTTTTGGCCAGTTTGAACTGGCTCTCAAGATCGGCTTGCGACGTCTTTACACGCGGATCCATGGCTACTTTGAGTGGCTGCGTAAGCGTTTTGTCATTCGCAATTAGACGCACCGTGTAATTGCCCGGGAGTACCCACGGCGCAGTTGAGACTGATGGCGTATTGTGCGGCGTGGCTAGATCCGCGTCGGGACCTGTAGACATGCCCGGCACCTGCGGATATTGCAGGTCCCACAGGAAGCGATGATGCCCCGGCGCCGCCGAGAGCGCGCGTGGCGGCCGCGCCCACACCTCGGGTACGGAATAGCGCGGATCCAGCGGTGGTACGGGATCGTCGCTGTTGAAGCGGGCAATCGTGTGGCCCGCGTCATCGGCAATCTCCAGCGAAACCTTGCCGCTGATCCCCGTGCCGAGAAAATAGTCGATGATGGCGCCATCGGGCGGGTTCTCACCTGTAGCCATATCGGCCGGCCACGGTGTCGGCGGATTCATGTCGTTGCGAATGCGCAGTGCGGTTTGTGGAGTGTAGAGATGTGCGGCCACCCCTGCCGTTTCGGCAGCAAGCTGGCGCAGTGGTGTCACGTCATCGAGGATCAGGAACCCGCGGCCGTGCGTGGCTGCGATCAGGTCGTCGTCTTTCACTTCCAGATCGCGCACCGAGCTTGCCGGCATATTCAAACGCAGCGACTGCCAATGGTCGCCATCGTCGAAGGAGACGTAGGCCTGCGTCTCCGAGCCCGCATAAAGCAGTCCCTTACGCTTCGGGTCTTCGCGGATCGCGCTCGTGGCTGCTCCCGCGGGGATGCCGTTGTCGATCTCAGTCCACGACTTGCCGCCGTCATGCGTGCGGAAGAGATGCGGGCGCATGTCGTCGAGCCGCAGTGTGTTGACCGCCGCGTAGGCGGTCTGCACATCAAAGTGGCCGGCATCCATGTTGAAGACTTTCCAGAAGGGCTTCAGTTCCGGCGGCGTCACGTTGTTCCAGTGCGCGCCACCATCCGCGGTGGTCCAGATGAGGCCGTCATCCGTGCCGGCCCAAAGGCGGTTGCCGTCAAGCGGCGAAAGTCCCAGCGCGTAAATGACGCCGCGCTGCGTCGCCTTGGCCATCGGCGAATCCTTGTAGGCCTCGACTGAAGACGGTAAATCCCACGTTGGCCGCGTCAAATCTGGCGAGACTTCCTTCCAATTCTTGCCGCCGTCTGAAGTGAGCCACAGCGTATTCGTCGCAAAGTAGAGCTTGTGCGGATCGACAGGTGAAAACTGGAGCGGCTCCGTGCGCAGCACGCGATAGCTGCGCAGCGGCTTGGGCTCAACACTTTGAATCTGGCCGGTGCGGCGGTCATAGCGCGTCACCTTGCCGCCGTAGACAATATCCGGATCGAGCGGGTCCGGCGCTGCGTAACCATACTCTTCGATTCCAACAGGGTGCCAATCGTGAAACGTAATGCGCCCATCATCGCTGCGGCTCGGCACGCACGCCGACCCCGAATCCTGCTGGCCTCCGCACACCCGATAGGGAAACGCGTTGTCGGCCGTCGCATGGTACATCTGCGCTGTCGGCTGGTTGTACCACTCCACCCAGGTCTCGCCGCCATTCTGCGAGATGATCACGCCCTGATCGCTGGCCAGCGCAATGATCTTCGTGTTGTTGGGATTCACGAAGACATTCTGGTAGTCGTCGCCGCCCGGCGAACCGCGCAGTGAAGTCCAGGTCTTGCCCGCGTCGGTCGACTTCATCGTGACGATGCTCGCCACATACAACGTGTCCGGGTCTTTGGGATCGACCATCGGAACGGGACAGTCTCCGCCTCCGATGCGTTCTTCCGGTCGTGTGTCGTTATCCGGGGCGTTAACCCAGTGATCGCCACCGTCGTCCGAACGGTAAATCCCCACCGCTCCGTGTAGTGGCGCAATGGCTCCATAGATGCGCTTCGAATTGGTCGGCGAAATCGTCAGATTTACTTGCAGAATGTCGTCCGGAAGCCCGTTCCCCGTAAGCTTCGTCCAGTGATCGCCGCCGTCCGTCGAGCGGTATAGACCGCCTTCGGCTCCAATAAATGATCCGTTTTCCCAAGGCGCTTCCTGGCGCTGCCACATGCCGGCAAAAACGATCTTTGCGTTCTGCGGATCGATCTGCACGTCCGACGCGCCTGTTCGATCGTTCACAAAAAGAACGCGCTCGAACGTCTTTCCACCATCGATTGTTCGATACAACCCGCGCTCCTGGTTCGGCCCATACGGATGGCCCTCGACCGCGACAAAGGCACGATTCGCATCATGCGGGTCGATGGCAAGCTCGCCAATCTGCTGCCCGTCGCGCAAACCCTCTAGGTGAGTCCACGTCTTCCCCGCATCGGTGGATTTGTAAACGCCGTCGCCAGTTGAGAGATCGGGCCGTTGCAGTCCTTCGCCGCTCGCCACGTAAATCACGTTGGGATCGCTCAACGCCACGGCCATCGCCCCAATCGACCCGCTCGGTTCATCGCCCCAGGTACTGTGCCATGTCGCGCCCGCGTCGGTCGTTTTCCACACGCCCCCGTTCACGGCACCCATGTAAAACGTAGCCGGTTCGCTGGGCACACCGGCAAGCGCGCGTGTGCGCCCGGCGCGCATGGGCCCGATCTCACGCCAGCGCATGTCGGAAAACAGCTTGGGATCCACCTGGGCCCTGCTGAGTTGCACAATGCCTAAAACCGCGATGGATACAAGCAATCCTCGGCGAAAGCTCTCCATATTGCTCCTTCTTCTGCGCATGTGTGGTGGCCACCGTGACGGTCCGTTGTCTACTCCTTGAGATTGACCGCCGGGATGTTCTGATCCCGAACCAACTTGTTGAAGTTCTCGATGCCGGCTGTCTCAATCTGGTGCAGGTGATCCAGTTCCACCTGCAGCTTCGCGGACAACTCATCGAAGACCGCGACCGATTGTGCTGTCGGCGCAATGTCGGTCGACTCCACCACGCCGCCAACCGACGCAATCTTGTTATTTAGTTTGATTGGAAAGTTGAGTGCGTCCTCGCCGGCGTGAAGCTTGGTCTGGTAGATGTTCTCTTCAATCGCGGTGAGTTGATCGGTAAGATCTTTTGCACTCGTCTTCACACGCTCGTCCCCGCTGGTCAAATAGGGCTTGAGCTGCTCCTTTGCCTTGCGGATGCGAACCACGCTGCTGTTGGCCTCCGTAACGCGATCGCGAATCTTCAGGCCCAGTGCCAGTTGCTCCTCAAACTGCTGCGGAGTGGTGGGCGCTCGCGGATCCTTCACGACCTCGAAGTCCTGCGACTCGGTCTTCCCATCGACCACAAGTTCCACTTTATACTTGCCCGGGATCGCGAGCGGCCCATCGAGCGACCCATCCCACATCAGAAGGCCGGGAAAACCGGTCGCCTTTTCATACCGCAGATCCCACACAAAGCGGCTCATGCCTTCCTTCGATGGCGCCAGACCCTCCTTCGGTCGCTCGTCTTCCGGATCCTCTTCGCCGTTGGACTGAGTCGGCGGCTTGCTCGATATTTCGCGCACCAGCTTGCCCGATGCATCCAGAATGCGTAGCTTCAGCTCACTCTTGGGCTCTTCCTTCAAGAGGTAATAAAGAACCGCGCCATCCGGCGGATTCTGCCCGGCGGTTGGATCCGGCCTCCCTCCGCCACCGCCTCCTCCTGCTATGCGCATTGCTGTCTTCGGCGCAAAGAGCGCCAGAGCATCGGTGTGTTTAAACTTCGCCGGATCGAGCGCGCGTACCAGTGGCATGTCATCCAGCACATAAAACCCGCGTCCTTGGGTCGCAATCACCAGCGCATCGTCTCGCTTCTGAAATGCAAGATCGGTCACCGGGACCGCGGGAAGATTGAGCTGGAAGGGAAGCCACTTGTCGCCGTCATCGTACGAAATATAGAGATGCGACTCGGTTCCCGCGAACAGCAGCCCTTTCTCATTGGGATCGGGCCGGATGGCGCGCGTGAAATCGTTCTCCGGAATTCCGTTCACAATCTTTTTCCAAGTCTTGCCGTAGTCCGTCGTCTTCCAGAGAAACGGATGAAAGTCATCGGAGAGATACATCGTCGCAGCCACGTACGCCGTCCCTGCGTCAAAGGGCGACGCGGCAATGCAATTCATGCGAATCCACTGCGGCGCATCCTTCGGCGTAACATCCTGCCAGTTCTTTCCATCGTCGGTCGTGACGTGAATCAGCCCATCATCCGATCCCACCCAGATCACCCCAGCCTTTACGGGCGACTCATCCACGGTAAAGATCGTGTCGTAATACTCAACCGCTGTGTTGTCTTTCGTAATGGGCCCGCCTGACGGTCCCTGCTTGGTCTTGTCATTGCGCGTGAGGTCGGGGCTCATCGCCGTCCAGTGTTGGCCCTCATCGGTGGTTTGCAGTAGAACCTGGCTGCCCGCGTAGAGCCGCTTCGGATCGTGCGGAGAAAACAGCAGCGGGAAACTCCACTGGAAGCGGTACTTCATGGCCTCCACACCGTATCCCATAGGATTGTCCGGCCAAGCGTTCACGTCGCGCATCGCGCCTGTCTTTGTGTCCAGCCGCGTCAGAAGCCCGTCGTACGAACCCGCGTAGACAAAGTTGGAATCGGTGGGGTCGGGCGCAATCCATCCGCTCTCGCCGCCGCCTACATCGTGCCAGTCACGCTCCGTGATTGAGCCATTGTTGCTGCGGCTTGCAATGGCGACGGTGCTGTTATCCTGCTGCGCGCCATAGATGTGGTACGGGAAGTCATTGTCCACAGCCACGCGGTAGAACTGCCCCGTAGGCTGATTGTCTTCCGTGCTCCAACTCTTTCCGCCGTCGAAGGTTACCTGTGCGCCGCCATCGCTCGACTCGATAAAGCGGTTCTGATCCTCCGGCGCAATC
>Ga0182016_10001125_pt1 | contig 32750 bp, 24 predicted proteins | sample 712S2MmetaG_FD_120491 | JGI IMG/M metagenome (GOLD analysis project Ga0182016, IMG submission 120491) | Permafrost microbial communities from Stordalen Mire, Sweden - 712S2M metaG | ecosystem: Environmental > Terrestrial > Soil > Wetlands > Permafrost | place: Sweden: Stordalen | collected...
CTGAACGATAGTCCGTGGCAGAGAATGTTTGACAACGCACGCAAGTGGGTTGGGTAGGAGAGAGCGTGAGTTCAAAGGTGGATTACAAGTCCGCGGGCGTGGACATCGAGGCCGGCAACGAGGCGGTGCGCCGCATCAAGCGGCATGTGGCCGAAACTCATAAGCAACATCCTTCGGCAGTGCTCACTGGGCTCGGTTCTTTTGGAGCGCTCTTCGCTCTGGGCGATGCGCTCAAGGGGCTGAAAGACCCGGTGATGGTGCAGAGCACTGACGGCGTGGGCACCAAGAGCAAGGTCACGGTCATGGCCGGTCGGTATGAAGAACTGGGGCACGACCTGGTCTCTGCCGTCGCGGGCGACATCGTGGTGATGGGAGCCAGGCCGCTTACCTTTCTTGACTACCTCGGCTTCCATAAAACTGAACCGGAGATTGTCGAAGCTTTGGTGCGCGGCATGAGCGGCGCTTGCATAGAGGCAGGAATTGCGCTGGTGGGAGGCGAGACCGCGGAGATGCCAGCGGTGTATGCAGAAGGCGACTTGGACGTGGTTGGCTTTGTGACCGGTATAGTGGACCGCAAGCGCATGCTGACGGGCGAGAACATTGTTGCGGGCGATGTCCTGTACGGCATCAACTCAAGCGGTCTGCACACCAATGGATTCTCGCTGGCGCGCAAGCTGATCTTCGAAATTGGCGGTTATGCGATAGATGCTCGGCCAAGTGAGCTTGCAGGGCAGTCGATTGCGGATGCGCTGCTGGCGCCACATACCAACTATGTTGCGCCAGTGAGAAACATTCTCGACGCAGGGATTCCGGTGAAGGGTATGGCGCATATTACCGGTGGCGGGCTGGTGGAGAACGTGCCGCGCATTTTGCCGGATGGGTTGGGTGTGGTGATCGATGGCGCAACATGGAAGCCGCAGCCTGTTTTTGCGCTGATGCAACGCCTCGGGAATATCGACGACCTCGAGATGCATCGCACGTTCAACATGGGCGTGGGATTGGTGCTGATTGGACCGCCGGGTTTGCAGGGCGCGTTAGCGGCGGCGATTGCGAGCTTTCCTGCGCTGCGTGTCTGGGAGCTGGGGCGCGTGGAGGCGAATGCGCAGGGCGTGCGTTTTGGAGGAGTGAACTGATATGCAACGGCAAATGCTGCTTGATGCGATTCCGAAATGCCTGACGGCAACTGATCTGCCGCTTACGGCGAAGACTTTCTCCACAAAGTACGCAGGTAAGGTGCGCGACACCTATGAAATGAGCGATGACCGCCTGCTGCTGGTGACCACAGACCGGCAGAGCGGATTTGATCGCTTGCTGGGCGCGATTCCATTCAAGGGGCAAGTGCTGAATCGGACCTCGTTGTACTGGTTTGAGCAGACGCGCGGCATTGTCGGCAACCACGTGATTTCGAGCCCGCACGCCAATGCTCTTATCGCGCGCAAGTGCACAGTGCTGCCGATTGAGTTTGTAGTGCGCGGGTATATGACCGGGTCGACCGATACGTCAATTTGGACACAGTACAAAAGTGGCGTGCGGAATTATTGCGGCCATGCGCTGCCCGAGGGCATGAAAAAGAACGAGCGCCTCGCAAAGAATATTGTTACGCCAACCACGAAAGAGAAGGAGCACGACCGGCCGATTACTGCAGAAGATATTGTCGCCGAAGGCTGGCTGACCGCCGAGCAGTGGGAGTTTGCATCGGCGAAGACGCTTGAGCTATTCGCGTACGGGCAGAAGCTCGCTGCCGAGCGCGGGCTGATCCTGGTGGATACGAAGTATGAGTTTGGCGTGGCCAGCGATGGTGAAATTCTATTGATTGACGAAATCCACACGCCGGATTCGAGCCGTTACTGGCTGGCCGACAGCTATGCGGAAAGGCTGGCGGCTGGACAGGAACCCAACATGATCGACAAGGAGTTCTTCCGGTTGTGGTTCCGCGAACGCTGCGATCCATACAAGGACGCGGTGCTGCCTGTCCCGCCCGACGACCTGATCGCGGAGCTTGCGGCGCGATACATTCAGCTCTTTGAAAAAATTACGGGAACCGCATTTGAACCGGACCTGCGGCCGCTGGAAGCAGCCGTATTGGCGAGCCTGGCGAAATGAGTGTGAAGGTCGGCGTTCTTGGTTCAACTCGAGGGACGGCGCTGCAAGGGGTTCTCGATGGGGTAGCGGCGGGCTCGCTCAATGTCGAGATTGTGCTGGTAGTGTCAGACAAGAAGAATGCACCAATCCTTGAGCGAGCAGAAAGATATGGAGTTCGCGCGCTGTTTATCTCTCCGGCTGGACTTGAGCGCGAGGCCTATGACCAGCAGGTAAGCGATGCGCTGCGCCAGGCTGGTGCGGAACTGGTGCTGATGATCGGCTACATGCGCATCGTCTCCGCGCGGTTTATTGAAACGTGGCGGGGAAGAATGTTGAATGTTCATCCGTCGCTGCTGCCGGCGTTTGGCGGGCTGATGAACCGCAGCGTGCATGAGGCAGTGCTGGCAGCGGGCGTAAGCGAGACCGGGTGCACCATTCACCAGGTGACGGAGGAAGTCGATGGCGGCCCGATTGTTTTGCAGAAGCGTTGCCCGGTGCTGCCGGACGATACGGCGCAAATGTTAAAGGATCGCGTGCAGGCGCTGGAGCAGGCTGCATTCGTTGAAGTGCTGCAAGGATGGAGGGCGTGATGGCGGAGGCGAAGAAGAGAGTGGACGTTGGGATCGTTATGGGATCGAATTCCGACTGGCCGACGATGGAAGCGGCGGCCAAGGTACTCGACGAACTAGGAATTGCGAATGAGGCGGAGGTTATTTCCGCGCACCGCACTCCAGACAGGGCGATGCAGTACGCCGAGAGCGCAAGAGAACGCGGGTTGCGTGTGATTATTGCCGGGGCGGGGGGGGCCGCTCATCTGGCGGGATTTCTGGCGGCTAAGACAAGTCTGCCTGTGCTGGGCGTGCCGATGAAGAGCAGCGCGCTGAATGGTCTTGACTCACTGCTGTCGATCGTGCAAATGCCGGCTGGAATACCGGTGGCGACATTTGCCATTGGAGAGGCGGGGGCGAAGAATGCGGGTCTTTTTGCTGCCTCGATTCTGGCGCTGGAAGACAAGGAAATTGCACAACAGTTGGAGCAGTTTCGCCGCAAGCAAACAGAGACGGTCTTGAAGGGGGCCGACCCCCGCGCCTGACGGCAGCACAGAGGCTTCCCTTCGCGATTCTGGGCGCTGGGCAACTCGCGCGGATGTTGGAGCTGACCGGTAGTGGGGCAGGCTCTACCCGCATGCAAATTTGAAGTGCCGCAGCTGGAGTTCTCTTGTATGACACTGAATTCAGGCAACTTGAGAGCCTCGCTTACTGTCCTGTCTGCCATGATTTGAATCACGGCATTGCAAACAGCCGGTCACTTTCTACGCCGAGGAAGTTAAGGACGGGATGCAACTCCATAATGCTCGGATGACGCAGATCTAATCTGCCAGGAAAGACCAAGTTTTCCTTTCCTCCTCCCCTGACAGGCGCCAATAGCCGCTCGGCCAAAGGTGCCGGGACCTTTATGTGGACATATCAACTTGTCAAACGCGCTGGGCTTGCCAAATGGAGGCAAGGGATTTATCCTCAACTTAGTAGTCGGTGATTGCAGATTCATCGCGCAGATTTTCCCCGGTCATTGCGCAGGTGTCCCCTTTAATATGAGGTTTGAAACGACTCGCCGGCTGCGGGATCTGTTGTAATTCGGACCGCATTGGAGATTGAGATGCTGGATCGCATCATTGCCGCGCGTAGGCAAGTGTGCTTCCAGATCCAGATAGTCTCGTTGTTGCGTCCATTTTCCCTGTAAGAGAGTCTTGGTTTGGCAATCATTGAATGGAGGGCTTAGCGCTGGGTCTTGCTAAGTCAGCCAGGCGGAGCCTTGCGCAAGTTGATAACCCACAAGGGTTGAATGTCCCACGCGTCACCCCTTAAGCACATGCGGACCGCTGCTCTATCGTTTGTGCGGCGCTTCGGTAACCCAGAGGCTTCCCGGTGAGTCTGCAAACGATAAGTGAAACGTTCAGCGATTATGTCCCCGAGAGTTCAGCAATTACGAGCCCAGAACTCGATCGCAAATGGTACGCGGTTTACACCGTTCCTCGGCACGAAAAGTCAGTGGTGAAGCAGCTTGACGTACGCGGGGTTGAGTCATTCCTCCCGGTATATGAAACCGTACGAGTATGGCGAAACCGGCAGCGAATGAAGCTTACTCTGCCCCTGTTTCCAACTTACCTGTTTGCGCGCATCAATTTCAAGGAGCGGGTCAAGGTTCTTCAATCTCCGGGAGTGCTGCAGATTGTGGGTGACAAACGGGAGTGCGCTTATCTTCCGGATTCCGAAGTCGAGTTACTACGCTCTGGCTTCTGCAGGCAGAGATTCGAACCGTACCGCGAGCTTGTTATCGGCGAAAGAGTTCGTATCAAGAACGGAGTAATGCAAGGTCTTCAAGGAACTCTTATTAGAAAGAGCAACAACACGAGATTTGTGCTGACAATCGAATTGATTAATCAGCACGCCGCAATTCGAGTGGATGCTGAAGATCTGGAGTCGATAGACGCTTCATCGTAAATGTTTGTTGCACTGAGCACTGAAGGGCTAAATGCGCCCGCGCCGGCAGAAATATGAAAGTGCCAATGGAGCAGCCACTTCTCGCTTGAAGTTCAACACGCAAAACCCTTTACTTTCCCTTGGTAATCTTAGTTCCCTTGTCGCTGCTGAGAAAGCTCGATAAGGGGTGCTTCGCATGCGCCAGGCCAAACTCTTCCGACGAGTAATGAACGGCCTGGCAAATACTTGCACTTGGGATCATCTGTTGCCTAACGCTATCAGATGTTTGCCAAATCCAGGAAGCCTTAAGCGAGACAAAGATTAAGGAACCGAGGGGAGACATGTCTCCGGAATCGAAATTTGCTCTACGACATAAGACGCATCGAATGTGGCGGCTGTTTTTCGTCTATTTTGCGGACCTGGCTGCGTTTGCCTTTTCCACATTTTTCGCTTTTGAATTGCGCTTCGACGGCGCGTTGCCTGCTCAATATTTCCGCCCGATGGGGATCGCCCTGTGTATCTGGGCAGCTTCAAAGTGTGCGCTCTTCATCGTTGGTGAGATAGACGATCGAAGTTGGCGGCATACCTCTGTTCCTGATGCAGTGCGAATCGCATTAGCCCTTTCGGTTGGGTCGGTAATAGGTGGTTTGGCGATATTTTTTCTAACTAAACCAGTGGGTATTCCGCGTTCTGTTTATGTTCTTGACTGGCTGATTTCTTGTCTGCTGATTTTGGGAGTGAGGCTGGCAGTTCGCCTGATTTTCATCGCGCTGAACAGGGGTAATAAGGCTGGTGAGCGGACTAGAACGCTTATATACGGCGCCGGCGACGCAGGGTTAGCACTGTTACAAGAACTGCAACAGAATCAATCCTTGATGTGCAATGTTATCGGATTTGTCGACGATGATTCGAGCAAAGTTGGGCTGACCTTGCATGGAGAGCCGGTATTGGGAACGGGGGATGCTCTCAAAGCGTTGGTGCAGAAGTATGCCGTCAAGAGACTGCTCATCGCGCTTCCGGCTGCGACGGGACCACAAATGGTGCGCATTCTGAAGCTCGCCACTGACGCCAAGGTGGAATACAAGATGGTGCCGAGTCTGGGCGAACTAATTCAAGGCGCGGAGCTGGGTAAGCAGATCCGAGAGGTTGCTGTAGAAGATTTGCTCGGCAGAAAGCCAGTGCAGCTAGACATGGACCGCATTCGTGAGCGCATCAAAGGGCGGGTTGTCATGGTGACGGGCGCTGCAGGCTCTATCGGGTCGGAAATCTGCCGACAGATCGCTCCCTTCCGCCCGCTGGCCATTGTGGGCTTCGATGAGGCAGAGACCCCCCTTTTCCATTTTGACAGAGAGATGGCTAAGACCTTCCCATACATAACTTTTCACGCGGAGATCGGCAGTATCACCAGCCGAGGCACTCTGAAACGGGTAATGCAGCACTATCGCCCGTCGACTCTGCTTCATGCAGCCGCCTACAAGCATGTTCCGTTGATGGAGAGGCACGTCTTCGCTGCCGTCGAGACTAACGTTTTCGGGACCTGGAATGTCGCCCGTGCAGCGGCTGAGCACGGAGTCGACGATTTTGTCATGATTTCCACAGACAAGGCAGTGCGGCCGACCAGCATGATGGGCGCTACGAAGCGCATAGCAGAATTGCTAATTCGCGCACTTCAGATGGAGGGCGGGACCAAGTTTGTTGCTGTGCGCTTCGGAAATGTACTAGGAAGCAACGGAAGTGTTGTTCCGATCTTCAAGGAACAGATTGCCGCAGGCGGCCCGGTAACGGTCACTCACCCGGAAATGACCCGCTATTTTATGACCATTCCTGAGGCGACCCAGTTGGTTTTGCAAGCTTTCTCCATCGGCAAGGGCGGAGAAGTATTCGTTCTCGAAATGGGCGAGCCTGTCAAAATCGCAGATCTAGCCAAGAATCTAATTCTGCTGTCGGGGCTGCAGCCTGAACGAGACATCGAGATTCAATTCACCGGTCTTCGTCCTGGTGAAAAGATGTTCGAAGAGCTAAATCTGCATGACGAGCATCTGATTCCAACTTCACACGCTAAGATCAGAAGCTTTGTCTGCCATCAAGATGTCGATGCAATGCAACTCAAAGCGTCTTTGCTTCGCCTGCAAGCAATTGTTGAAGGACATGACGTCGCCAACCTCGTGCTAATGCTCAAGGAATTGGTTCCTGACTATAATCCCGGGAGCGAGCTTTTGAAAACCGCCTTGTCTATCAAGCCATACGATGCAACTCCTGGCAAGATTCCGGTTCACAGTGCAGTTCCGGACAAGACTTCGGTTCACGGTGATCAGACTAAAACCTCGGTGGAGTCCACACGAACGAGGCCGGCCTTTTTGAATTAACGCGCACAAGAGGATAGCCGCAATTTGAAGCGGTTCATTTCGAGCCATTCGAGGCAATGAAAGATCTCTCAGGATGGATTATTCCTCTGCTTCTGCAGTACCCACTTAGGTTAGACGAGTTACTTCTTATGAGATCAAAGGCGCTTTTGCTATTTCTTCTGCCCTGGACCCTTTGTTTCGGCCAATCCGTGCTCACAACCCCGACTGAGTCTACCCAGTCAGTTCCGGGATCTACTGGAGCGCAAGGGCCTGCGACAGGTGCCACACAGGCTCCCGGCCAGACACCACGCCAGGCTGGCGAAAGGACCTATTTCGATAACGCCATTCCGGGTTCTGGCATCCCCACTGCGACTGTGCCGGCGCCGATGCAGTCGCCGATGAGGATTGTCGGGCCACTCACTCAGAAGTCCGAGTTTGAGAGGTTTGCCGAGGATGCTACCGGACGCAGGCTTCCGGTATATGGCCGTCAATTGTTCGACGAAGTTCCGACGACCTTCGCACCGGTGGAACACGTCCCTGTGCCTGCCGATTATGTGGTGGGGCCGGGGGATGAGCTGCTGATACGTGCCTGGGGGAAGATAGACCTTGATTCCCGTGTGACGGTGGACAGGAACGGGCAGATATATCTGCCGAAGATAGGGAGCGTGACAGTAGCGGGCCTGCGCTACGAACAAGTCGAAGGGTATTTGCATTCGGCCATCGGCGCTCTCTTCAAGGACTTTGAGCTGAATGTTGCCATGGGGCAGCTTCGCTCGATCCAGATATTTGTTCTGGGCGGCGCACGGCAGCCGGGCGGGTATACAGTCAGTTCCTTGAGTACCTTGGTCGACGCCCTATTTGCCTCCGGAGGCCCTTCTGCAACCGGGACCATGCGTCATATTCAGTTACGGCGCGGAGGCCAGACAATAACAGAATTTGATATCTACGATCTGATGCAGAAGGGCGACAAGTCCCACGATGTCCGGCTGCTCCCCGGCGATGTGATTTATTTCCCTTCGATTGGAGCACAGGTCGCAATCAGTGGCGATATCAACGTACCCGGCATCTATGAACTGAAAGGCGAAACGACGGTAGGCGCCGCTCTCAAGGGCGCCGGAGGAATGACAAGTCTGGCTGACGCCGAGCGCGTCGTGTTGGAGCGGATTGAGAACCACAGCAGTCGCCAGGTTGAAGAGTTCGCGCTGGACGCATGGGGACAAGAACACTTACTCAGGGACGGAGACCTGCTGCGCGTCTTTCCGCTTTCGCCGAAGTTTGAGAACGCAGTGACGCTGCGGGGTAATGTCGCACAGCCCGGCCTTTATGCCTGGAAGGAAGGGATGCGAATTTCGGATTTGATCCCGTCTCGTGCCTTTCTGATCACTCGCGATTATTGGAATCAGGAAAACCACCTCATCCCGCGCATTTCTGATCATCCGTTCGGAAACCCGCGGACTGACCAAAACGGCAATGAGCAAATAGATCAGTATGGAAACCCGCAGAATGACCAATTAGGCAATGCGCAGGCAGGCCAATCCAGTGATCTGAGCACAGATCAATATGGAAAGCCGCGGCGTGATCAATTAGGCAATGGGCAAGAAGATCAGAATGGAAATCCGCGTACTGACCAATACGGCAATACGCAGTCTGATCGGTCCAGAGTCTTGCATGGCAATCAAACTGACAACCTGCGCAATGACCAGTCTTGGAACTCACGCACTCCAATTATCGACACCGTAGGCCAGACCAGCGCGGAGATCAACTGGGAATATGCTTTGATCGAGCGGCTTGACGAGCGCGACCTGAGCACCCACCTGATACCGTTTCACCTCGCCGGCGCAATAGACAACCCCACTTCTCAGGACAATCAGCTTTTGAAAGCCGGAGATGTCGTCACAATCTTTTCACGGGCCGACCTGGACTTGCCAATGGAGAAGCACGCTTCATTTGTCCGAGTGGGCGGAGAAGTGAACGCTCCCGGCGTGTACCGCGTCAATCCAGGCGAGACGTTAAGAGATGTCGTGCATCAGGCCGGAGGGCTTACACCGCATTCTTACCTCTACGCCTCCATATTTACACGCGTTTCGGCCCGCAAGGCCCAGGAAAAGCAGCTTCAACAATCGACCGAGCAGATGCAAAGGGAACTCACAGCGAAATTTGCGAATACCGTTCCGCTAGCTGGCCAAACTGGCGCGGACCAACAAGCGCAGCTTGCCATGCAGCAAAATGCTTTAGCCAGGCTCGCTTCGATAAAACCTACAGGCCGGGTCGTTTTGGACATGAAGCCGGCTGCTGAAACCATTGCGGACATGCCGGCTTTTCCTCTTGAAGACGGAGATACCTTCTATATCCCGCCGCGGTTCAGCACGGTTGAAGTGGGAGGCGCTGTGTACAACGCGAATGCCTTGCGCTATGAGCCGGGAAAGCGGCTCACAGCCTATCTGAACGATGCCGGAGGCGCCACCCGGGAAGCGGATCCTAGGCGCATATTCGTGATCCGGGCGGACGGAACAGTCATCAGCCGCCAATCACGCAACATTCACTCTCATGGCAGCTTTGGGAATCTGAAGTTGCTGCCCGGAGACGCCATTGTTGTTCCCGAGAAGCTCAGGGTTTCAAACGGACTCCAGACATTTGCTAATTACGCCCAAATTATTTCTGGAGCAGCTATGACGGGCGCCGTGCTTGGAACATTACTCCCATAATGGTGTAAGCAATGACCGGAAAGAACTCTTCTATCGACGAAGCGGTTGCGACAATGGACGACACCTTTCTGTCGGGCGCGCCCAGCGATGGCTATGAAGTCAGCCTGATCGATGTTCTTACGCAGCTTGCCTATCGGAAGTGGTTAATCGCGAAGGTAACGGGCATTGCCGTGCTTGCTGGCGTGGTTCTTTGCTTTGTGTTGCCGGTGCGGTATACGGCAACCACCAAAATCATGCCCCCACAACAAACTCAGTCAACGGCTTCTATGTTGATGATGAATCAACTGACATCCGCCGGTGGAGGCTCCCTTGCCGCGCTTGCCGGAGGGGGATTAGGTCTGAAGAATCCCAACGACATTTACATTGGCCTGCTGACTTCACGGCCCATAGCCGACGCGATCATCCAGAAGTTCAGCCTGGCAGATGTATACCACGCCAAAGACATGACGGAAGCCCGCAAGGAACTGGCGGGTTATACCGAGGTTACCTCGGAGAAGAACGGATTTATCGCCGTGTCTGTCACGGATAAAGACAAGAAGCGTGTCGCCGAGATGGCCAACGCTTACACGGATGAACTCCGCATCCTTACCAAGACCCTTGCGGTAACAGAGGCCTCGCAGCGGCGACTTTTCTACGAAGAACAGTTGAAGCAGGCTAAGGATGCGCTGGTCGCGGCCGAACTTGCCTTTCAGCAGGTTCAACAGCAGAAAGGCCTGGTCCAGTTGGACGCGCAGGCCAAAGCGATGATTGAAAGCCTTAGCGTCCTTCGCGCTCAGGTTGCAGCCAAGCAAGTTGAGGTGCAGGCGCTGCGCTCTTATTCGACGGAGCTAAATCCCGACGTGCAATTGGCGGAAAGGGAACTAGCCTCTCTACAGGCCGAGGAATCGCGCCTAGAGCAGAGCAATCACTCGCCGGGAATTGCCGGGCTTGGACTTGGGAATGTTCCTGCGGCGGGGCTGGAATATCTTCGCGCCTCACACGAACTGCAATATCAACAGGCCCTGTTCGACATGCTGATGAAGCAATACGATGCAGCCAAGCTCGATGAATCCAAAGACGCGGCCATTATTCAGGTTGTGGAACCGGCCATTGATCCAGACCAGAAGTCGTTCCCCGAGCGAGGGCGCATTATGGTGCAATTCACAATCGGAGGATTTCTCGCCGGATGTTTTCTGGCGCTTCTTCCATGGTGGAAGAAACTGCTGCAAGCCGATCCCGATCGCTCTAGAAAGCTTCAGGAATTGAGACATGCGCTGAGCAGGAAGCTGACGGCAGATGCCCAATCCGATAACAGTCTGTAGAAGAAGGACCTCTCATTCATGTTGAATCTCGAACAAGATGCCAGGGCCAGTGAACCACGGCCACCGGCGGCGCTGACGTGCATCAGGTGGCTAACGATGCGCATACCGCCCATTCCGCATGCCAGCGGCCTGAGCAATCGGATAGTGAAGCCGCTTTGGTGCCGGGTGGCAAAGGAGCCCGTTGTGCTCCCTGTATGGGGGGAAACGAGGATGCTCCTTCACCCTACCGATACACTCGGGGGCAATCTCATATTCATTCCCCATTTGTGGGATCGCTGGGAGCGCAAATACGTCCGAAGGTGCTTAGAGCCAGGATCGGTTTTCGTCGATGTTGGCAGCAACATCGGGGCATATGCGCTGTGGGCGGCCAGTGTTGTCGGCCCCAGCGGCAGCGTCATCGCAATCGAGCCCGATCCGATGACTGTTGAGATACTGAGACGCAACATAGCGCTGAATCAGATGGAGTCCGTAATTTCAGTTTGTCAGATTGGTGTCTCGGATCGCGATGAAGTTCTCCGGGTCGTGAGGCCTTGTCTAGGAAACATGGGCATAACGAGACTCGTGCCCGATGGCCAGGGCGATGGAACTCAGATAGCCTGTCGAACACTTGCCTCAATTCTCAGAGCGGCTGGGGTCAACAAGGTGGACATGCTGAAAATTGATATTGAAGGCTCTGAGTCGAAGGTTCTGAGAGAGTTCTTTCGGGAGACACAATCTGCACTGCACCTGCGCCCAACACACCTGTTGGTGGAGTTCAATGAGGGGCCTCTGTCGCACATCGAAAAGCAAGCCCTGGCTGAGCTAATACGGTCCAATCAATACGAACTCGTGCACACCGGCCCCAACGCTGCTTTTCGACGGGCGTGATGTCCAGGTGTGCCATCTAAGGATGTAACTGAGATTGGAATGGAGACTGCCAGTTGTTGATACCTGCTGACATCAAATCGTGGGATGGGGTTCATGGGGCCACTCGGAACATATGGACGGCGGATTCTCTGCGTGGCCGGTTCGCCAGAGGTGCTGTCTGGTCTTTTGTTGGGGCGATCCTGGCGCAAAGCTCAAACTTGATCGCGTTCATTATTACCGCCAGGCTGCTGGGCCGTCAGCAGTTCGGCGAGTATGGAATGATCCAAAGCACGGTCGGTATGCTTGGCCTGTTCGCGGGCCTTGGACTTGGAGTCACGGCTACTAAATATGTTGCCGAGTTTCGCAATCTTGCTCCGGAACGGGCTGGACGAATTATCGCTTTAGGCTCCGCTGTAGCCATTGCATCGGGGGGATTGCTTGCCCTCGTGCTTCTTGTCTTTGCGCCGCTGATCGCAGCCAAAACGCTGAATGCCCCTGGACTGACAAGCGAGCTGCGCATAGCCAGCGTACTCTTGTTCTTCAACGCAGTAAACGGATCGCAGATGGGTGCTTTGGCCGGGTTTGAGGCTTTCCGTGCCATTGCACGCATCAATTTGCTGCGTGGACTCATCTCGTTCCCCATAGCGATCGCTGCCGTACTCCTCTGGCAACTCCCTGGCTCGGTGTGGGCACTGTCTGTCACGGCGGCTGTCACATGCATCTTGAGCAATTTCTCGCTGCGACGCGAGTGCCGGTCCCTGGGAATCCGCCCACAATTCTCCAGCGCGCTGGCGGAAGGCCGGATACTTTGGAAGTTTTCCATCCCGGTGGTCTTGATGGGGGCGATAGCTGGGCCCGCGATGTGGGCAGCCGACACCATGCTGGTCAATCAGCCGCGCGGATACGTGGAGATGGCCTTGTTCAGCGCGGCGAATCAATGGAAAAGCGCCATTCTCTTCGCGCCTCTTGTGCTGGCGCAGTTTGCGCTCCCACTTTTGTCCAACCTGAACGGTGAGAGCAATCTGTCGAGATACGAGAAGACACTGAAGTGGCACTTCATCCTTACGGCCATTGTCTCCACCTTGGCCGCAGTCCCGGTTGCGCTGGCGTCTCCGTTCATCATGACCCTGTATGGGCGTAGTTTTCGAGAGGGTTGGCTGGTGTTGGTTCTTTCCGCAGCCACGGCTGTGGTGGCCTGCCTGAATGGGGTGGTCGGGACTGCAATTCTCAGTGCTGGATCCGTGTGGGTCAGTTGCGCATTCAATGCGATGTGGGCGGTTGTCTTCCTCGCGTGCAGTTATTGGTTGATTCCAAAATACCTTGCACTCGGCTTGACGGTCTCCTTGCTTTGCGCATACGTCGCCCACGCTGCCTGGCAGGCGGTTTATCTTCGCAGGGCCATAAAGCGTTTGGAGCGGCAGAATCAATGCAGTGCTGCTTCGGTTGCATAGCGCCTGGCGACAGCTTAAATATCTTTGGCCGTGAGTCCGAAACTTTGTAAGCGATCGCAATCAAAGATGAACCAATGCTGGCTATCGAACTTTACAAAGCCCGTGTGCAAAATGAATATCGAACCGCGATTTCCGCGGAGCCTCCAACAAAATGACTAATCCTGCTGTTTCGGTCATAACGCCAAGCTTCAATCGTGCCGGCTTGTTGCCCAGGGCGTGGCGCAGCATCCGCGACGAGTCTCTGCCGCTTGAGTGGGTCGTGGTCGACGACGCATCGACTGACTCAACTCTTTCTGTCGTAGAAAGCCTCGACGATCAACGGATAGTCTTCCTTCGCCTCGATCAGAATCAAGGTAGCAACATTGCTCGTAATGCCGGTGTACGCGCGTCACGCGGGCGATACATCCTCTTTCTGGATAGTGACGACGAACTCGTGCCGAATGCGCTCAGAGATGCAGTCCATATCCTTGAGAGTGCGCCGGCTGGCATCGGGGCTGTCCTGATGATTGCTCAGCCTACGTTTACGTCAAAGCTCAAATCCTCTCTGCCGGATGGCGCAGTCCTCAACGAAGAGGACCTGGTGATCCATCATCGTCTTCGCGGGGATCAAGCCGTCCTCTACAAGAGTGAAGTCTTTCTCAAGCAGATGTTGCCGGAAGAATATCGCGAATCGCAGTTCGTTTTCGTCTTCGGTATCAGCCGCTGGTGGAATTATCTTGTGGTGAATAGACCGCTCACGCTGGTTCATCGCCAGGACGACAACCTATCGCAGGCGCAGAGCGTCGTAACACGATCCAGGGCTATCGCCATGGGATGGGAGTCGGTCATACACAACCACGCCGGCATCCTGCGGCAAAACGCACCTGCACGCATTCGCCTGTACGGAAGGGTGCTCTATCGATATGCCGTTGCAGGTGACCGGGAAGCTCTGAGGCGCGCCTTCCATGAATTTCGACTGGAGCACCCCGGCCTTTTGAACGCGATCAGAGGATCTGCGATGGTGATCGCGGGTAAGATAGGCCGCCGGGGAGGAGATCACCTGCGGATGAGATTGATGCGGCTGCGGGAAGAGGGAATAGGCCGCGCAAGACAGCGGGTTCAGGCGATCCGCTGACCGCGGAATCCATCACGAACGCATAACGCAGAGTTTCGCTCCGAACTCGTGAGATCGTTTCAGGGCATTCTGCCCGGTTCGCGAGCTTCAAGACTGAGCTGCATCCACCTTATGTCAAGACGCTTCGCACACAGCCTGTAAATGACACTTCTTGCCTCCATCCTTATCGCTGGTCTGGCTGTTCTCAATTGGAGCTACGCCAAGTCGATCCTTTTCCCACCCGTGGTCTTCTGCCTTGTTTGGGCCAGTATTTTGATGGGTCTGGTGTTATCCGGGAATACCTTCTATCCGCTAAGCGCAATAACGCCAATAGTCTGCGTCTTAGGCTGCGTAGCATTCAGCGCCGGGGCTATGGCGTTCCACCCACTGCGCGGTTTGGGCAAGTTCCGGCGATGGCAAGCCAGGACTCTGCGGGAGGACAAGTGGACGCTGCGAGCAATTGACGTGTTATTTGTGATTTTCGCCGGGCTGTACCCTGTTTACTGGATGCGGCTCGCTGAGATGGGGCACGGATCCGTAGGCCTGGCGCTCTTGCAGCAAGTTCGCTTGGAGATGATCGAGGGAGATCTGGGCAACTCCGCTGGTCTTGGTCCATTCCGATATGTCCTCGCTGCGTTGATCGTCATCACGCTGATCGTAACCACTGAAACCTGCCGGATGCATCTCTCCAAGTGGCGCCTCTTCCTCTGGATACTTCTTGCGATGGCGTACAACATTCCTACCGGATCGCGGCTGAGCTCACTCGTTGTTCTGTTTGGAGTGCTTGCGATCTTTGCATTTGCCAAGAATAGTATCCCGCTGCTACCCGCAATATCGATCGGCATGGCAGTGGTCATCGTTTTTGCGGTGGTGGCAATCGCTATGGGAAAGGGCGGAAGCCTGACCCAATCGCCTCTGGAAAACGCCAGTGGAGTGGTGCGCAGCTTGCAGGTTTACGTTTTCGGAGGCATCGTGGCCTGCGACCAGTCACTTCAAAAGCCTCCCGAGCGGCCTCAGGAAATGCCTAGCTTTCGGTTCTTTGACGAGGTTGCCGTTGCGCTCGGGAGCCATACGTCAGCGCCGCCCCTGCTCCTTCCGTACGTCAATACGCCGTCGGAGACAAATGCCTACAGTGTCTTCTATAGCTATTTTGGAGACTTCGGATGGGCAGGAATGTCCGCCATATTCATGGGCCTGGGTATGGGATTTGCCGGCCTCTACCGAGCCGCCGCCATGGGACGTCCTGAAGCTGTAACCCTTCTTGGACTTGGGTGCGCCTATCTTGTCCTTACCTGTTCCGGAGATCCGTTTCTGAGTGGGTTGAGCGCATGCATTCAATCTGCAACGCTGGTTTGGCTGATATACGACATTGTGCCATTGCTCCGGTGGTGCAATGTAGCATTCTCACCTTCGCAAAAACTGAGCAAGGGATAGAGCAGAGGATTCTATGGCGGCGTCCGTCGACATCATTATTGTGAACTGGAACACCCAGGGGGCGCTAGCCGCATGTCTGCAATCCATCGAAGCCGTTCCGCGCGAGACGATCGACCTATTGCGGGTCGTCGTAGTAGATAACAACTCTTTCGATGACTCCTTATCCACTATCGGCAGTCCGAATTTGCCTCTTTATATCCGGCGGAACACATCAAATCTTGGCTTTGCGGCTGGTTGTAACCAAGGAGCGCAAGAAAGCCGTGCAGAATATCTCTTGTTTTTGAATCCGGACACTCGTCTCACAAAGGAGGCCCTGCAACGACCGATTTGCTTCATGAATCAGCCCCAGAACAATGCCTTCGGCATTTGCGGCATCCGGCTGCTTGATGATCATGGATTGCCTGGAACGTGTTCGGCTCGCTTTCCTACGCCTCGGTCGATGTGGGAGGAAGGTACAGGCCTGCATCGACTTGCTCCGAGGCTCTTCACAGACCGTTGTCAATCAGATGTCAAAGCCGATGTCAAAGAAGTCGATCAGGTAATTGGCGCCTACTTTCTGATCCGCCAACACCTCTTTGACCAACTCAATGGCTTTGATGAGAGATTCTATGTATATTTTGAGGAAGTTGATATTTCTCTCCGAGCGCGCAATGCTGGGCACGGCTCCTGCATACTGGGAAGTGTCAGCGCATACCATACAGGCTGTGGGAGCAGCGATCAAGTAAAGGACAAAAGGCTATTCTATTTCTGGCGGAGCCGCCTGCTCTATGCCAGAAAGCATTTCTCTACGGCAGACTTTTTGGGGGTCTTGCTCCTCACCTTTGCGGTGGAGCCGATTGTACGCATTCTACAGGCAACCTCGTCAAGCTCCATGAAGGTAGTTCTGACGACGGCGCGTGCCTATCTCTACCTTATTCGTTATTGTCTCTCGGGGAGCATCAATGGCTATTCAAGATAAGCGAGATCTACTGAGCTACATTCAGCTCCATCACGAGGAAGAGTCCTTTGAGATTGAGTTGGGCTGTGGGAACCGCAAGAGGTCGCCCACGGCAATTGGCATAGACCGTCTCGACTATCCTGGCGTAGACATTGTCGGTGAAATCGGTGATGTTCTCGCAAAGATTCCGGAGGGCAGCATTGCAACGATTCGTTCTTTTCATGTGCTAGAACATCTCGATAAATTTGACGAAATCATGGCGCAGCTGGAAACTGCCCTCAAGGAGGGCGGCCAGTTACAGATTGTGGTTCCTCACTTCTCGAATCCACACTACTATTCCGACTATACGCACAAACGTTTCTTCGGACTCTATTCGCTGTCATATGTGGCGCGCGATGAGCTTTTTCGCCGCAGGGTGCCGAACTATGGCAGGGTCTCCGCGCTCACACTGGATGATGTCCGGCTGGTATTCAAGTCTAGTCCGCCATTCTATCTGAAGCACGCGATCAAGGTGGCGATGACAAAGCTTTTCAACAGCACACGATACCTTCAGGAAACCTACGAAGAGCTCTTCTGTTGGATTGCCCCCTGTTACGAAATTGACTACAGGCTCACGAAGCGTCCATCTGCAAGCTGATAGCTGGGTAGCGCAGGCTGGCAGCAGATACGACAATGAAGGTAAGCATCATGATCCACATAGGAACGCGATGAGAATCCTGCTATTAAGCCGATACGATCGTCTCGGCAGTAGCAGCAGAGTCCGGTCGTTTCAGTACCTAGACTTGCTTCGCAACGCCGGGTGGGATGTCGTTGTGAGACCTTTGCTCAGCGACGACTATATTGAACGACTGTATACAAGTCGGCGCCAAAACCTCATAGAAGTCGCGCGCCGATATGTCAGCCGTGTACGCACTTTGGTTGATGCGCGCAATTACGACTTGATCTGGATCGAACGGGAAGTGTTGCCCTGGGTTCCCGGCGTCTTAGAGCGCAGCCTTCTTCCTGGTGGAGTTCCTTATGTTGTCGACTTCGATGACGCCGTATTCCATCGCTATGACAAGCATGCATCGCCGGTCGTGAGGGCTGTTCTCGGTAGCAAGATCGACGAGTTGATGCGAGGTGCAGCTGCTGTGATTGTTGGGAATGAATACCTCCAGGATCGCGCGCTCACGGCGGGGGCTCGCCATGTTGAAATATTGCCCACGGTTGTGGATCTCACCAGATACCGCGTAGATAAGGCTGCCGATCGCGCATGGCCGGTAATTGGCTGGATTGGAAGCCCTGCTACGCAGCAGTTCCTGGATAAAATCTCTCCCGCGCTTGTCGAACTGCGCCGTAAGCACCATTTCAAAGTAATACTGATTGGAACCGATGGAAAGGCACTGCCGTCGTTGGAGCATGAGACAGTTAATTGGTCGGAAGACACGGAGGCAGAGTCCATTCGCATGCTGGATATCGGCATCATGCCGCTCCCCGACGATTCATTCGCCAAAGGAAAATGCGGCTACAAGTTGATTCAATACATGGCGTGCGGGCTTCCTGTCGTTGCTTCCCCTGTCGGGATGAACTGCAGTCTGATCAAGCATGGGAAAAACGGGTACCTCGCTCAGACAAATGCGGAATGGGTCGAAGCGCTGGATGCTTTACTCTCGAATTGCGCACTACGTGCAGAGATGGGTGTCCATGGGCGCTACCTCGTTGAGCAGCACTATTCACTGGTTATCGCAGGGCCGGAGTTACTCAGAATCCTAACTGCAGCCAGCAGCCTTTAGTGCCTGGTTACGGAGTATACAACTCTGCTCATGCCGTGGAGAGCCGAGATCGCGGCACAGATCGCCAGATGGAGAGCTCATGAAAGTGGCTGTTACCGGCGCGACAGGGTTCATCGGCCGCGAGCTTGTTCGTAAACTTATTGAAAAGGGAGATGATGTTCGCATCCTGTCTCGCCGCTCGCTTGCCGATGTGCTGTTTGCCGATGGCGTATCAGTTCACCATGGAGATCTGACGAACGCAGGTAGCCGTTCTTTGAATGCATTTGTGGACGGAGTGGATGTGCTGTACCACGCAGCGGGCCAACTGACCGAAGAAAGTAACATGCATTTGCTCCACGTCAAGGGAACACGACGATTACTTGAGGCTTCAGCTGGCAGGATCGGCCGATGGGTTCAGTTGAGTAGCGTTGGTGTTTACGGGCCAGTGCGTGACGGAATTGTGACTGAAGATACGCCGCTGGACCCGGTGGGACTCTATGAATGCAGTAAAGCGGAGAGTGACGAACTGATTGAACGTTATGCCGGTACTGCCGCTCTTGAATACGTGATTCTGCGGCCATCCAATGTGTTTGGTCCCGAGATGACTAACCAATCTTTGTTCCAGTTGATTAAGTCGATCGACCGAAAACTTTTCCTCTTCATAGGTCGGCCAGGCGCATCGGCTAACTACATCGCCGTTGAGAACGTGGCAGACGCTCTGATACGTTGCGGGACAATGACCCAGGCAAAAGGAAGAATCTACAACCTCTCAGACCACCGGATCCTGGAAACATTTGTTTCCGCCATCGCGCATTGTCTCGGTGTTTCCTGTCCGAGGCGGCGCATCTCGGAGAGCACAGCGCGTCAAGTAGCCAGGCTGTTCCGCAACGTTTCTTCCATGCCTTTGACGGAGAGCAGGGTCAACGCTTTGGTCAATCGATGCGTGTACCCAGCCAGCCGCATAGCGAGGGAACTGAGTTACACGCACGAGGTCTCGATGGAAGAAGCCGTTCACAACCTTGTCAGGAGGTGGAAGTGCCAGCACGAAAAACGGTCTGCATGGTGGTTTCGAGTGTTGAGCTGACCGCGCAGTGGTTTCTATTGGGACATATAGCGGCAATGGCTGATCTCTATGACGTGTATTTGGTAGGGAATTGCCGTGATACAGACTACCTACGGCGGCAGGGGATTCCAGTAGATGTTTTGTATGTTCCCATTGTGCGCGAGATTTCACTTTTGTCGGATCTCAAGGCTCTCTTCATACTTGTAGCTCTTTTCAGGAAGCGCAAATTTGATGTTATCCACTCGTTCACGCCAAAAGCTGGACTGCTGACGATGCTCGCCGCCCTGCTTGCTCGCAATCACGTCAGAGCTCACACGTTTACAGGGCAGGTGTGGGCGGCACGTCGTGGTCCTGGCAGGTTCGTTCTCAAGACTATGGACAGACTCTTGGCGGCTTGCGCAACGCACATACTGGTCGATAGCCATTCTCAAATGGAGTTCCTGCTGAGAGAGAGAGTTATCAGCAAGCGCAAGACCTCGGTTTTGGGCAGCGGATCAATCAGTGGGGTCGACACAGACAGGTTTCAGCCTCGACAGGATGTGCGTGATCGCATGCGGGCTAAGCTTGAAATTCCGATGGGGGCCACGGTGTTTGTCTACATCGGACGGTTGAAGCGAGACAAAGGAATACTTGATTTGGCCACCGCGTTCTCCCAGTTGTCCCAGTCATACGCGAACGCATACTTGATTGTCGTGGGGCCGGATGAGGAGAACCTGAGATTGGAGATCGAGAGCCGTTGTGCAACTTATGCAGAGAGTGTGCGGATAGTGAGCCAGACTTCGACTCTGGAAGACTACATGGCAAGCGCTGATGTCCTGTGCCTGCCGAGCTACCGAGAAGGCTTCGGGAGTGTGATCATTGAAGCGGCTGCGTGTGGAGTTCCAGCCCTCGCATCGAGGATTTATGGAATAACCGATGCGATTCGCGAAGGCGAGACCGGTATTTTTCACAGGGCTGGCGATGTCGGAGATTTGTTGTCTGGAATGCAGTTACTAGCGCGGGACCAGGCAAAACGTATTGAGATGGGAAAGAGTGCCCGGGCACGTGCAGAAGCAGACTTTTGCAGCAAGAATGTGACTGCGGCTCTGCTGGAGTACTACCGGCGTCGATTGTTAGCCTTGTAAACCTGAAGAGACCACCGCTTGCCCGCAACTGTCACTACGAACTGCCAATGGCCGCTGCATCCATGTTGTGAAGCACTCGCTGCCCTTTCTTATGAAGCGCCTATTTGACTTTATCTCGTGCAGCATTCTCCTGATTATGTTTGCCGTTCCGATGGCGGTGATCGCACTCGTCGTCAAGCTCTCATCCAAAGGACCGGTACTGTATTGGTCTAACCGTGTCGGCCTTCGGAATACCATTATTCTGATGCCAAAATTTCGGAGCATGAGAATTGATGCGCCCCAGGTCGCCACACACTTGCTTCGCGATCCTAGTGTCTATCTCACAGCAATCGGAGGCTTCCTTCGTCGTAGCAGCCTTGATGAACTGCCACAGTTGTTTTCCGTTTTGCGCGGTGACCTAAGCCTTGTCGGGCCCCGCCCTGCCCTGTTTAATCAGGACGACTTGATCGCGCTCAGGACCGAATGCCGCGTTCATGAGCTTGTCCCTGGGATCACAGGCTGGGCGCAGGTGAACGGGCGGGACGATCTGCCGATTCCGGAGAAGGTTCGCCTCGATTGCGAGTATCTGCACGCACGCTCTTTCTGGCTTGACCTAAAGATTCTTGTCTTGACCGTCGTGAAAGTTGCCCGTTGCGAAGGTGTGTCTCATTAAAGAATTCGACGCCGAGGAGATCACGATGAAGGCACAGTCTGCGCCGTGCGAGATTAGCTGCTTCGCACGATTTTATGAACCCGCCAGGCAGAGCGCGTACGCAGTTTCCCTGGGATCGTTCATTGGGCTGCTAAGCAATGGAAAAAAAGAGAGATAGGTATGAGCGAGAGCAGATATGCAGCCATAGCTTCTGTTATCCAATGCGCAACCATGTTGGCAGGATTTCTCCTGATGACCGCCATTCCAATAGCGGCTCAGCAGCCTGCCGCACCAGTGGGCTCCGGGCAGTCTAAGGGCGATTCCGGCCGTTCGGCGACCGTGTGCGAATCTTCCACTCAGGGTTCGCCGTACATTCCGGTTGACAGTTGGGTCTACCCGGCTATGCTGCGGCTCTACTCCATGGGCTATATCGATCACGCGTATCTGGGCATGCGTCCATGGACGCGCGCCAGTTTGAGCCACATGCTTGAAGATATCGATGCCGAGTTTCGCGACGCGGATTTGTATGGAGATCCGACCTCAGGCGAGGCGCAGGATATTTACACTGCCTTAATCCGTTTTTTACATTACGACGCAGAGAAGCAATGCCTGGTACGCCAAGCCAGCTCCGGGCTGGAGTCGATTTACTCAACAGGCCGCGGCATCAGCGGTTCGTCCCTACGAGACAGCTTCCATCTGGGCTCGACCATCATCAATGACTATGGACGCCCCTACGAAAGTGGTTTCAACAACTACTCCGGTGCCAGCGGGTATGCTACTGCCGGCCGGTTTACCCTCTATGCGCGCGGCGAGTTCCAAGACGCGCCATCCGCCACCGGCTACTCCCAAACACTTGCACAGACGCTCAGTGCAATTGACCTCACGACCTTCCTCAACGCCGCCACCGGGCTCCCATACAACCAAACCACCATCCCTATGGGGCCGATCGCCGCAACCACCGATGGGCGATTCATTGAAGCCTATGTTTCAGCGCACGTGGTCGGCCACGAGATATCGTTTGGCAAGCAGGATGACTGGTTGGGGCCTGGGCTGGGCGGTGGCATGGCCTACTCCAACAACGCGGAGAATATTTATTCGTTCCGCATCAACCGCGTGGAACCGATATACATTCCGGTTCTCTCCAGACTCACTGGGCTTTTCCGCTACGAGTTTATGGTCGGACCGCTCAAAGGCCACACCTATATGCCCAACCCTGCGTACATAGCTAACCCCTCGACCAAGATACCGAACGTGACCAACCCAGGCGACCCTTGGGTCCACGTCGAGAAGTTCAGTTTCAAGCCAACTCGTGATCTCGAGTTCGGCTTCGAACGCACTGTGATCTGGGGAGGACAAGGTCACGAACCTATTAACCTTCATAGTTTCCTGAGAAGCTTTTTCAGCTTTAGTTCGACCGTTCCATCCCAAAAGAATAGTAATCTGGACCCCGGCGCCCGTTTCAGTGCATTTGATTTCGTGTATCGTCTGCCTTTCCCACGCAACTGGCTAACGCTCTACACTGACTCCGACGCGCACGACGCGCCCAGTCCCATCGCCAAGCCTTTGCACGGCGCCTTCAGGCCAGGCCTCTATCTTTCCCACTTCCCTGGCATCCCCAAACTGGATTTGCGCGTCGAGGGCGTCGATACCGATTCTTCCGTCAACTCAACCCCATCCTATTTGGCCAGCATCGGCGGTCTTTATCAGTACTGGGAAGGGATCCAGAAACAGGGCTACACCAACCAAGGCCAACTCTTCGGCGAGTGGGTCGGGCGCGAAGACAAGGGGGGGCAAGGCTGGATCACTTATCACCTAAGCGGCAACGAATGGCTTCAGGTGGGCGTGCGCAATCAGAAAGCTTCAAAGGACTTTATTCCCGGCGGCACTACCTTGAACGACATCAATTTCGAGGCTGTCAAACGTTTTGGCAAGGACTTAGAAATCGACGGTAACTTCACTTACGAACGGTGGAAGGCCCCTATCTACTTGCCGGGCCAACAGACAGTAACCAGCACCACGATCCGGCTAACCTGGTATCCCGAAAGGAAGGTCAGCTTCTAATTCGTTGTATGGAACGCGTCCTCTGAGTACGATTTTTGAAGTAGACCGTGAGAAAATGAATGTGAATGACAACGCCGGCCTTTGGGCCGGTTTTTTTGTGGGTGCCATGGACGAGTAAAAGGGAAACTTGTCGGAGGAACGGTCATGAAGGGTATTAGGCCTTGGATTGCACATCGCATTCTGACGTCGGGGCAATGCCGAAATGGACGCCCGAGTCAAGGCCGATTCGTCTTGCAGTTCGCCTTTCACTTGAAACAGCCCCGCACTCTCGTGCCTTATCATTAGTGCTCTGTTCCATTTGCGGTTAAAATTCAGTGAGGGGAATCGGGAAGATGGCGGCGCTTGGCAGTGCCGGGTAATCGAGGTAAGTGTAATGATGTAGCTGTCCCTTTGCCCGGATGGCGAAATTGGCAGACGCAGCGGACTTAAAATCCGCAGGCCGCAAGGCCGTGGGGGTTCAAGTCCCCCTCCGGGCACCATAAATTCAGATGACCTGACCCCAAATTTCGCCCAGTTTGGTTTATGAGATCATAACCTGATTTCCTTTCTTACTTCGCCTTCCTGGTGGATTATTTTCGGGCAGGGGTGCAGCCCGGTCAAGGCCGGAGCGAAGCGGAGCCCGTCAGGGTCGCCTTGAGGCGGCTGCTCCCGCGCCAGTTCAAGTAAACGTTCGCTCAGGCCGCTGTCATCACGGCGGCTGTGATACCGGCAGCTCGATCTTGGTGCTTCGATCAGCCCGCAGACGTGGCGCTTGCTGGCCGGGTACTCCTCCAGCAAGCGCCTCACTTCTACTCACCGTTCTACGAGCACAGGGAGTTTTTTCGGATCACCGACTGAAGCATGTCCTTGTCCAGGCTGAGCTCGGCCACCAGTTTCTTCAACCGCGCGTTCTCATCCCGAAGGTGCTTTACCTCTTCAGCCTCGCTCACATCCATGCCACCGTACTTCGCCTTCCAGGCATAGATAGCCCATCCTGAGAATCGCAGAGATTTCACTAACGTCGATCGAGGTCCATCGTAAACAAATTTCCAGTGCCGACTCGCGGCCTGACCAGCGGAGAATCTTCAGGCGTCAAACCTCCGAAAAAGTAGTCCGCCGGTTCCCCTGAGTGAAAATCTGCGCTGCTGGCGACCACCTTCACTTCGCCGTTCGGCACCGAAATTTTAATAATAGGTTGGTTCTCCGGCAAAAACGCATGAACGAAAATCGATTTGCTGTCGCCGCTCCAAATCGGATCAGAGGCGCTTGTCGACGCCACTTCACTCCAGCGCTGATTGGCGACATCAAATAGCATTACCTTGTTCTGTGCAAGGGTTAGAGCCGCAATCCATTTGCCATCGGGTGACCAGCGCGGACTGAAGAAGCCTTCCGAGCGCGGCACAGTCGTCCTCGTTTGAGTTTGCAGGTTGAATAGTTCGATCGCACGCGGTCCAGTTTCTTTTCCCATGGAATCCGGCTCTCGTCCAAAAATGATCTCTTTCCCATCCGCAGACCAGCCTGGATCGGCGACATTGCGGTCGTCCTTCATAAGTAGCTCCAGCCTACCTCCGTCCGCATTCACGATGTAGATCTGCCAGGTCGCACCGGAACGCCGGGCCATGATGGCCAGCTTACTGCCGTCGGGAGACCATTGTGCTGAGAAAACCTCCAGATCGTTAGGAGTGAGCTGTATTTTGTCAGAACCATCTGCGGATCGTGCACGCCATAATCTTCCAGCTAAATCTCCCCAGGCTACCCATTGGCGGTCGTGGGAGTAAGCCACACGGTTGGCGTCGGCGAGGAAGGAGCGCTCCGGCCGAAAACCAAGTTGCTCGCCGTCATATCGCTGCAATCCAGAAGGCTGGTCTGAGCCATAGAAATAAATGCGCTCGCCTGACCGCGCAGCGATGGGAGAGAAAAAGTTAAGAGGCCCGTTCGTCAGTTGAGTCAAAGACGACCCCATGCCGCTGCTCTTTAGCTCCCAAAGATTGCTGCTCGAGCTTACGCTTGCCTGGAAGACGTAGCCCTTGCCGTCCGCCGTCCAGTTTCCGCAGCAATCGAGCACTTGGCTTATCCGGTTCTTGAGCAAAGGCCGCGGCGTCTTGCTGCCGCGCTTCAGTTCCCATAAGGAGCCGGTGTGCGTCAAAGGGTCCATGACCGTGAAGCGGAGAATCGCGCCGTCGGGAGACCACCGAAGCCAGAAAGCCCTTCCTCCCAACCTGGCAATTGGGGTGATCGTCCCGCCATCCAGCCGGATCTGATTCAATTCATTTCCGTTGGCGAACAGGATGCTTGTTCCATCCGGCATCCAGGTTGCGTCCTGCGCCAGGACGTTTCCCACTCGTAACGCGCCTCCGCCAGCAGTAGGAACAATCCAGAGCGGCTGTTCGGACTGGGGAGACAGTTGGCTACGCAGAAGCAGGTGCGATCCATCTTTTGAGATATCGGCTACCCTGACAGAGATTAGTTCGGTCGGTATAGTGAGGGGCTGTACTGCTCCGGTACTGATATCGATTGCCGCAAGTTGAGGTTTTCCACTCCCTAGAACCGTAGCGAAAATGCGCTGGCCATCAGTGGCTAATGTAAGCAGGTTTTCCATGCCGGGTGGTCCGGCGGAAACTGGGCTGTCATGGGTCAACTGCTCTACACGCAAAGGCGGCAAAACAGCCGGACGCGCCCGCAGCCAAATCATCGCCACTAAGCCCAGGAGGAACGCCAGAACGAGGCCGGAGAGTACGAAATTGCGTTTGCTCCAATCAAGCCGCTTACGGACCGCGCTCTTTGTAGCCGGTGCGGTTTCGCCCGCATCCGGTTCCGAATCGCGGATTGAGGTCGAGATGCCCGAAAATGGAACCGGTGGCGAAACCTGTGCTGCGTGGGGAAAGAAGGGTTTCGGGGAAATCCCCTGGGTCTTGCTATCTCCATCCGATTCATCGACGGGGAACGGCGGAAATGCAGTGGAGGTTACAGATACCGGCGCTATGAATCGGTATCCGCGCTTCGCAAGGGTCTCAACGAATCTAGGATTTTCGGCAGAGTCAGAGAGAGCCTCGCGTACCTTCTTTATCGCAACTGCGAGAGCGCGCTCAAAATCGACAGTCGTATCAGGGCCCCAAACTTGAGACTCCAATTCGCCGTGGGTCACGACTTGGCCGGGCTTCGTAAGCAGAGCAGCCAGCACTTTAAAGGGCTGATCCTGCAGTTTCACCCGGTGGCCGGACTTCCAGATCTCACCGCTCTGGAGATCCACTTCAAATAGACCAAAAGTAATCCGTCCTCGTTTTTCGAGATTCTGCACTCTCTGCCACCCAACAGCATTCTTACAACAACCAAAGGTTAACACACCCTTCAAACCGCGGAGGAATTTCTCGGGTGATGTAAGTGCTTGCGTAAGTAACTGATAAAAGTACGGTTACTAGTTAATGACGAATAAACAAGGATTAATGCCGAGTGAAGACGAAATTGATGAAGCATCCATTGCGCACTGCTGTACAGAACACCGATTGTTATCAGCGCCTCAAAAATCCAAAACCGCAATGGGGGTTATTTGGAGCCAAGATGCCGCCAAAGCCTAACGCGGGAAGCATTTGGAAGGACGAGACACAAATCAAGAGAGGTAATACAACTTTAAGGAGAACAGCGACATGACCCAAGCTTCAAGAAGAGACGCGCTTTTGAGAGCGGTCTTAAAAAGAGTCCAAGCAACGGCACTTGTATTCCTCGTCGCTTTTGGCGTGACTATGCAAGCACATGCCCAATCAGATTCAGGCAAAGTGGTTGGGACGGTCATGGATCAGGCCGGAGCGGTTGTCTCTGGAGCCACCCTTACCCTCACGAACAATGAAAACGGCCTCGTACTGACGGCCACCTCGAACAACGCCGGAGAGCTGAATCTCCCCGCCGTGCCGCGTGGTATCTATACGGCCAAAATCTCGGCTCCTGGATTCCAGTCTCAGCACCAATCCATCACGGTGACTGTCGCTCAGGTACAAGACTTGCTTTTCAAGTTGACACCGGGAGCGGTCACGAGTTCGATCGAAGTCACGAGTGCCGCGCCATTGGTGAACACGACGAATCCAACCCTTGGCGAGACGATTGAGTCAACACAGATCACCGAACTGCCTTTGAACGGCCGTAACACGCTCAACCTGACGCTGCTCGCCCCCGGCGTGACGATAGGCGCGTATAACGAGTATGGCCAGGATACAATCAACCGCTACTATGATACGGGCGGCGGCCAGCTCTCGGCCAACGGCATCCGCGAGCAAGCGAACAATTTTATCCTTGACGGCGTAGACAACAACGATGATTTGCAAAACATCATCGTATTTTTCCCGCCCGTCGATGCAACACAGGAGTTCAAAGTCAATACCAACGTAGCGCCTGCGCAGTATGGCCGCGCCGGTGGTGTATTCCTTGTGAGCTCTATCAAGTCGGGAACCAACAATTACCACGGGTCCGCCTTCGACTTCAACCGCAGTGGCAAATGGGCGGCGAATCCCAACTATCAGTTCCTGAACAATCCGCCTACCGCGAATCCTCCTTACCGGCGCAACCAGTTCGGTGGATCCGTGGGGGGGGCTTTCATCAAGAACAAGCTCTTCGGCTTCGGCGATTACCAGAACACTCGCTCCTCAGAACCGAGCGGCTACGGGTCTGACACCGTTCCGACTTTGAGGATGCGCACAGGGGACTTCACCGAGTTGCTCAACCCCGTTCTGACGGGTGGAAGCTCTTCAACAGATAAGACTGGATTCGTCACGAGATTTCCCCATTTCTACCCCAATGCTGCCAATCTGAACGGCCTTATCGGATCTCCCAACTCTACAAGCTTGGGTTATATTTGGGACCCCGAGACCTGCGGCGCCATCAACACGGGCTGCGCCCCCTTCTCGAGCGGCGGCGTAACCAACATAATCCCAACCGACCGCCAAAATCCAGCGGCACTGAAATACTTCCAGAGCTTTCCTAAGCCTGCCATAGCTGAGGGATCTGCGGGCTATAGCGTTTTCAACAACGATCCATATGAGCTCAGAACGGGCTACGGCTTCAACACTTTCGATGTTCGTATCGACTTTAACCGCACGGCAAACGACCTGTACTTCGCGCGCATGTCCTATGACAATTCCGCGAACTTCAATACATCAGACCTCGTATCGCCACCGGGCGAACCTCAGTTGTCACACAATGGCAACTCCAACTACACGCACGCCCGCGGCTGGGATTTTGGAAACACGCACACCTTCTCGGCCAGCATAGTCAACGAATTGCGCATTGCTTATCTGCGCGACAACTACGGCTTCCAGCCAAGCAACATAGGGACTAACGTCGCCGCGGACGACGGGCTGATTAATTCGACCCTCGCGGCGTCAAACCAGGGCGGCCCAATCATCGGCGCGAGTAACAGTCAAATCGTGTACTCAGGCGATTATGGCTTGTTTGCCACCCCTCAAAACAACTATGAAGTGACCGATACCCTCAATATCAATCGAGGCACTCATTCGATCAGTCTCGGCGGCACATTCATTCGCCGTCAGTTGGAATACTTCCGCCCCATTTCCGGGAAGGGCTTCTTCTCTTATGCCGGTGATGGAACCGACTACACCGGATATGAGGTGAGCGAAATGCTCGCTGCATTCGATGACTGGTATCAGGTTGGTACGCAGAACGGATACTTCGCGGAAATCAGCCAGGAAGATGGCATTTTTGTCCAGGATGACTGGCGCGTCAATAAACGGCTCACTCTCAACCTCGGCGCACGCTGGGATTTGTTGACCTGGCCCTACGAGGCGCACAATCAGATGTCTGCGTTCAATATCCAGACCGGCCACGTGATGATTGCTGACCAGGCCGGCATATCAAAGAGCATCATTAACCAGGATTACAGCAACTTCGCGCCCCGTATCGGATTTGCCTACGATCTGTCGGGAAATGGCAGGATCTCCGTTCACGGCGGATATGGCATCTTCTACTTTCCCGATTACGGAGGCATCAGCAACCAGTTAGGTCAGCAGCAACCGTTTGCCGGCGCCAATACCTACAACGCCTACGCCGGTTATTGCGTCAGCTTAACCGGAGAGTCAAACCCAGGCGGATTGGCGGCCGCCACCTCCAACACCCCCTACAACTGCCCCTTCAGTGCGGGTGCGGCAGCCCCCTCTAATGGACAGCCATCGCCCCTTTTCGCAAACTTCACCCCGGACAACCCTCCAGCCACGTATGGCGGAATTGCCGTCAATCAGAACAATAACCACAGCATGAACCAACAATGGAATATCCAACTCCAACACCAGCTCGGATTGAACAATGTGGTCAGCCTGGCGTATGTAGGCACCCGTTCCAGCCGGCTCTCGACCTACTATCCCTACAACATCTATACCATCGGCGCCACAACCAAGCCGTTCCCAAGCATAGGGGGCATCACGTACAACGACTACAACGGCAGTTCCAATTACAACGGACTGCAGGCGCACCTCGAGCATCAAGGGATATATCTCACGGCCACGGCATCCTACGCGTGGTCCCACGCGCTCACCAATTCAGAGACTGCATTCGGCGGCCCGTCAGTTGCCTTTGGGCCCCTCTATAACGATCCGAAGGCCAACTATGGCAACGCAGACCAGGATCAACGGCAGATCTTCAGCGGATCACTTGTCGGCCATCTGCCCTTCGGACGCGGCAAAAAATTCGCCTCGAACGCTCCCCGCGTCCTGGACGCGGTGATCGGCGGATGGCAGTTCAACAACATCCTTCTTCTTCAGACTGGGGAGCCAATCGATCTCCAAACGTGCAACGCTAACCCCTGCAATCGGCCCGACCTTGTCTCTTCGATTCAATACCCAAAAAACATTAACGCTTGGTTTAACAAGGCTGACTTCAGCACCGCTATTCCTACCCAGACGGCAACGGATGGATCAGGAAGCGCCGTGTACACCCGCGTGGGAACACTTGGACGGAATTATGTCCGCGGCCCCGGCTACCGAAAAGACGACCTCGGCGTGCAAAAGAATTTCCAGATTATCGAGGGCAAAATTCTGGAGCTGCATGGCGATGCCTTCAATATAACCAACACTGCAAACTTCAATTTTCCAGACACCAACATGGGTGACACCAATTTTGGCAAAATCACTGCGCTCCGCACAGGCAGCTCCCGTCAAATTCAGTTGTCAGCTCGCTTTGTCTTCTAACCAACCATCGCAGACAGCGTCAGCCACCAAGGCCGGCGCTGTCCGCCTACCTTACTCTACCAAGCATTCAATTCTTCCACACCGAGGAGAATCGTGTGCCACCTTTGAGTAAAGTGTCGAAACCGGCCGAGGCAATAGCTTAGTCACAAAACGCTAAGTAAAACGAAGATCGTTAGTGCTGAACCCTTACAAGCATTGGCATTCTTCGATCTCACGGTCGCCTTACTTGCCAACTCCTGAGTAACAGCTCCACCAATCAGATCAAGATAAGTAAAGAGAGAATACCTTGCGAACAGTCTGCCTGCGGAACTTGCTGCTAACGACAACCTTGCTGGTGATAACGCGTAATCTCATCGCCACTGCACAAGAAGCCGCCCCGGCGGTGAATTTATCTGAATCGGCCACTTCCACCGAGACGCCTAGCGCCTCAGAGTGGCTTCGTTCTGGATTGATATACGAGGTGTTTCCACGCTCGTTTTCTTTGGAAGGCAACCTCAATGGAGTAACCGCCGGATTAGATCGCTTGAAAGCTCTTGGCGTCACAGTCGTGTGGCTCATGCCCATTCATCCCGTGGGGCAACTCAAGAAGAAGGGCGCCAGCGGCAGTCCTTATGCGGTCAGGGACTACTACGCCATTGCACTGGACTACGGTACCAAGGAAGATCTGCGCCATCTGGTTGATGAGGCTCATCGGCGGAATATGAAAGTAATTCTCGACATGGTGGCCGATCATACATCCTTCGACAGTGTGATGATGGCTCACCCGGACTACTATAAGCACGACAAAGCTGGCCACCTCGTCTCTCCTCACGACTGGAATGACGTGGCTGCACTTGATTACTCGAATCCCGCACTTCGGCAATACATGATCGATGTGCTCATTTATTGGGTGAAGGGTTTCGGGGTTGATGGGTATCGCTGCGATGCAGCAGGAGAAGTGCCAACGGACTTCTGGGAGCAGGCCCGCCGTGCGTTGGACCAGGTAAACCCTGACATTCTAATGCTTGCTGAGGCATCGAAGCCAGAACTGATGCGCAGTGCCTTTCAGGTGGATTATGAATGGCCCTTGCTGTTCAAGGTTGATGACGTAATTATGCACGGCGCCCCGGCCAGCGACCTGCGCACTACGATCGAGCAGGAACGGGCAACGTTTTCTAAACGAGCCTTGCACATGACCATTTCCGACGATCACGACGAAGAGCGGGCAATCGTGCGCTATGGAGTTCCGGGTGCACTGGCCGCATCTGCCTTGATGTTCACCATGGATGGAGTCCCATTGTTGTACAACGGAATGGAGGCGGCGGATGCTACTCCATCGACTGGGCCTGCACTGTTCGAGACACTCAAAATCTATTGGCAGGCGTCGCAGATACGCCCCGAGTTCCAGCAGTTCTACTACTTCATGATTCCATTTCGCAAGCAACACCCCGCGCTATGGAACAGACAGGTTTCGTGGGTGCACAACTCCGACGAGCAACATGTCCTAAGTTATCTACGGGGTTCCGGTAAGGAGGAACTTCTGGTAATGATCAACCTCTCAAATACGCCATTTCGAGGGACGGTGGAGGTGGATTCGGGTGTGTGGCAAGAGGTGAAAGACCCGCTCTTCCACGATTCGCAAATAGCTCTTCCAGCGGTTTCTTTAGACGCGTTTGAATTCCGCATTTTTGAAAAGAAGTGAATATCACAATGAAATGAACGCCAGGGTGGTTGGCAGTTTGAAAACGGCGAAAACGAACTCGGGAAGGAACGCTTTCACCAGGAGGATCATTCCGCCCCTTGTAATCCGCTCGATTTTTCCTGGAAATGAGACACGGACGAGTCCTTGGCGTTTTTCTCGACAACACCTGGCGTACCGATTTTGATTTTGGTCGTGTCGAGCCGCCGGAGATTGCGATTGAGATGACTGAGAAGGAGACAACCGCCCTTCACGCATGACAGCATTGATGGTTCAAGCGCGCTAGTCGGTGGCCACCGTCGAATAGTTTGAACGCCTAATTGAACTGAGCTACCCGAGTAACGTGTCCAAGAGTTTATTCCTCATCGGATTGATCCTCGTCGCGGTAGGATCACTTGCACTCATTCGCGGTGGTTGGGTTCACCTGTAGGGACTTCTAGTCATGCTTCAGAGTTGCGCTTGGGCAGAGGCTGCAATTCACGGACGAAGAAGGGGCTTGAACTGATCTTCGATTAATTTCAAGTCGGTTTCGCCGCGAAATTGAGCCTGTACTTTCCCTTGGCTGTCGATCAGAAAAGTCAACGGGAGGCCAAGCACTCCCC
>Ga0182016_10001131_pt1 | contig 32651 bp, 25 predicted proteins | sample 712S2MmetaG_FD_120491 | JGI IMG/M metagenome (GOLD analysis project Ga0182016, IMG submission 120491) | Permafrost microbial communities from Stordalen Mire, Sweden - 712S2M metaG | ecosystem: Environmental > Terrestrial > Soil > Wetlands > Permafrost | place: Sweden: Stordalen | collected...
CAACCCCAGATCGCTCGCCAGGCTTTCGTCCAGGATGATCGCACCACCTCCGGAGTCAAAGACGAGACGAGCCGGCCTTGTGGTCCCATCTGTTCGCTTGAAATTCAGCGTCACGATTGGTGCATCGCCCTCAACTGTCATTGGCTGGCTCACCATATTCGCACACCGAGACTGCTGACCAGGGATTGCCGAGCTTACGGCAGACAGGCACAGCAGCGAAGCCAGATATAAGCGGAATTGCATAGCTACCGCCGCCCGATGCGCCGGTTGCGCAGCCATTTGGCCACGCCTAGCGTGAGCAGCATACCGCCGAAGGGAAGACACGCCAGCACCAGGATGAGCGCAAACCAGCCGGTATTGGTCGTAGCTCCGGTGCGCGTGAATCCGCCCAGCACGGTCATCAGCAGTATTCCGGCCACTACGCCCGTGCCTGCGATCGATCCGCCCCACCGCAAAAGCTGGCGGGTTCCGTCGTCGGGCATCGATTTTTGTTGAGAATGATTCGTGCGTTGTTGTGGCATTGTCTTAGTAGCCAAGCGCCAGCCTCAGCATCACGTAGGTGACCACGCCGGTGACCGAGACGTAGAGCCACAGCGGAAACGTCCAGCGGGCCACTTTGCGGTGCTGTGGAATGCGGCCGGTGAGCGAGAAGAAGAAGGTGACCAGCACCAGCGGCAGCGCCACCACGGCCAGCACGATGTGGCTCGCCAGTAGCGGCAGGTAGACCATACGCCCCGCTGCTTGCACCGGATAGCGCACGTCGCCGTGCAGCGCATGGTGAAGAATGTAGCCCACCAGGAAGAGCGTGGAAAACGCAAACGCCGTGATCATGGCCGCGCGGTGCTGCCTGATACGCTTGGCGCGAATGAATGTGTAGCCGATGAGCAGCGAGACTGCGGCCAGTCCGTTCATCACCGCGTTCAGTGCAGGCAAAAACGCGTACTGATTACTTGCCGCTGCCGCCGGATGAACGTAGATAAGCCAGAAGAGAAACAGCGAGGCCGCCGCGCTGATGGCCAGTATGGCCGCAATTGCGCCGCCTGTGCCGGACCGTTGCTTCGATGCTGTGGTTGTAAACGTCATAAGCTCCCTAACAGCCAGCGGTGAAGGTCAAAATCGCTGAAGAGCATCCGCAGGGGTTAAAACCCCGTATTCATCGGTGCCCGAATGGGCACGACTGAAGTCGTGCCCTGACACTTCGAGCCCTTCAGCCGGCTTTCTTTCGCCATGGACCGCTCAGTGCTTTCCAACCGCGCAAATCATCAGCGCCGTAAACAGCAGCGGCAAATACAGCACGCTCACCTTGAGCAGGTCGCGCGCCAGTTTGCGGCTTTCGTCTTCGCTGCGCGCCTTCAATATCTGCGCAAACCGAATTGTGTAGCCCAGGTAAATCAGCCCCAGCACCGTGGCCGTAATCGCGTAAGCAGTGCCCACCATTCCCAGCCACCATGGCGCCAGGCTTACGGGAATCATCAGCACCGCGTAAAACAGTGCCTCAACCACCGTCGACCGGCCGTCGGGCTGCACCACCGGCAGCATGCGAATGTTGGCCCGCGCGTAGTCGTGGCGATAAAGCCACGCGATCGACATGAAGTGCGGAAACTGCCATACAAAAAGAATGCCGAACAGCGCCACGGCCGGCCACTCGATCTGCGGCCGCGCCGCCGTCCAGCCCAGCATAGGCCCCATCGCGCCAGGAAACGCGCCAATAAAAGTGGCCAGCGTGGTGACGCGCTTGAGCGGCGTGTAGATGGCCACGTAAGTAAACGCCGTGAGCAGCGCCAGCGACACGGTAAGCAGGTTGGTGTGCGTCAGCAGCCAGTACGCGCCCAGGGCCAGCGCGCCCATGCCCGCGGCCAGGCCAACCCATAGCGGAAACCTGCCTGACGCCAGCGGCCGGTCGGCGGTGCGAAGCATTTTTGCGTCGCTCGAGCGCTCCAGCACCTGATTCAGCGCACCGGCTCCGGCCGAGACTAGCCCGATGCCGATCAGTGTGTCGATCAGGCCGCGCTGCATGCTGGTGACGCCCGAGGCCAGCGAGCCCAGGTAATAGCCGCCCCATCCGGTAACCAGCACCAACCCTACAACTCTTACTTTAAAAAGTTCGCGTAGGTCGTGGATAAAGGTGGCCGTAGCCCCGGCCCTTGGAGCATGAATTGTATGCCCATGGCCGCCGCCGTGGACCGGCGACTGCGCACCGGTGCCGCTGGCGATTGCGGTAATTTCGGCCGGGCTGGCGGTTTGTGAGGCGGGAGTCATTGGGAATGGGCTCACCGGGCGCAGTCGAGCGGGAATGGAGCGGCGCGTGTTGCCTGTATCGATCATATCAAGGCGACTGTTCGTACGCCCTTTTAGATACCGGCTTCACCTTGAAGGGTCCGGGCTTTAACTCGAAAATATACCCGCAAAAAATGTCTGTGGGCTTGAGCCTTTGAAGGTCAGCCTTCTCAATCTGAACAAAGGCTCCTTGTTGCGCATCAGGCCGCCGCCTCCGCCCGATGCAGCGTAAACACGCTGATCTCAGGTGGACAGTTGAACCGAAACGGCACGCCGATCGTTCCCAGGCCGCGATTTACGTACAGTTGCATGTTTCCGAATCGGAACCACCCCTCAACGTACTTCCGGCCACCCTTGGGAAGATTGAAGGGTGGGATCAACGGAAAGCGCACCTGGCCGCCGTGCGTATGCCCGCTCAGCATCAACGCCACGGCCTGGCCTGCCGGCGAGGCCACCACTTTGTCGGCATAGTCAGGCTCGTGGCACAACAGAATTACAGGCTCGTCTGCGATTCCCCGAATGCGCTCCGGGATAGCCAGGTCGACGCGCGGCCGCCCTACATCGGTATCGTCCAGCCCGGCCAGCCAGATTCTGCTGCCGGCGCGCTCGAGCGGCGTATAGGTATTTACCAGCGCCGGAATGCCGTTATCGTTGAGCGCCGCTTGTACTAATCTCGATCCAACCAGTGCGTCGTGGTTGCCAAGGATCGCGTAGCGCTGGCTGCACTTAATGTTGCGAAGCATATTCGCGCACTGCCACGCCGAACCCCGCGCAAACTTCATCGATCCAAACTCATGGGAGACGTAGTCGCCGGTCAGAACAACATAATCCGCATTCAGATCGTTCACTACCTTGATGGCGTAGTCCAGAAACAGCGGTTCGGTGAACTCGTCAAGATGAATGTCGCTGACCTGGGCAATTCGCGCGCCTTCAAACGCAGCCGGCAGGCCCTCAATCGCGACCACATGATGAGTAACGTCGATGTAATGGCGTTCGATTTCGCCCGCGTAGACGGCCAGGCCGGCGGCCGCAATGAGGCCGCCTTTCAGAAATTTACGACGCGTGGTTGTCCGCCGGGGGGAAGTTTGCGAAACCGCCATTCTTGTATGGTAATTGAGGCGTTGGCAAGAGGCGAATTGCAGGGCCTTGCAGTAGCGCCGGGCTCCAGCCCGAGGTCCCCACCGAATGATTTGTATTCGTTGGGGTGGAGGCCGGTTGTCGTACGGGCGTCCACGCCCGTATCGCCCTGATCGACCGATTGTCACTTATGCCGGCCCTAGCTCGACTCTGCCACGTCTTCGCCCAGCGGATCGTTATCCCGGTCCGTCACTTCAGCCAGCGCCTTGAGCCGCGCCGCAATCTCCGCGCTCCACACGCCGGCCGGCGCGCGCCAACTCCAGTTGCCCGCAGCAACCGATGGCGTGTTCATGCGGGCCTCCGATCCAAGCTCGAGCAGATCCTGCGCGGGAATCACCACCATTTGCGCCACGCTTGCCGCTGCCGCGCGTATCAACGCCCACACCGGATTACCGCCGACCGGCCCAACGTAGGCTTCGACCGCCGCGTGGTTAGACTCGCCCGCGGCCGCGAACCAGCCGAGAGTGGTGTCATTGTCGTGCGTGCCGGTGTAGGCAACCGTGTCGGGCGTGTAGCGGTGCGGCAAATGCGGATGCGCTCCCTTGCTACCGAACCCGAACTGCATTACCTTCATCCCCGGCATTCCCGTCGCGCGCCGAAGCGTCTCAACCTCAGGTGTAATCATGCCCAGGTCTTCTGCCACCAGCGGCAAAGTCCCGAGTGCGCCTTCGAGCGCTTTGAACAACTCTTCACCCGGACCCTCGACCCACGCGCCATTCACGGCCGTTGCTTCCGCGGCGGGAATCGCCCAGAAGGCCTCGAATCCGCGAAAGTGATCGAGCCGGACGATGTCGTAAAGTGCGGTTGAGCGCCGCATGCGGTCGATCCACCAGTCGAATCCACGCTCCTTCAGCACGTCCCACCGGTAAAGGGGATTGCCCCACCGCTGGCCTGTTTTCGAAAAGTAATCGGGAGGTACCCCGGCAATGCGAATCGGCTTCAACTCCTGGTCCAACTCAAACAGCTCAGGGTGAACCCAAACGTCGGCCGAGTCCATGTTCACAAAGATGGCAATGTCGCCCAGGATCCTGATGCCGTTCGGTGCAGCCGCCTGCCGCAGCGCATCCCATTGCTCAGAAAAAGCAAACTGCAGCACCTGTTCCTCAACCAGAGCCCGGCCATGCGCCTGGCCAAATTCGTCCAGCGCCTTTGGATCGCGGCGCTTGAAAGGCTCAGGCCACTCGGTCCACTGGCCGGTCTTGAACTCGCGCCGCAGCACTGCATAAAAAGCGTAGTCGTTCAGCCACGCCCCTTCATCGCGGCAAAACTGCTGAAACTTGCCCCACTGGGCAGCGGTCTTTTCGTTGTCGAGCGCGTGATCGATAAAGTTTCGCGCCGCCTCGTGGAGCAGCGGGAGCTTCCGGTCTTCAGCGCCGTTGAAATCCGCTGCGCCGCCCGCGCCGGACAATGTGTCCACGCGCTCCGCGCTAATCCAGCCCCAGTCGCGCAGCACCTCAAGGCTGATGAGGAAGGGATTGCCGGCAAACGCCGACGATGCCGCGTATGGCGAGTTGCCGTAGCCGGTCGGACTCAGCGGCAGCACTTGCCAGATGTGCTGATTGGCGGCGGCCAGAAAGCTCACAAACTCATGTGCCGCCGGCCCAAGGTCGCCGATGGGTCCGCGCGAGGGCAGGGAACTGACGTGAAGAAGAACTCCGGAGGAGCGCTTGAATTCCATAGTTCCATTATCGTCGGATGCGCCGCAACCAGAAATAGTGGCGCCGGGCTCCAGCCCGGGGTCCCCAACGAATGATTTCTATTCGCTGGGGTGGAGGCCGGTTGTCGTACAGGCGTCCACGCCCGTACATGAATTACGCAATTTGCCTGCGGGCTTTTACCCCCGAGTCGTGATCCTGTCGGCTAAAAGGTAATCCACGGATCGGCACCTCCGGACATGGCGACCATCCGCCCGGAACCCCGTAAACTCCATCCAAAAGACCGCCATAAGCTCCCAAAACTGACGGTCTGAATCGACTTTGACGAGTACGTAGCTTATTGAGCTCTGCACGACGCGGGAATGGCCAAGCGGCATTCCGATATGGCCGGGTTGGTTGGGTTCAAGCCCTCCCCCTTTACGCGGGAGCCAGCATTGGCGCGGATCCAATCGAGGCGGAGTCTTCAATAGCCGCCAGGCGTTCAACGGTCACCACCGTGATGTCGTCCTCCTGGCCGAACTGCCTTGCGGCCTCGGCGATGGCCGCTGCGGGTTGGGTCGAAATCGACCTCGCCCGCTCGAAGCCGAACAATTCGCCCTGATGATTCTGGGCCTCCACTACGCCATCGGAGTAGAAGGCTAATCGGCTGCTATTTCTGAGTTGGAATTGCGCGGACTCGTAGCTGACACCCATCACTACTCCCAGGGGCAACGCTCCTTGCAACTCGATTTCGATTCCATCGAGATAAGGCGACAAGTGTCCGGCGTTGGCGATCGTCACCTGCCCATCGGCAGAGATGTGTGCGCAGAGCGCTGTCGAAAATCCCCCTTGTGTCCGCCCCAGGAGCCGTTCGTTCAGTTGTGCCAGTATCTGTTCGGGCTTATGGCTGTACGCCGCCGCCGTTCGAACGGCGCCTACCAGCACTGAAACCAGCATCGCCGCCGGCAGTCCCTTGCCCGCCACATCGCCCACCACTACAAGTAGTCCACCGATCTGGTCTGGCAACACCTGGAAGAAATCCCCACCCACTTGCTGCGCCGGCCTATAAACAGTTTCAACCAAGAAGCCCGGCACTGACTCCACCAGTTCTGGCAGTATGACCTGCTGCACTTCCCGAGCCGCGGCCAGCTCGCCTTCAAGCATGGCCTCGCTTCGGCTCAGGCGGAGTGTGCGCAGCAGAAGAATAACGGAGAGCGAAATCCAAAAGGAAATATCTGAAACATATGAGGGATCTATTGAAAGCGGGCCCACGTTGTGAGGGCTGATCAGTTCCGTCAAACGAGCTCCCGCACCGTGCGAGGCAGGGATCAGCAATAGAACGCCGGCCAAAACATACAGATAGGCGTACACCAGCCAGATTGCGGCGGGGAGCAGCAGGATGGCTGCCTCGCGGTCGCCGCGGCGAATCTGCTGTATGGCCGTTAACGTCACCAAGCTCGGCAGCGCAATATAGAGCGCGCCGAATGAAATTTCGGCGGTAAGTGATGAAAACCATCCAGCGAATGCGCCCGCCATTGCGATCAGAGCAACGAAGCTGAGGAGGAAAAGGCACGCACGCAGGCCCCGGCCAATGCGCCTGCGGCACAGTGTCATGAAAGTAAATACACAACAGAAAAGGTAGGCGAGGGCGACAAAGTAGTTGATAACCGACCACGCCACCGGGATGTTTTGAAAAAGGGAATCGCAATCGACGACCAGTTGTACAGCAATTGCAAGGCCGGCCATGCTTATCAACAGGTATTCAACCTGGCGGCGGCGAACCGAATAGAGCGCCAGGGCAATAAACCCCAGCCCAATCACCAGCAAGTTATCAATCCATTGACACGCGCTTTGTCCAGCAACGGTATACCAGGTGTAAATATTAAGCGCACGCGACTGGCCGAGCATCACACTCGACGCACCAAGACCGGGGAGCGAGCCTTCCCATTCGATGGGCGCCATGTGCGCACGGACAGCGATGACCAGGGTCCCCGACGCAAGCTGCGCATCGGAAATGGGGCGCAGCAAATGGCCTGTGCTGGTGAACGGGGCGAAGGGCGCAACGCGACCCGACTCGATGAGCCGTTCCCCGTTGACGTAGATCTCATAGGCGCTGGAGATGTTCGTCGCGGCCAAAGCCATCCCGGTCTGCGATGGGGTGATCGTCACGTGAATTCGGTACCAGACCACCTCCGGCCGGGGGCCCGGAAGTATTGAGTGCAGCGATTCGGCCGCGTTAAACGGCAGCCAGTGGGAGTCGTCAAAGTTGGCGCTTGCATACGCAGGGTCATCCCCGGCGTGGATCAGCCAGGGAGCCGCAAGGACGGCGGGCTCGTGCAAGTCGGCAGCATCAAAGGTCTGGGCTGCGCAAACTGGGGCGGCAAATGCCAGAAAAAAACACGCAACCCTGACGACAATGAATCGCTGCTGCGCACCAAGACGGCGCAAGCTCGAGAAGACGCGGCGTTCGGAAGCGTTCAAAAGGCCTCCTGGGGAATGCATACTACGCTACCATTCTCTCTGCGATCCAAGCCAGAAATGCATCGCAGTCGCAGCCGAATTGGTTCTGCCCGCATTGCCGCCTATCCGGTAGTTGCCATTGAGCCGTCATCCCGACGGTGCTCGCGCCAATGAATTCTTGAAATCGGGACGGATTCCGGCGGAGGAAGATGGACGCTTTCTCCGCACCCAGCTTCTATAATCCCTGTGTCTGCCGAATCAACTGTGGAGAGACTCCAAAGAAAGTCCAGGTGAATCCGTTGAAATTTGTTGATTGCCGTCATTTGGCCCTTGCTGCATTTTCCTTATCCATATTCTCCATCGCAATGCCGGCTCGCGCCGCATCGAGCGCAGTCCCGGAAACCGTGGTTCTCAGCTCCGGATGGCAGTTGCAGGATGTGGCCAAAGCTACGGAGCCAGGTGCGCAGATTGCCTCTGCGGCATACCACGCGGCCGGGTGGTATACGGCAACGGTGCCGGGCACGGTGCTCACCACGCTGGTCAATAACCACGTTTACCCTGAGCCCCTCTACGGTGAAAACGACCGGCCCGAAGTCATTCCCGAGTCGCTCGTCCACACTTCGTACTGGTATCGCACCGTCGTCAAAATCCCGACTGAATACAAGAACCGCCACGTCTGGCTCAATTTTGATGGCATCAATTATTCTGCCGCGGTCTGGGTGAACGGATCGCAGGTGGGCTCGATCAAGGGCGCTTTCATTCGCGGCAACTTTGACATTTCCACGCTGGTGCAGCCGGGCAAGACGGCCGTGATTGCCGTGCTCATTACCCCGCAGCCTAATCCCGGCGTTCCGCATGAGCACACCGTCCGCAACGGCATCGGCGGCAACGGAGGCATGAGCGCCATCGACGGACCCACGTTCCTCTGCACCATCGGCTGGGACTGGCTGCCCGCCATTCGCGACCGCGACTCCGGAATCTGGCAAAGGGTCTATCTGTCGGCCTCGGGTCCCGTGCTCGTCAAAAACCCGCTCGTCACCACCGATCTTCCGCTGCCCAAAACCGACTCCTCTGACGTTTCAGTGCAGGCTACCGTTGAGAACGTCACCGATCAGCCCGTGAAAGGCGTCCTCGAAGGAACGGTGGGGCAGGGAACAAGTGAGCTGATTAAATTCGAGCAGCCCGTCGAGCTTGCGGCGCACGCAAAACAGCAGGTCATCTTCAATCCCGCCAGCACGGCCGCTCTGCACATTGCCAATCCTCATCTATGGTGGCCCAACGGATATGGCCCGCAGAACCTCTATCACCTGCATCTGGAGTTCGTCGCCGATCGCCAAACATCCGACGCGAACGACCTCGACTTCGGCATTCGGAAGATCTCCTACTCAGTTCCCGGCGCTGACACGCTCACCATCTCAGTCAACGGTGTGCCCGTCTTCATTCGCGGCGGCGACTGGGGTCTCGACGAGGGTCTCAAGCGCATTCCCCTTGACCGCATGGAGACCGAAATCCGCTACCACAAGCTTGCCAACCTCAACCTGATTCGCAACTGGGTGGGCCAAAGCACCAGCGAACAGTTTTACGAGCTTTGCGACAAGTACGGCATCATGGTGTGGGACGAGTTTTTTCAGCCTAACCCCGGCGACGGCCCCAACCCCACTGACATCGACACCTACATTGCCAACGTGCGCGACAAGGTGCTGCGTTTCCGCAACCATCCTGCCATCATTTTGTGGTGCGCGCGCAACGAGGGCTTTCCTCCGCCTGAGATTGACGCCGCGCTGCGCAAGGTGCTGGCCGAGCTTGAGCCCACGCGCCGCTATCAGCCCAGCTCCACCGACGGCGCAGGCGTGCGTTCCGGCGGGCCTTATTCATGGCGCGATCCGGCCAGTTTCTATCACATCACCGACGACTACTTCAAGACTGAAACCGGCTCCATCAGCGTGCCCACGCTCGAGTCCATCCACGCCATGATGCCGAAAAAAGATTGGGACAGCATCAACGACGACTGGGCCGAGCATGACTTTGCCAGCGGCAACTCAGGCGCGCAAGACTATCCCGCTGAAATTGCCGCGCGCTACGGAGCATTCCGCAACTTGCCCGATTTCGTCCGCAAAGCGCAGATGGCAAACTATGAGGCGTTCCGCGCCATGTACGAGGGCCGCAATGCCAAAATGTTCCACCCCAACACGGCCGTCATCACGTGGATGAGCAACCCCGCGCAGCCCAGTTTTGTGTGGCAGATCTATCACTACGACTTGGAGCCCATGTCGTCGTTCTTCGGCGTTATGCATGCGGCCGAGCTCGTGCACATCCAGTTCAATGAAGCTACTGGCGGGCTTGAGGTCATCAACAATTTGCCCGAGCCGCTGGCCGGCGCAGTCGCGCATCTCGCAATTTACGATGCCGACGGCGTTGTGGCCGCGGAAAAAGACATACCGGTGAACGCGCCGGCGTCTGCCGTGGCAGATCTCGGTCCGGTTCAATTTCCTGCCACGGTCACCAACCTGAATTTCATCAAGCTCGACCTGCACGACGCCCAGGGAAAAATCATTTCGAGTAACTTCTACTGGCACAAGCTGGCCAATCCCGACGATTTGACCGGCCTGAATAAACTGCCCGCGGTCACGCTGAACGCCCAGGCCCAGTGCGCAGGCACAGGCGGCACGCGCACCATCACCGTCACGCTCACCAATCCGTCAAGGGACATTGCGTTGATGGCGCACGTGCAGCTCCGGCGCAAATCAGGCGAGCGCGTTCTGCCTGTCAGCTACAGCGACAACTACGTCTCGCTCGTGCCCGGCGACGCGAAGACCATCACCATTGAGGCCGGCACAAGCCAATTCAACGGCGAAGACGCTCTGGTTGTCGTCGATGGCTGGAATGTCTCGGTGGTTCCAGTGAGCTCGAACGGCGTTGCTGTAGCGCCAAACACAGAAGCCATTCCCGAGAACTCACCCGACACAGGGTTCGCGGTCGCGACTACAGGACTGAGGTGAAGGAAACAGCCAGTAGGGAATGGAAAAAGATGGGTGCCCCCGGTTCCTCGAATTTGGGGACCGGGGAGTGAATTCTACCAACACAGAACATAAGCAAAAATCAACGGAGCCACAATACTCACTTTGTTCTCAAACACCGGGCGGCTTTCCCTTTTCGACCGGTGCAACCTGTCTCTCGCGGTTCCCCTTATCGTTCACGCGGAACAGGAGCCAAAACACGAAGTTCATGCATCCCGCTGAGGCCAGATAATTGATCAGGCTCCTTCGCAAATAACTATCGAGGTCACCTCGGACGGGAGCTCCTTCGATAAACCATATTGCCGAGAGGAGAAAAAAGCCGACGTTCCAGACTGAATAGCAAACCGCCTTAAATCTGCGAGTCACCTTCATGCTTTATCTCTCCGGCGACTTTTAACCGCAGGTCAGGGCTCTGTTTCAAAATGAGTTCCCCGCCAACGTACCACGAAAAGCCAGTAGCTGAAAGCTGTTCTACGCCTTCAGCACGTCGGGAATCGATAGCGTCGCTAGAATATTCCGCATCGTCTCCTCGTCGCCGCCGATCCTGTTCAGTAGTTTCTCCTTCAGCACATCGCGCTGCGCATAAAGACGAAGCGGCTCCGGAGGGTTATGCAGCAGTTCCTTGCCCACCAGCGCGCGAACAATGAAAGGCATGTACGACGAATAATCGCCCTGCATACTCACCGTACGCGTCTGGTATCCAACCGGATTCACCTTTCCCCAACTCACTGCTTCGCCCGGCCAGCACGATGAAAGGCTTCCATCCGTCACCGGCGAAGAAACAATCTGCGCGTCAAAGTCGTATCCCCGAATTTCTTTGAGGAAAAAAATCTGCGAAAGCGTCGGCTCCGGCTGCAATGAATAATTCTTGGGCACGCCGCCGCCCAGAATCATCACCGCCATCGACTTTGGCTCCGATTCGAACAGCCCCCAATGGTGATAAGCGCACGACTCGAACACGTCCTCGTGCAAATCGTATTCAAACTCGTAACTGATTTTCCCCAGCCGCTTCAAGGTCCATAGCTTTACCGAATTCAGAAACGCGCTGCCGTCTGCAGGCGCGCCGATAAACACCGGCAGATCCATCTCCGTGCAGGTGCTCATGAGCCCAGGCGCAATGCCTAGCGCCTTCTCCCGTTCCGCATAGCATTTGCCCAGCAGATAATTGCGCTCGGTTGTCGTCATCCGCTTCTGAAATTCGGGCCGCTGCAAAATCGAGGTAAGCACGGTGTCCTGATCGAATAGCACCTGCTCCTCAAAGCCCGTGTCCGTTACGCGGATCACGCCCTCTTCTCTCAACTTCGCATCGTCGCCAAACAGGTCCACCTTGCGAATCGGCCTCTCGGCGGTCTGCCGCAGTGAATCGTGCCCGTCGTGATAGCAGATCGCGTCGGTAACCGTAATGTAGGCCGTATTTGCCGCGCGCATTAGCGGTATGAGCCACGCGCGATGCTGGTCGCTCACCGTTACCGGCCCGGCACACGTAATTACCAGCGGTATCCGCTGCTCGATCACATGCTTCAACACTTCGTAGACGCGTTGCAGATACGCGCCGCCAAAAGCCGGCAGAGATTCCTGAAACACCTCGTTCAGGTCCTTGCACTCCGTAACCGGTTTTCCAGTCACGGCCTTTCCCATAAGCGATTTGCCGGGACAATCCTCGTTTGCAGACATGACAATATCCTCACTCTCCAGAGTGTGATTCTCCAATGAATTTTCATGGAAAATCTCCCGCGGATTGTCCTTCCTCACGCGAGAGGCAGCCGGCGCACTCGTAAAAAGCGCACCGGTCGGAACCGCCCAACGTAGATTACCACAATCCCATTCTGCCGCGGAGCTACGCATTCCGGGACCCAACTAAGCGAGCAGTGGCTCTTTCCGGCGGGCCAGCACGTAGGCTGCAACCAGGGCGGCAGCAAAGCCGGCAGTAGCGCCAATAACGAGCGCCCAGCGAGGGCCGAAGCGGTTGGCAACCCAACCTACGATCGGTGCGCCAACGATTGTTCCCCCGAGTGCAATGGCAACCCGCAGGGCCATTACCCTGCCTCGCATCGCAGGTTCTGTAGACAGTTGCATATTGCTGTTGGTGCCGTTTGCAAAGGTCAGGGCAGCCACGCCGATGATGATGAGGGCAGCCGCGAACCACCAGTATCCAGGCGCGATTGCCGCCAGGGTGCAGCCGAGCCCGAAGACAGCAGCTCCCCACAAAAGGGACGGCAAGCCCTGTTTCCCGCGACCGGCGGCAAACAACGCTCCTGAGAGTGTGCCCACCGCCATAATTGACGAGAGCAGGCCGAAAGCGCGCGCATCGGAGTGGAAGACATTCACGGCCATGGTAGCGATGAAGATGGGAAAGTTCATACCAAATGTACCGATCAGAAACAACATGATCAGCATCGCCCTCAGGTCTGGTCTTCTCCACACGTAGCGAAGCCCATCCATGAATCCTGAAGCTGTGCGGTGGGCCCTGGCGCTTTTGTGTAGTTCCGCGAGCCGAAAGAAAGACATGGAGATGAGAACGGCGGCGAATGAAAGCCCGTTCAATAGAAAGGCCCATCCCAAGCCAACGCCTGCGATCAGCACGCCGGCGACCGCGGGACCGATCATTTGTGCGGCGTTGAATGAGCTCGAGTTCAGCGCCACGGCATTGGCAAGGTCCCCGTCGCCAACCATTTCGGCCACGAAAGTCTGTCGCACTGGGGCATCGAGCGCGGCGGCGCAGCCAGAAAGAAAAGCCAGCACATACACATGCCATAGCTGGACGACGTCTGCAATGGTGAGAACTCCCAAAATGAGCGCAAGCACGCCCATGGTTGCCTGGGTCAGCATCAGAAGCTTGCGCTGATTGAGGCGGTCGGCAGCCGAGCCGGTCCAGGGCAGCAGCAGAAGCAGCGGGGCGAACTGCAGCCCCATCACTATGCCCAGCGCCGACGCATCGTGATGGGTAAGTTGCGTCAGCACCAGCCAATCCTGCGCAACTCGCTGCATCCAGGTGCCGATGTTTGAAATCAGTGCCCCGGCCGTCCACAAACGGAAGTTGAAGCTCCTGAGGGAGCGAAAGGTGCCGGACATTGGATTCGTCATGGGCGGGTCGGCGCGTTGCCCCCGTGGAACTGGCCAAAGTGACGCGCATGCATGATGCTGATAAGCAGTGTGCCGAGAGCAAACAAAAGGATGTGGGTGGACGCTCGCGGATCAAAGGCGCCGACTCGCGCGATCAGCAGATACGCAACGACCGCGTTGAAGAATCCCCAAACGACGTTGACGGTTGAAGACGAGAGACCTTTGCCCGGCGGTTTGGCGAAGGGACTCTGGAAGGGACGTCCCATGGTGCCGGCGACAAAATGAGGAATCGCATTTGCCGCAAAGACACCACCGAAAAAGTACGACACAAGCCAAAGCCAGTTCATAATTCACAGCTCCCTTTTTGTAAATACAAAATGGATATACGCAAATGCAGGGCGCAGCGGATTCAATCCTCCGCAAGCCGCTTAAGCAGTTCGAGTGCCGCGTGAAGCTTCTGCTGCTCGCGAACGGAGAGTTTTTGCGAAATGACGGAGGCAAACCAATCCTGTCTCGCGGCCCTGCCCTCTTGAATCCATTTCACGCACTTCGGAGTGAGGGACATCAGAGTTTGCCGTCCGTCGTTCGGGTCAGCAGCGCCGCTGACGAAGCCAGCCTTCTGCAGCGGCGCAACGATTGTGCTCATGGACTGCGGGCGCATGCCTTCGGCTCGCGCCAGGCTTGAAACCGTGGCCGCACCATCCTGTTCAAGTCGAAGAAGAACGGAAGCCTGGGCCGGCGTCAGATCGTTGCCGCCCCCGTGCTCGCGAATACGCAGCTTGAGCTTGCGAAACACCATACGCATCTCTGCAGCAAGCGTGCGAGCCAGCCCGGGTTGGGGAGATGTCTTTCGATTGCTCACCATGTCACTATCTCATATCTACAGGTAAACTGTAAAGATTATCTGTAGATATGTCCAGCCAACATCTTTAGCCCTGAGGTTTATCTGGGGCGATCTTGTCACGCCTTGAGGGGCGTTCCCTGTGAGTTCAGCTCCGCCTGATCTGGGAGCATTCAATCAGTAACTCCAATTTGTGATTGATTGCTGGCGGTTTTTAGCCGATGCTTGAATTATTAAAATTGACAGGAAGGCTCAGCCCATTCGACTGCCGCTCACATCGCTCACCCTCGCAGTGCTGGCCGCCGCCGGGCTTCTATCCGCGGCAGCGCAAGCCCCTTCCCCGCAGCCTGATCCCATGCTGATTCCGGGTCCGGCGCCGGCGAGCTCTGCCGTCCCGATCTCTTCTGCCACTGAGCCCACTGCGCAAGTTGCGTCCGCAGCCGAACTGTCTCAGCCCGTGACTCCGGCTATGCAGAAGCTGCTCAGCTTCAAAGACAGCGACGTAAAGTTTTCCGTTCCGGAACTGATGTCGATCCTCAGCGATCGCCGTCATGAGGGTTGGGTTCTGGCCGCATATCCCGACCCTAAGACGTCGCACCCGCTCATTGGCGCAGGGTTCAGTCTCGACCTGCCCGCGCGCGACCATCCGCAGACCGATGCGTCGAATCCAAACCCCTTCATCGAGCCGTCGTCCGATGAGCTGTGGCGTGCGGCCGGGCTAGATCAAGCACGCCTCAACACAATCCTCGACCGATTCAGTGACCGCATGACGGAGTGGAAGAAGCGAGGCTTTCGCCGCCGCATGACCCAGCTTGAGCCCGACATCAGCGACGCCGACGCCGACAAGCTGCTGCGCATTGCCATCATTCAATCAATCGATAACGCCCGGGCCTATTGCCGCAACTTCGACGCGCTCACCGGGCCGCAGCAGATGGCGATGAGCCAGCTCGTTTACCAGATAGGTTTCAACCTGCAGCACTTTACGCAGTTTTTGGCACAAATGAATGCCGACGCCTCCGCCGAGGCCGATCACTGGCACGCGGTTGAGACCACGCTTGAACAGAGTCAGTGGGCGCGCCTTTATCGCATTCGCGCCACGGCAGTCATTGCGATGCTCGATCCAACCTATGCCGACGATCCGGCTGCCGCTGAGAAGCGCGTGGGAGCCGTCTTGCATCTCGCCGTTGCTCTCCATCGCCGCGGGAGAGTTCACGCGCGAACCCAACTTGCCTCAGCCGATTCGGTTCCACGCGCCAGCCACAATCACGCGCATCGCAGCAAATCCGCACATAGCCGCGCAAGACAAGCCGCATAATTCGTGCCTCGGTCAGCGCTCGCGGCGCGTGCTTTTATGACCACTGACCACTGACAACTGACAACTCACAACTGACCACTGACCACTGACCACTGACGACTGACCACTGATCACTGTTTTTTAATCCGCCCTCAGCGCTTCCACCGCATTTACCCGCGCGGCGCGCGCCGCAGGCACCGCCGATGCAATCACTGCGGCGGCCAGAATTACAAACGCCGACGCAGATAGCGCCAGTGCGCCCGCCTGGCCGACAGCCGCCACGTAGCTCGCAGCGACGCGCGTCAATGTAACTCCCAATGTCGCGCCCGCGGCCACTCCGATCCCGGCCATCACCAAGCCATCCAGCATCACATTGGCAAGAATGTTCGAGGGCTGCGCGCCCAGCGCAATGCGGATTCCGAATTCGCGCGTGCGTCCGCTGACACTGAAGGCCAGCACGCATGCAACTCCCACTACGGAGATCAGCAGCGCCACGCCCGCGAACCCGCCGAAGACAATTGCGTTCAACTTGTCGGGCGTGAGAACTTCCGCGCGAATATCGCCCAGCGTCGTCGCGCGCTCCACCGGCTGATCGGCCGACATCTTGTGAATCAGCGTGGTAATGGCGGGCACCAGCGCGTACGGATCCTGATGCGCGCGCACAAACAGCTTGCCGGTGATTCCCTCCTGGTCGATGGGCTGATAGATGGTCATGACCGGCGCGGGAATAATATTCTCATCGTCGAAGTCGGGCACCACGGCAACAATGCGCCGCGGCTCGCCGCTGATGCCGATGAACTTGATAACGCCGTCAGTCCACCAAAGCGTGCGGTCAACAGCGTTCTGGCCGGGATAGAGCTCATTGGCCAGGCTCTGGCTGATGATGACCACGCGCTCATTGCCCTCGCGATCGCCGCCGTTAAAGTCACGCCCCGATAGGAGCGGCACACCCAGCGTGGCAAAGAAACCAGGCGACACGCTGCGGAACGCGGCGCGGAACTCGTCTTTGCCATCTTGCCGATGCGCGCCCTGCGCCGCAAATTGAAGACTGAAGCCCTGGGCCTGGCCTCCGCTCCATGGCACGCTGAAACCCTCGGCGACATTTTCTACGCCCGGCAGCGTGCTCACGCGCTCTTTTACTTCGCGATAGAACTCGCTGATCTGCGCGTCGGTCTTGCCATAATTCATCACCGGCAAATTCAAGGCCAGCACGTTGGCTGAGTCAAACGGGGGCCGCGTCTGCTCCAACACATAGAGAGTCTTCATCAGCACGCACGCGCCGGTGAGCAGCAGGAACGAGGCTGCAATCTGGGTGATGGCAAAGATGCGCAGCTTGCGGTTGCTTGAGCCTGTGACGCGCGCGCCGCGTCCGGTCAGGCTATTCGTAGGCGTGTCGTGCGAAGGCAGCCGGGGAATGTAAGCAAGGAAAAAAGCTGCCACGATGGCCAGCGCGGCTCCAAACCAAAGCAGGCTTGAGTCGAGCGTAAGATCGGCCGCGCGCACGCTGAACCGCTGCGCATAGTGGCCCAGCACCTTGACCATGGGCACGGCCAGCAGAACGGCCGCAACTGTTCCGCTGCCGCACAGCACAAAGCTCTCGGCCAGCAGCGAACGCCGCAGCACCGCCGTGCTCGCGCCCAGCGCAGCGCGAATGGCCAGCTCCGGTTCGCGCCGCACGGTGCGAGCCAGCACCAGGTTGGCCACGTTCGAGCTGGCAATAATAAACAGCAGCCCCGCCGCCGCGAACAGCACCCACAAAACGGTGTTGGCGCGTGAGTTGATCTGGTCGTGCATGCGTGTTACGCCGATGTTGTAGTGATCTTCAGGCTTATAGACTTCAGGATGCGCCTGGGTCATCGCGGAATACACGGTGTTGAGCTCTGCGCGCGCTTGTTCGAGCGTTGCACCAGGAGCCAGCCGCCCAAACACCTCGGTCATGCGGTGCTCGCGTCCCCCAACCATGGTGGCTGAAAGATGATGCGGGCTGGTCACTACATTAGCGATAATTTCGGTCGCAACAGGGTAAGGAACCGACGGCTCAAGCACGCCCACAACGGTGGCCGCGCGCGCACCGCTGTAGCTCTCAAGCCGCACCACCTTGCCCAGCACGTTGGGGTCGGAGTGCAGCGAGTCGCGCCAGAACTTGTAAGTGAGCACAATGGCGCCGGCCGCGTTTGGCCCGTCGTCAGCGGGAGTCAGTAGCCGCCCCAGCACCGGCCTTAACCCCATTACCTCAAAATAATTTCCATCCACCACGCCGGCAGGAATGGAGCGCGGAGTGCCCAGCCCCACGATTGTGAAATCCAGCTCAGAGAAAGTGCCCAGTTGCGAAATGGTCTTCAGGTTCGCGCCAATGTCGTGAATCTCGGGAATGGAGAAAGTTGCATTCGGGATCCCGATTCCCGGCGCGCTTTGCCGCAGATACAGCAGCTGGCTTTCATTTTGATTAGCCAGCGGCCGAAGCAGCACGGCGCGGACCACGCTGAAGATTGCGGCGTTAGCGCCGATGCCCAGCGCAAGCGTGAGCGCAATCGTAATCCACAGGGCGGGCACCCGTGCCAGCGAGCGCACAGCGATTTTCAGATCGCGAAGAAAGGACATTTGCGGGACCTCCAACTTCGGGGAATCGGATTGAACTTATCGTACTGCGAACCGTGGGCGAGGGGTAATTGTGAAGGGTACGGGCTTAAGCCGGTACGTTAATCATCGCAAAAAACATGTCGGTGTCCATAGCCACTTGGGGACATTCCTCTAAAATCCGGGGCCTGGATTCCGCCAGAATCTCCGGGGACACTTGACGAATATGTTGATATCAACTAATATCATCCCGTGTCAAGTCCCAATCGGCTCCCGTATGCAACCACGCTGCTTGTTCGGGACCATTGCCTCTGCCTGCACGTGCAGCGTGCGGCCCGCGCACTGGCGCGCCGTTTCGACGAGGCGTTTCGCCCATTCAACCTTACCAACGGGCAATTCTCGCTGCTGATGTCGTTGAACCGCCCTGAGCCGCCGCCCATGGGTCCTGTAGCAAACCTGCTGGCCATGGACCGCACCACGCTCACCGCAGCCCTCAAGCCTCTCGAGCGGCGCGGCCTCGTCCGAGTGGCGCAGGATGCAGAAGATCGCCGCAGCCGCATCCTCATCCTCACCGCGAAGGGAAGGGACTTGCTTGCCCACGCGGTTCCCATCTGGGAACGGACGCATGCTGAGGTTGAGCGCCAGCTTGGGGACACAAAGCCGGAAAATTTGCGCGCAGGGTTGATGGCGGTGTTGTAGGCGGGCGGCCAATAGCCAAAAGCCAATAGCCAATAGCCAATAGTGAATGGTCAGTAGCTACGGGCTGCCAGCAGCTGGCTACCAGCTGGTTATTCGCTCCCGATCAGCGCGTTCACGCGCTCCATCACCTTGAACGCATCGGCTACATAAACCACGTCGGCCTTGCCGCGCGTCCAGCCGCAGTTGGGGTCGAGTGAAACGGCGCGCCGCTCGCCGATGAACCGCCAGCCGACGACGTGAGGCTCTTCGCCGTGGCAGCATGTTGCCAGGCCCTTCGCGTGGCGCGGCGTCGAACCGGTCTGCCCAACTTGATTCAGATGCGTAAGGAAGGGAAGAACGGATTGCCCCTCGCCGCCCTGATCGACCAGCGACTTTGAGCTGCCCAGCGATGCGCCCGAGGCCACAAGAAAATCAAGAATCAACTTGCCCGCATCTTCGACGTGAAGCTGCCCGTCAGGCTGCTTCTTGGTCCAGCCGGCTCCGGCAACAAAGAGCAATTTTGCATCGGGCCGGATGGTCTGTTGATTCAGCTGCGGAGCGCGCAGTCCCGTCACCTCGGTTCGCAGCGAAGGCAGTTCGACTGCAATGGCAATTTCATCCGGGTGCGCATCTGCCGCGCCTTCGAATGGCGGATGCGTCCCAACATCCAGAAGCAGAAACCACGGCCGCGTAGTGCGGGCCAGAGCCGCCTCAATGCGCTGGCGATAGTACCAGCGCGTTGCTTCAACGTCGTCCGCGCCGCCGATGGCTGTCACGTGTGTGTCGATGGCTCCGCCAACTCGGTGCGCAACCGCGGCCATGACGCGCGCGAACCGCGAACTATGCGGCGCCAGCACAAGCGTTGCCTGCGCCGCGCGCCACAATGCCTCGCACGCAGCCGCATCGCTCGTGAAACGCGCTTGCGCGTACGCCTCGCCCTGAACGGAAAGTAATTTCGCCCCCGCGGACGCCACCTGCGCCGCAGCGCCGTTCGCATGTTTGGCAACGATGCCAATGGTCATCTCCGCACCCAGCCGTGCGGCAAGCTCTCTGCCGGCGGTGACGGTTTCGAGTGAAGCCTTGGTCAGCGTTGAGCCGCTGTCGTCCGCATGTGTCAGTACGAGAATCGATTCCATTGTTTCTCCCGGGCTTTTAGCTTTCAGCTCTCAGCTTTCAGCTAAAGACCGCACGACAGGAGCTGAAAGCTGAGAGCTGAAGGCTGAAAGCTCCTAGCTGTCTGTCTTGATCCACGCAACGATCTCAGCCGCAATCTCATCGGCGCTCATGTTCTTTTCGACGCGCGTCTCTCGCTGCAGCTTCGGCAAATTCACTGAGACATAGCGCAATCCGTCGGTCGCCAGCGCGACTGTCTTCGCCTTCTGCAGCGCCGGCATGATGGTGCGCATATTGGCCATGCCTACCTGCGGATTGTTCCTTGGTTCCGGCAAATTGCCCGTGGCCCAGCCCAGCACGGCGGGCGCGCCTGCGCAAAGCGACACCTGGTGCTTGCCGCCCTCGACGCGCTCCAGTACCTCAAACGAACCATCGTCGTGGAGGTCAATCCGATCTACTCCCTGAAATTGATCCGCGATACCCAGCCGCTCGCCGGCCAATTGCAATGTGACGCCCGCGCCGCGCGAGGCCGACTCCCACCCGCCGAAGAGCAATAGTTTCGACCGGTCGAGTCCGGGAATCGCTGCGATAGCCTCGGCCAGCGCTGCCGCGGTTGCGCGCGAATCGGGGAATCCGCCGATTGGCCCGTCGATGGGGACCAATTCAAACGCGACCTTCTGCGCGATGGTCATCATTACCTGCTGCAGCTTTGCTTTAGGCCCGAGCGAAACCAGCCAGAGCTTCGAGCCCGGATTCTTCGCTGCCAGCGCAGCAGCTTCATAAAGCGCGCTCGCCGCCCAGGGGTCGAGCACGGCGGGAAGCACCATTTCGTTCTTAATTGCGGGTCCCGGCACCGGCTCTAATGTTTGCAAGGGGTCAGGCACCATGCCTGCACAGACGACTATATGTAAAACTGTTCCCATTCTTTTGAATTCCTCAGGGGCTGAAGCCCTCTCATTTTCTGATTTCATTTCGGCACGACTGAAGTCATGCCCCGATACAAACCTGTAAAACAAATATCCGGAGCTAGCAGCTAGAATCTGGTAGCTAAAAGCTGCTTTCTCAATTCTCCGCCGAATGCAAACCACCCGATCCCGCCCTGAATTCGATATTAGAATCCTTGCCTTCCGGAGGATTTGCGCAGTTCCACAGGCAGGCGCCGCAATGGGCGCACTTCTCGCGCTCGAAGCTCGGCATATTTCCCAGTCCGAGCGTGATGGCTTGGCCTGAGCACATGGCAATGCACGTCTTCTCAACGCAGGCAATGCAGCGGGACTTATCGAGAAACACAACGTGATCGGCGAATCCCGGTGCGGCCTGAATTTTGCCGCCCATCAGCAGCGCATCCTGCTGCGATACAAGCACGCGGCCATCGAACGGAATCTCGGGCCAGCCGCGGGCCGACATCAGCGCATCGTGCAGCGGACGGCCGTCTTCCATGCTCAGCGCCGCAGCGTTTTTGAGTGAGAGCCGCGCAGCCGCGTCATTGCCGAATCGCTTGATCTGCTTTGAAGCCTGCGGCACATGCGCATGAATCGAGAGCCTTCCACCGGAAAGCCCTGCCAGCGCCATTCCCATCAGTCCGCGAACGAATCCCTTGTGAAAGCCATCGCGTGCGTGCTCGGCCTCGCGGGCTCCCTGCTCAACCCAGCTCTCGCGGCGGCGCTTCTCATACGCTGCCCCGAGATTTTGCTGCGTAAACTCTCCGCCCGAACGCAGCAACTCCAACACGGCCTCGCCGAGTTCGACTCCGGTGGTCCACGCCTCGTCGACGCCTGAGCCGGTGAGCATGTTGGTTGAGCCGGAGCACTCGCCGATGCGCGCGAATCCATTGCCCGCGAGGGCCGGCTCGCCGCGCTTGCCGCTCTCCTCAAGCGACTTTGCGCCCCACGAGCGCAGCGTTCCATTCTTCAAGTGCTTCCACAGCGCCGGATGCTGGATGAAGTGCTGAAGGTATCGGTACGACGTGCGCTCCGGGTCGCTCAACCACGAGGGAACGAAGATGCCAACCGATGCCAGCCGCTCCGGATGCACATAGAGGAATCCAAAGATCTCCGGCTCGGGAAATCCAAACGTGTGCCAAACCGTTCCGGCCTCGAGCAGAGTGTCTTCCGGCAGCTCGATCACAAACTTCATCCCCAGCGCCCAATCCTTCGGATCGTCCTTGTTTTGGACGAGGGCTCTGGAAACCTGGCCGACCGGTCCATCGCCGATGACGGTCAACTTCGCGCGAACATCCATGCCGGGCATGAATCCTGAATCGGCCGCGCCGCTTTTATCCACGCCCTGGTCTACGAGGCGCAGCCCTTCGACCTTGTCGCCGGCAACCAGCGGTCCGGCTACGGGACTGCCCGGCCAGATCTGCACGAATCCTGCGGACATGATCTGTGTAGCTACCCACTGGTTGAACTGCCCTATCGAGAGCACGAGGCCGCCCTGCTTGTGGAGAAATCCCGGCGTCCATGGCAGCTCGAAGGCGTTGTCTTTCAGCCATGGCTTTCGTCCGAGTCGAAGAAGAGAATCTACAAAGCGCAACAGCGCGGAGCGCCGGCTCGCGCCCAGCGGGTCGAGCAGATAAAAGACGCGCTCCTTGCGTACCTCCACAGCCATGGGAATCTGGGCCGGGTCGAGTTCGGGAAAGCTCGCACGAATGCCCTTTGCGCGCGTAACTACGCCGCTAACGCCTGCGTCGAGCGTATCGGCGCGCTCATAACAGATCACCTGCAGCGGCATGCCCGGCGCCACACGGCTTTCAAAAGCGGGGTCGGCGGGGTTCTCGGTCCACGCGCGAGTGAGCGTAGTTAAAAAACCGCCCGTGGCCGGACCAAACCCGGCGCAGGCAATGTCCACTTCCATCGTCTGGCGTTCAACTTCGACTTGGGGATCGGGATTTGTGCTCATGCTCATCCTGCCGCCGGGTAATCGAGCGCCTCGGGAATCATCACCTTGCTCACCGTTTCAGCGGCGCGATCCTTGGCCACGCGCGAGCCGGTCAGGCAGGTGGTGAGCTTCGACTGCAACCGCAGAAACTCCGCCGAACCTGTGCAGCCCGCGCACGGGCCGGCCTTTTGCGGATGACCGCCATCAATGCTGATTACATCCACCGCCATGGCGCAGATGCCGGGCATGGTTTCTTCAAGCTCTTCAAGCTCGGCGGTTGAGAAGCAGCTGCGATGTTCCGCTTCATCCCACGAGGGGTGCGCGTTGTAGCCGAACACCAGCTCGGCGCAGATGCGCGAAGCCTCGCCGGCAGCCGTCGCGGCCTGCGTGTGGCAAAGGTCGCTGAAGAATTGCACGGTGCCTGCCAGACCCTCCGCCGCAACCGGATCCGACGGTCCGTGCCGCTCAAGCGCGAGCACGTCAAGAATCTGCGCGCGCGAGGCCAGCAGCCAGCACAGCGCATCGGCCAGCGGGAAAGTAACGCCCTGGCGCTGTCCGTGATAAAGCTTGTTGCCGGCCGCGTCGGTCGCGTTCTGCAAGTAATTCAGCGACCACAGCCAAAGGTGCATTGCGGAGGCCAGCGTGCATGCGCCTGTGCCCGGATGGTGGCTGGCGATCGCGCGCATTTCGCGAACCCAGCTGCGGAACTGCGCCAGAAACACCTCGCTGGTCATAGTGACGGTGAGCTGACGGCGCTGCACTGCCTCAGGGCCTTCATATGTGGCTTCAAGCTGCGCGTCCATCCACTTGTTGGCCAGGAAGCCGGGGCATTCCTCGGTAATGCCGTAGCCGCCCATCAGGCTTACGGCCTCGCGCATCATGTTGGCGCCGTGGCCGGTATTCCACAGCTTGGTTGCCGGGCACAACACGTTGGCCTCGGCATCGGCCAGCACAAATTCCACCAGCGGATCGGCCGCGAGCACGGCGCGGCGTTCGTCGCCAGCCTTCAGGTTCAATAGTTCCACCGCTCGCTGTCCAGACTCTTTGAGCGCCTTCATCTCAGCGCGTCCGCCCTGGACTCCACGACCTGCGAGAATCGTGTTTTTTTCTTTCTCCAGCGGATCGAGCGCGTCAAACAGCCGCGCGGCCGCAAATCCCAGCGATGCGGCGGCTTCTCCGGCGGCCCAAACGTCGACCAGCCGGTGCAACGCATCTTCACGCTGCTGAATGCCCTGCTCGTAGCGAATTGATCCGGGCTTTGCGCCTTCGGCTCCGCGGAAGCGTTGGCGCTGATAGCGAATTACGGGCTCAGCTGCCGACAGCAGCTTGGCCGCGGTCATCAGTCCGACGGGAACGCGCGTGCGGCGGAATACCGCCTCAATCACTTCGCTGTGGTTGTAATTGGGAACGATCACGCCGTCCTTGACGGTGTAGCCGCCCACAATGCGGCTGGCGGGAACCTTCAGGTTGAAGACCGGATCGCCGGTCGACGAGAGCTGGTGTACCAGCTTTTTGGTCGCGGTGCCGCGATCGAAGATGCCCTCGTCAGTTTCTTCAAGGATCACAACGCAACTGCCCTTGATGCGCGGGTCGGCAGAGTTTACGGCCGCGGTAACAAAGTTGGCAAAGGCGATGCCGGTGATAAAGCGTCCGCGCTTGTCCACCTGCAGAATCGGATCCTCGCCGTCGTTCCACTCAGCAACCGTCAGCTTGCCGCTCAACATGCCCGTATCTACGCCTACGTAGGGAAGCGGCTCAGTGAGTGCGAAGGCGCCGCGCCATGGCTGCCGGTCTTCACCGGGTTGCGGTGGGGCTGCGAGGGACATATAGCGTGCTACCTGCTCGGGTGTGCCGCGCTCGTGGATGGGGGCAAGGGCCAGGCAACTGGCCAGGCTGGCTGTGGCCGCACCGCCATCAACCCATGCCAGCTCAAAGGCCGCGAGCGAGAGCGCAAGGTTCTTGGGGCCGGTGATGAATCCGCCTTCTTCCGGCTCCATGAATGCCGCCGTAACGCCGGCCGAGTCAAAGGCCTGCAGCATGGCCTGTTTGCCCGCGGTCCACTCATGGGTGTTGCGTTCGCCGGCGCCTACCAGCCGCGCCACGGTGCCGCGCGCCACTCCGCGAGCCGATTGCACCAGCATCTGCAAGTCGAACCGGTCGGCGAAGCGCCATTGAATTTGCCGCACCGCGTCACTGGGGAGCGTGAGCATAACCGGAGTTTGAGAGAGAACAACTGTTCCCATAGAAGTACACCTCGAGCAGCGGAATCATTGTCCCCGAATGAATGGAGTCAAGCATGTGACTCACATCACGAGGAGACAGCAGCTGTGAGGTGCCAGCTTTCAATTCTCAGCTTCAGCTCGATAGCGCTGAGGCGGACTCTCTCGGTTTTTATGGGACTGTTTCCGTCCGCGCTTTGCCGAAGCGTCCCAACCAGTGCGGAAAAGCTCAAAGCTGGGGGCTGAAAGCTGATAGTTGCCTCATGTGATTCAGCACACAAACAAACCCCTGCCAAATGCTGGTATTTCGCGTATTTGTGACGCCAAACGCGGTGCTTGTGATAGGTGTCACTGCTATTGATTTCTGCAAAGTAGGACCTTAGTAATGCGAACCCCGCGATCGCGGATGGAAGAAAAGCAGCAGGCTGCCCAGGCAGCCATGCCCCGCGCGAGGGTCTGGGCTTCTTTTTTGCCTGGAGAAAGAAGACGGCAAGTGAAGAGACTTGGCAGCGGAATAGTGGCTGCGTTGTTTTGTCTGGTTGTTTTTGCCTTTGGAACGGCCAGCCATGCACAAACTGAGTGCCTGGCTTGCCACTCCGATGCGACACTGCAGGATGCGCAGGGACACAGCGTAGGAGTCGACGGAGATAAGTTCAACGCCAGCGTCCACGGCGTGCTTGGCTGCAATGCCTGCCACGCCGACATTAAGAGCTACCCCCACCCCGACAAGATTGCCCCGGTCGAGTGCAAGACCTGCCACTCCGATCAGGCCGATCAGCTCAAGGGCAGCGTGCACGCCGACAGCAAGGAACATCCGTGCACCAGTTGCCACGGCGATGCGCACCAGATTTTTCCCAAGGCTGACCCACGCTCGGCAGTGTACCCACTCAATGTACCCAAAACCTGCGGCCAATGCCACGGCAACAACGGTATGGCGGGCAAGCACGGACTTCCCAGCGTCTACCCCAACTACATGGATTCGATCCACGGGTTTGCGCTCAGCAAAGAGGGCCTGCTGGTTGCGGCCAACTGCCAAAGCTGCCACGGATCGCACAAGATTCTGAGCCACACCAATCCACAGAGCTCGACCTTCAAAGCCAACATTCCCAAGACCTGCGGCACATGCCACGCCAAGATCGACGCCGACTACGAGAGCGGAGTTCACGGCAAGGCAATTGCTGCCGGCAAAATGGCAGCGCCCGTCTGCACCGATTGCCACACTGCGCACGCCATTCTGCAGCCCACCGAATCGGCCTTCCGCATGCAGTCCACGCCCATCTGCGGCAACTGCCACAAAGACAAGTTCTCAACCTATCGCGATACGTTCCACTCGCAGCTCGGCTCGCTTGGCGGATATGTTGAGACGGCCCGCTGCTGGGACTGCCACGGCGCGCACCACGTGTTGCCTACTTCCGATCCAGATTCGCCGGTGAATAAGGCCAACCTGGTAAAGACCTGCAGTCAGTGCCACGCAGGCGCCAACGCAAGCTTCGTCCAGTACCAGCCGCACGCCAACGCCCGCGATCGCAAGCTCAATCCGGCGCTGTATTTCATTCGACTGTTCATGAATCTGCTGCTGGCCAGCGTGCTTACTTTCTTCTTGATTCACACCATCTTGTGGCTGATCCGCCAGCGGTACAACCAGGTTAAGGGTCGCGCCAACGGAGGACATAAAAATGTCTGATCTGGTTCAGTCACCTCAAGCCGGCATGCCAACGGCCGCGCCCAAGGAACGCTACTTTCAGCGCTTCACGCGCGAGCAGCGTTACCTGCACGCAACTCTGTTCACAACATTCCTGGGGCTCGCGGCAACAGGCCTGCCCATGCGCTTCAGCGAAAGCTTCTGGGCGCGCAAGTTCGCGGCCGGCGTGGGCGGCTTCGGCGCCATCCTGTTCTTTCACAAGCTCTGCGCGCTGGTGCTCACTGTTGCATTTCTCATCCACGTAAAAGACATCTTCTCGCGCGGCCTCTTCAATCGCGAGAAGGGTATCTTCTGGGGGCCGACTTCGATGGTCGCCAACTGGAAAGACGCAAAGGATCTCTTCGGCCACATGCGCTGGTTCCTCGGCCTCGGTCCCAAGCCGCAATTTGAGCGCTACGCCTATTGGGAGAAGTTTGACTACTGGGCGGTGTTCTGGGGAATGATCGTTATCGGCTTCTCAGGCTACGCCATGTGGTTTGCGCCGTTCTTCGCGCACTTCCTGCCAGGGTGGGCGCTCAATGCGGTGCTCGTCATCCACAGTGAAGAAGGCCTGCTTGCCATCCTCTTCATCTTCTCGATTCACTTTGTAAACACACACCTGCGTCCAGATACCTTTCCAATGGACATGGTGGTGTTTACAGGCGTCGAGAGCGAAGAGGAGTTCAAGCACAAGCGGCCGCTCGAATACGACCGAATGGTGAAAGAGGGTAAGCTCGATGCGCGGCTCGGAGAAAAAGCGCCAACCTGGCTGGTGAATTTTTCGCGCGTAGTGGGAACCGTGGCCATCGCCATCGGACTCACGCTGCTGGTCCTCACGTTGACGGCGTACTTCCGCGAGTAGCGGAAGACAGCTTTCAGCTTTCAGCTCGCTTATCGGTTGACGTAGAGATCGATTACCAGGAATATCGAGGACAAATAGTGGCGCAGGACTTCCATAATCTGGTTGCTTGACAGCGTGCGATTGAACTTACTGTCTGCACCTACAAATTGACCAGAGCATTTCCTAAGGATGAGCTATACGGGCTGGTTTCGCAGATGCGTCGCGCCAGCATCTCAGCGGCAAGCAACATCGCGGAAGGCCGTGGACGACTCTCTCCCTTGGAGTTTCGCCACTTCCTTTCGATTGCGCAGGGTTCAATCTTCGAGCTAAAAACCCAGTTGATTGTTGCCAGAAAGCTAGGTATGGGCGCGCAAGAAATGATGGACGAAGCTGAGTTGACTGCAGAAGAAGTTTCCAAAATGCTCGCCTCGTTGATCGTCAAAGTGAAACCGCCGGTCAAGAGCTGATAGCCGATAGCTAAGAGCTGAAAGCTGCTCTTGTGACTCCAGTCACGGCAACGCAGCATGCAAAGAGCGTCTCCTCATAAGCGTGAAACCTGTTCGATTTCTGCTGCTCTGTACGCTTTGTTTTTCTTTCGTCGCCGGCAACTCAAACGCGCGCGCCGCTCAAAAGCGCAAGGACGCGGACTGCCTCGCCTGCCACTCCAACCCTTCCCTGACAAAACAGGAAGATGGCAAGACGGTAAGTCTCTTCATCGACCAGAATCAGCTCAAGCACTCCATTCATGGCAAAATGCTTGGGTGTGTCGATTGCCACAAGGACCAAAACAGCCCGACTCACGACAAGCCGCCGGCCAAAGTTGCCTGCGCCGATTGCCACGCCGCCGCGCAGCAAGCATACGCGCACAGCATGCACGCAAAGCCCGCCGGCAATGCTCCTGCGGCTGCCACTTGCGTTGACTGCCACGGCCCCCCGCACGGCATTCTTGCGCCCGGCCATCCTAAATCGCCAGTCAACCACGCCAACATTCCCGCCACCTGCGGCCGGTGCCACGGCCAAAAATTCCTCATGGAGTCGCACGGCGAGAGCACGCAGCCATTTATTTCTTACCAGGCGAGCGTGCACGGACGAGCCGTTGCCAACGGGTCGTTGAAGGCCGCCGTCTGCACAGATTGCCACGGCGACCACGAAATTCTCTCCGCCAACCAGGCCGCTTCGCCCATTTACAAATTCAATGTGCCGGCCACCTGCGGCAAGTGCCACTCCGAAATTACCGACACTTTCAATGCCAGCATTCACGGCCAGGCCATTGCGCACGGCAACCAGCTGGCGCCCGTCTGCACTGACTGTCACGGCATCCATTCCATTAAATCAATTGACAATGCCAGTTCGCCGGTCGCAGAGCAGAATCTTTCGCGCGATACTTGCGCCCGCTGTCACGAAGGCGTGCGCCTGTCGCAGGAGTTCGGCATACCCGGCAACCGCGTCACCAGCTACTTTGACAGTTACCACGGCCTCGCTGCCCAGGGTGGTTCGGTTGTAGCCGCGAACTGCTCAAGCTGCCATGGCGTTCACGACATTCTGCCCTCGTCCGATCCCCGCTCCAGCATCAATCCCGCTCATCTCGACGCTACCTGCGGCAAATGCCACCAGGGTGTGACCGCCAAATTCACGCTCACCAAAGTTCACCTGCAAGATGGGGCCGGAACCCACGCCAACGACATCGATTCGCTCTCGGTGCGCTGGGTCCGGTACATCTACACCGTTTTCATTCTGCTGGTCATTGGCGCCATGTTTCTGCACAACTTCATCATCTGGCGCAGTAAAGCCATTGCACGCCGCCGATTGCTGAACCCCATGATGACCCGCATGAGCGTGAATCAGCGCTGGCAGCATCTCACTCTTCTCACAAGCTTCATCATCCTCGTTATCACCGGCTTCGCACTCAAATTCCCCGAGTCGTGGTTTGCGCACACGCTGGGCATGGGCGAGCACTGGCGCGGCATTATTCACCGCGTCGCCGGCGTAGTGCTAATCATGGCCGGGATCTATCACATCTTCTACCTCGCCGCCGCGCATGAAGGCCGCAAGATGCTGCGCGACATTGCGCCGCGCCCCCAAGATGCATTCGACGCGCTGGGGACCATGCGCTACTACCTCGGCCTGAGCAAGCTGAAGCCGAAGTTCGGCCGCTTCAATTACGCCGAGAAGGCCGAGTACTGGGCTCTGGTGTGGGGCACCGCACTCATGGGACTCACCGGCGTGATGATGTGGGCCAAGGTGCTGGTGGGCGATTTGCTGGCGCGCTGGTGGGTCGATGTGGCCACGGCCATCCACTACTACGAAGCGATCCTGGCCACGCTGGCGATCATCGTGTGGCACTTCTACCAGGTCTTCTTCGATCCCGACGTCTATCCCATGAACTGGGCGTGGTGGGACGGCAAAATGCCCGTGGAGCACTATAAGCACGAGCACGAACTGGATGAAGACGGGGAGCCACGGAACGAGGGGACAAGGGAACGAGAAGGCAGGGACTGAGGGACAGGATACTGAAGCACGCTTTCGTTGAACTCGCCCTATCCCGAACTACCGTCCAGAAGCCAAGGGCTACGAGCCGATCGTTAGCAGCCGTTCCCTCGTTCCCTTGTTCCCTGCTTCCCTGCTTCTCTCACACCCGCCAGTAATCCGGGCGCCAGATCTTGATGCGCTCTTTGATCTGCTTGCGGGTCAGGTTGTGTTCGAGGGCCTGCTTGGCCAGCTCAACCACCTCGTCGTCACCGGCAAAGCGCAGCCCGATCAGCTGATCCTCGTTGAGCCGGTAGATCTGCGTGTGCCACTCCGCCGGCGCCAGCGACTGCAGGCGAAGCCGCTCCTCAAGCCGAATCACGCGATCCTGCACCTTCACCGCATACTGGCGAATCGTGAGCACGGCCAGAACCGCGCAAGCCGACATCACAAGGTACCAAACCGTCCCGAGGCTCGGGTGCTGCACAACGTGCACAATGGCGACGATGAAGTTGGCGGTAATTAGTGGAAACAGGAAAAAATGAAAGGGTGGATGGAAGCGCGCGTGGCTCTTCAGGTCTTGCGGTGGATTCTTGCTCATGGAATGTCCTTAACCTCATCGAAAGCGGTCGGCTGCGCAGTATTGCCGTCGGCCGGGACAGCGTCCCCACCAGTTGCAGCCTGTATTCCGCCGTTGGCCGGATTCTCAGCCTCCTCACCTTCACCTGTCAATGGAGTCAGCTTTTCCGGTCCCAGAATTTCGTGCCGCCTGGGGACAATGTGGTAGCGCCCGCGCACCAGATAATCTACGAACAATCCGCCGGCAACGTAAGGGTTCAACATCACAATTGGAATCGCGTAGGCCGTGGTCACAAACGACTCGTCGATGCTCTTGTTGGCGTGGCTCATCCGCCGGTAGCCGGGTATCTGGGGAATCTCAAAGATCGCAAGCTGCGTTTCAGGGTGTTTGCGGCTGTACTTCACCAGCTTGTACGCGATCTGTTTGGGCGAAGTTATCCCCGCGTCGGGAAAGATGCTGCGGTCGAACTTGCGAGGAAAATAAGAGTTCAGAATTACGCGCGCAAAATCGGCGCAGTTCTCAAACAGCAGGTTGAAATCGGAGTGGTTTGAGCCCGAGTTCATCCGGGCAATCAGCGCGTCGTCCTGCTCTTCGGTGGTGTTGAAACGGAAGGCGTAGATGCGCCGCTCGTAGGAGACGCCCACCAGCTGAGTCCAGCCGCCATGCACAAAACTGCCGGGCTCAACGTGCTCTCCAAGGCCCTCGAGATGAGCTTCATGATATCGATTGCGCATGCGCTCCACCATCTCGCGGTTTACGCGCAGGGGGACTTCATCGGGCCGCTCGACAGCATAGAGGTACGGCAGCAGCGGGATCGCGACCCAGTCGTAGCCATCGATTCCCTGGTAGCGAGCGATCACCGCGCCCATCTCTCCGGGCCCGCAACGGCGCAGCTTCACCGGCGTTGCGGCGCAAATCCGCTGAAAATAAATTGCATTATGCCCAGTGGGATTCAGGGCTCCGAAGAAGCCGTACGGCTCTTCCATGAGCAGGGCGGCCTGAGCCTTGGCGTGCGCTCCGCACATCGCCGCCAAACCTGCGAGAGCAAATGCAGATAAGCGTAGATGGCGCAACAATCGCATCGGATCTCCTCAAGCCGGTTTTCGGGATAAAGGCCCTCCGATTTAAGTATGCCCGAAACCGCACAAATCTTCGATAAAGGGCAGTGCCAGTTGGTTTTGCAATCATTAACTGGTTGGGAACCCGCTCCGCTTTTTTGAACACACCGAGGCTGAGCCGCCAAATGCTCATGCGCCAGGGGCTCATAAAGAGAGAACGCGTCTTTGGGTAAAAGGTTGCAGTTTCCCGTTCGCGGCTGTCAAAAAATCCGGGCGAATATCAGCAACGGAGACGCAGGCTACCCTAATTTGTTAACGTTTTGGGGGCAGTGATTTGTCCTTTTCCTCCGCACAAAAATCTAAAGCTTGAGCTCATGAGGCACACAATGAAATTGCGTACGCGTTTTTCGATTTCGTTTTTCCTTGGTTTCGTTTTTTGCTGGGCGGCAAATGCCCAGATCACGTTGCCCAAAATTCTCACCAGCCACATGGTGGTCCAGCGCGACGCTCCGGTGCATGTGTGGGGGCTCGCCGCGCCCAACGAACAGGTGAGCGTGACGTTTCGCGGCGAAACAGGCGCCGCAACCGCCGGCGAACTCGGCCGCTGGAGCGTTTATCTCAAGCCTGGCGCTGCCGGTGGCCCCTTTACCCTGACGGTGCAGGGAACCGAAACCGGCGGTCAGCCGCAGACCATCACGCTTGACGATGTGCTGGTGGGCGATGTGTGGGTTGCGTCGGGCCAGTCGAACATGGGCTTCGTGCTGCACGACGCGGCAACGGCGGCCGAGGATCTGCCCAAGGCCGGCATTCAAGATCTTCGCCTGCTGAATGTAAA
>Ga0182016_10001133_pt1 | contig 32624 bp, 23 predicted proteins | sample 712S2MmetaG_FD_120491 | JGI IMG/M metagenome (GOLD analysis project Ga0182016, IMG submission 120491) | Permafrost microbial communities from Stordalen Mire, Sweden - 712S2M metaG | ecosystem: Environmental > Terrestrial > Soil > Wetlands > Permafrost | place: Sweden: Stordalen | collected...
AGTTGCCAAGCACGCACCATGAGTGCGAACTTAATTGGTTCATGCGCAGAAGGTTAAGATGAGCTTGAACCTCATAACAAGCGCCGAAATGGGCATTCTAACTATCACATCACTAACTGGGCTTGAGATAATTGCAGTCTTTCCCGTTTCCCAACCACCCACCGAGTGGGTGTTGGAGTTATTTCTCACCGTCTCCAAGGGCAAAAGTGCAACATTAACTATGGAAATTATTTTACAAACAAAAAATTGTTCGAGCATTTGAAGAAGCTCTGGAGCAAACAGCAATAGTTCATCCGAAGTTCTTCGGGTTCAATGTACAGCCTTTCCTGTCGGCCCAAACCTGGTGGGAAACGAAGAGAATGCATTATCAAGTCAAGGAAACAGCATAACCCAATAGCAGCCAGTTTGAAGAGCTCTGGATCGTTCTCGGGTCTATTGGAATAAGGAGCCGACTGACCATTCCGTTGGCTTCATTGCAAACAAACTCGGAAAACATCGCGTCGGTTTGTTCAGAATCTTTTTTTTTGACACGCGAAAATCTCATCTTGCCCTTTCTACCCTCTGATATGATTCGAAGCGATTGCATTTTGCGATTGGGGAAGGGAATGCGCGCTTCGCCCTTGTGTCTTGCTTCCGCTTGGTTTGCAGGGAAATCGCAACGCGCACCAAATCGCAATAAAATTTTACATTTTTGAAAAACATTCACGATTTGAAATCAAAGGCAGTGTGGCCGTGGGTGAGACGCGCACGCACACACGAGCATGTCCCACGTCAACGATACAAAGTGTGAATTTCCAGCCGTTCAACTGTTGGCACAGTGTCGCCTGCCCATTCGTCTCCGCGGAATCGACCTGAAGATATGGACGCTCAAGGTATTTCGCTCAAATTTGGATGACGGAAATCATGTGGTGTTGGAGTACGGTGATCCAGGAGATCGCTGGGAGCAACCCTTGGTGCGAATTCATTCCGCTTGTTTCACGGGCGACATTCTGGGCTCACAACATTGCGACTGCGGTGATCAACTCTTTATGGCCTTGCAAAAAATAGTGGATCACGGATATGGTTTTATGATTTATCATTTGAATCACGAAGGAAGGGGTATTGGGTTGGTGCACAAGATTCGCGCCTACCATTTGCAGCAAACGGAACACGTTAACACCTATGAGGCCAACGAAAGGCTCGGATTTGCCAGGGACTTGAGAAGGTATGACACTTCCGTTGCCATCATACAGGCACTGGGATTGTCCCGAATCATCTTGCTGACTTCGAATGGTTTCAAAGCGTCGTCGTTGGAACCCTGGGTTGCTAGAACCATCGCCCTGGAAGCACCAGTCAATCAACACAATTTGGAATACTTGATTGCCAAGAGAAAATTTGAGAGGAGTCGATCCAAATTGTAAATTTATAAAAATAAAATCCCCAACGGGACGTGGTGAATTACAGCTGCCTTTTTTTGTTCTTTGCCAGGCAAGACGATAACGATAGAATAGCAACAATGCCAACGACAACAAAACAGAGATCGGTCGTAGCCTGTGTCTTTTTGGAGCTGCAGTGCTGCTTCTCTTCTTCGCACGAGCAATGCGCACGAGCTCTGCAGTCCACATAAATAACATGGTACAATATCCAACTCAATTGCAATCTGCAGAGAATGCATATTTGTGTCTGCGGTGCGCTGAAGAGGTTCCGAGAACGAGGATGGGTCCAATCCGCCGCAACGTCGTCCCCAAAAGTTAAACGACACAGACTGCTTTTCTCGCGCTGCCCTGTAGTGAAAGCTACCTTTTTGAATTCACAGATACGATTCAAAACATTTTTGGAAACGATGTCTTTCGGACTGTGCCGTCAGAGAACAGCAGGAGGACACGAAACTGATGAGTGCCTGATGCAGCGGCAAATTCGCGTTCCATTTGGAATTGTGTAACTTGAGCAACCGTCTGAGCACGCAGTACAGTGTTTTGAGTTCGGCCTCACAATTGTAGTTTCTAAAGTGCGACTTTGGCGTGATGAAATGGCAAGATTCGTCGTTGCCGTTGTCGTCGCTGATCCATTCGAAATAGGAGTTTCCAAAATCGATCATGGTGATGCTCCTCCTTTGGACGTCGATCAGAAAGTTATCGACATTGCTGTCGCCATGATAAAAGCACATGTGTGTTCGGGCCAACGGATCGGTTGCCGCCAAAGACTCCAGCATTAGGAAGACGGATCGGATTAAATCCTCCAAGGGCCACTGCAAATCCACATTTTGGCTCTCGATTTCGGAAATGGACACACCGGCAAACGGGTAGACGGCCATGCATTTGACAATCCACAAGGTTTTTTTGCTATTGAGACACATGCAGCTGCCAAAGGCCATTGGTTTAATTTTGCACTGTGCTGCGACTTTCGATTGGGTTTCAATAGTGGCCGGCACGGAGACCTCCACTAGGCCGGCAGCAAAGTCCGCAAACAATTTAATGGCGAGATTTTCAGTGACTTGCATTTCCAAATGGAGGATGGTCACCAGTATAATCACGTTTTTCGCCGTAGACATGGTCAATGGATTATGAACGGTTACTTGGACGGCTTCCGGTTGAATATTTAGCAGAAATAACAAATCTGGAATCCTAACATGTGCCACAATCGAGTCAGAATACACAACGTTTGAACAGGAACCGGCACCGACTGGCCTTTCAAATGACGCGCGTCGACGCACCATGGATGACTCCAGTCAATAAGGCGCTTCTCCAAATCACAGCAACTGAAGAGTAGATTATCAATTTGATCGTCATCGGTTTCTTGAGGCGTTAGGCGCACCTTGGCGGATCGCTGAGACATGGAAACGTCCTTTTTCACAGACGAAGGACGATCTCAAGAACCTCGACAAGACTCCAAATCAACAGCAAAATGATGAAATGGGCAACATTGGCGCGCACTCAAAGAGAGTGGCAAAGCCGCGTGCAGATTTTAAAAGAGCCGATTTTGTGTTTTTTGTAATGTGTTCCCGCCCGCGGGACATGGCCGCCCGAATCTTGTTCGTCTCGGCGCCCATTCGACTTTTTACAAATGGTCCCATGGGGAAATCCGATGCAGAAAGCAAACGCTGTTTGTTTCGATGACGACGAAATGAGAGAACATTTTCATTCAAAAAAAACGGCTAGCCAGTGTGCTGTTCGATGAATTGTATTTTTAATTTTCGCTTTTGAACAAGGGCTGCATCTGCAGTGACATTTTTTCCAAATCCAACCGGGGCATTCGCCGCCAGGGGCATGCGCGACTCGGAGCTAGGCCAAACCACAAAAAAGATAGGTCCAATTCGGCGTTCGTGTGCACCCCATCCTCTAGATTGGTGAATCTCGGCACGTGGCCGCTTCTCGCTCCTTCTCTGGCCCGCGAATAAGACTCTGCGGACAAGATATGGACCACGTCAATGCTGCGTGCCTTTGGTACCGTGGATATTCCGTAATACACCAATTGGTCGGGCAGGATTGCGGGCGCCGCCGCAAAATAAAGTTCAATTTCCTCTGCGTCTTCGGCCATGGTCGCAGAACGCGTTGATGATAAAATACGCTTAGTGTCCTGCGGAATTGGAAGCAACACGTGAGGCGACATTCGTGACAAAACGTCGGTCATCCAAAGTCTGATTTGGGTTGGCAGGACGCTGGGGACAGGTCCACCTTTTTGGCCCGCCGGAGTACTCGAAAACACGCCCATGGACGCAGACGGTGCCTCGCGCGACCAGTGAACGTCCAAAGCATTTTTGAACTCTGCATTTGCCACAACCCCAACGACTGATCGATGAATGACGAGCGGGTCTGCTGGGCCGGTGTTTGTCACATCATCCAAGAGACTAATAGAAAAAGTATAACAAGGTGAGATTGGCACCATGCGACCAGCGGTCGCCGCCCCCTGGCGACAGGACTTTAAAAAGTAACCAAACCAGGCATGTTCGTGTTTTGAGACTTCCCACACGGCCGAAAAATCCTGCCTGTTGGCCGCTTGGACTTGGAAATAGTAACGGAAGTGATCGTAGTAGGAAGACGCGGACGGAATCATGCTTGCCAGGGACCAGGCGATGTCCGATGCCAGCAAATACTGTTGGACCGGAAGAATCAAGGGAGGGACGCTGACGTAGGATTCCGTCTCCTGTCGCATATGAATCAAATGAGCATTCAATTTATGCCAGCATTGCTGCAATAGAGACAGTGCCTCTTGAATGTAGGAATGGTCCGCATTAACAATGACAATCTGGCCGTTTCGATCCAGTATCAAGTCACCTCGATCGAATAAGGTTGATTGGACTGAGGCGGGCTGCGGTTCAGCCTCGGATAGACCCCGTGCGGTTGCCTGCCCCTCCGCCGCCGTCGCCTCCTCCTCCTCCTCCTCCTCCAGAGGCAAACACTGTTGCATTTTGATCCAGTTCGAAGATGAAATCCATCTGGCCAAATCCATGGTGCACACACAGCGCCAAGTGTGCATTTCGTCGATATAAACTTTTTTCAACGCGATCGGGAGATTGCGCATTAGAAGTCCGACATCGGCTTCTTCCGGATTCTCAAAGGTGTTATACAGAGGTAAGACATTCCACGGCCTGTCTGCCATGACCCAACTCAGATTCTGCTCTGCAATCGTCACTTTAGATTCGAGTTCGTCGTCATCCAGAGTGGGCGACTGGACTTGCGGAATACCAACCAGCGAGTGGGCATTCAGGCTCCAACCGCGATCGACCAAAGGCGTACACTCCACGTGCAAGTATCGGAAATGAACGCCAGACACTTCCGCCAACGCCTTAGTTTCCAGCGACAAATGAATGAGAAGGCAGCGAGCAAACCATTGTTGGGGCATCCAAACGACAAAATGTTCAAAAACTCCCGCGTAACTGTCCCAAGCGGTGACGATCGCCTCGTTGAGAACGGCATCGGGAAAATATTGTATGTTGAAGGGATCGGCCCTGGCCCAACTCCACGCACTCGCCGATGGATCCGCAAATTGACACGTGGGCTGAACCGGCCAAACAAAGAGCACTTGCGGTCGTTCCAAGTTGCGGACTCGATTCCGTGCAGCATTGTCTTTGTCATCATCATCATGACCATCATCATCACTGTCGCCATTGTTTCGGACACTCAACGCGGGCGACATGTCGGATTCGGACTTTGAAAGTTGCTCGTTCTGGAGCCGGAGATTGACGACGATTCGGTCGAATAAATCACTGGCCATATCTGGAACCGACTGCTTGGGACGGAATTTGACAAGGGGATCCGCCAATGGTCGGACGAACCGATCGTCTGGAACCACGGCCGGGTTGAATAATCGAGACAAGGGCGTTGATTTGAATGATTGCCGAGTAGACGTCAGATTCGTCAAAAACGAGCCACCGTTGGTGGAACGCGGCGGGGCAAATGTCTCGGCGAATGTACCGGTATTTTGATCATTGTCATTGTTATCGTCTGGCATCTGGCCGACATTGTCATTGTTGTTGTTGGTGGTGGTGGCGGTGCTTTGGGTTGGCAATGCAAAATCATCACTCGCGCCTCGGTTTTGACTCGTTGCAGTTCGAGATGTCTGGTTGGGAGCGGGCGGTGACGCAAATAAAGACGAAGGTCTGGTGGTGGCCTGGAATGGCGTCCGTGGCCCGTCGAATGGTGACGCTGTACGACCAGCAGCGTTCTGAACTGTGGATGGGGGTGAGGAAAACGCACTTTTGAAAGGTAACGTCGCAGTTGTTCTTGTCGTTGCTGCCATTGTCGCTGACGGCAGTCCAGTACCATCGTCGTCATTGGCGTCACGTTCTCGCTGAGTGAACGAATGCTGGAAACTATCGCTTGGCGGATTCCATCCCCCGCGACCATTATTGTCATTGTTATCGCTATTATCGTCATTTTTGTCGCCGTTGGACGAGGTGGAGACCAAAAAAGAGTCGTTCCGATCCGAGTTTTGGCGATTGGGGATGGATTTAAATTGCTGATTTGTTTTTGGCGGTGGCATTGCCGTCATAACAGACTGAGTAGGTTTGTCCGATTGGAGTTCGTCGGAGGTCGACAATGTCGGAAGAGAATTGTCAACAGTGGGGTCTCGGTAGCTGGAATTTGATTCGAATCCCGCCTCCGCCGACGCCGAATCAATGGGAGCGCGCGAGGTTGGTTTGGAGAAGGCTTGTTGAGGATCAATAGGCAACGACACGGGTTCCCTCGAAATTGCTCGAATTGGATTCGAAACAAACGTGGACGACAATGTCGCTGGTGACACAGTCATTCCCGTTGTACTGGGTGCCGCCGTTCTCATACCCATCAATTGATATTGTATCGGCGTGTGGTCCGTGTCGGGCTGATTAAAAATGAGAGAATTCCGCGGCTGACTTCCGGATGGCGTCAGCCTACTGGATGGCGGGGCCATGGATGCCGGTCGCTGTTGTTGCCTTTCCATGAACGCGTCGAATGATTCATTCATATTCGTCCCGATTCGCCGTGTGCCGCTCAAACCGCCTGGAATATCCGATCCTGACGAATGGGTGCTTGAAGACTCATTTTCCGAACGCATCCGAGTAGAATACCCACGCACTGACTCTGAATTGCGCGCGCTCTCATTCTCGCCTCCGCGCTTTTTTGTATCGACTGTCGATTCTTTTTTTTTGTCACCGGCAGTATCCAAATGTCGGCCGGTGGTGGTGGTGCCAGTGTTGCTATCGACGCCGCCACGGGCACTGCTGGCTCCTACTTTGGGCGACGCCGAACCTCCCTTGTTGAACAAAGTCCTCCAGGAAACTAGTGCGGGTAAAAATGTCAGACTGGGTGTCGCTGCAAAATGTGGAGGCGCGCCGACCCGCCATGGATTCAATCTTCAAAAAATGTCATTTCAGACCACGTACCGGGTTGCGAACTCGGATCAATTTTGGGGTTTGTCGTTTGTGAAGCGCCGCTTCCTACGGGACCGCCATCCGGCACTCCAGGATTACCGCGTCGTCGTTTGACAAGATTTGTTTGGAACATGCTCGTGCGGTTGAAAAAGTTCAGGGGGACTAAAAATGAACAATTTTAATTCAATCACTTTTCAAAGATTTTGCCAGTGGAATCAGCGGAAATAGAACCGGCGAAATTTGACGGTGCCACCAGGAGCGCAATGCCGGTGGCTGAAACAAAAACAAAACGACCGCGCCCAACAGCAGCACCAGTGCAAAAATAAAACTCCACGGCATGCCACCGAGCAAATACAGGGTAGAGATGGGTACGATGGACCAGAGGAGTGTGGAGCGGGACTTTTTCAAGACTGCCCTGGCCTTGATGGCCTCCTCGTTGGCGGTGACGCGAAACGCGTCCATGATGGTTGCGCACTCGGAAACATCCAATACGACCGCTTTGATATCGACCTTGGGAAACTCGTCCCTCCAATCTACGACATGATCGCTCGTCTGGAACCAAGAGGCCTTGAGCAACGGGGCGTGAATTCGGATGATGGAAATTTGGTCCAACAATCCTAGGGCCAAATGGCACGCGACATTCAATTCGTAATCCAGATTTTCCTCCGCTGTCCATTGAGGTCTCATGTAATTTCGGCCGTCGGACGCAAAATGCCACCGAAATTGGCTCTCCATTGCCATCCATTGACGTCTCGCATAACTTCGCCCAGTCACAAAATACTTCCGGAATTGGCCTTCCATGAGCGGTTGGATTTGTTTGGCCAATTTATAAAAGACGCCCTCCAAAATGTCGTTCATCTCCCCGTCCATCACCCTGCCGAGCTGCGCCATGAGTTGTGTTTCTGAAAAATTCAAGGCGCGAAGCAGTTTCATGAGGGACTTGAGCATTTTGGCATTCACATACTTCCAGTGTCGAATAATTCGCAACCACGACGTGGTGACACCCAGAGTGGACTCTCCGGCAATAGCGGTTCGGACTCGTCCCAAATACGCGGAAGGAATGGCCAGTTCGGTTAAATCACGGCTTGCAATATTGGGCGACTTTTCAGCACAAAACCACTTGTGCAACCACGTGAAGAGACCGCTTTCGCACTGGGCCATCAATTGCGCCTTGATCCATTGGAAGCGTTGCCACTTTGTTTCGTTTTCGCACTCATTCAAAGCCAAACGGAGCGGCTGGAGTCGCTGGTGAAAATTCCAACGGGGCGCATCCGCCAATGCCGCCACCGCGCATGCGCTGAACTTTTTGCGGAGCATCATCAAAAATCGTCCCCGCAGAGATGCCAAATCTTTGGAGAACTGCGTGAGAGATACTTGTTTGGGAATGGCCGCGAAAGCTTTTCGGGCACTGTGCGTCATGTCGGACTGGATGATGCGCAGCTGCAGTTGGATGGAAATTTGGGCGCGTTCGGCAAACTTGATCAATAGGTTTGCTCGCTTCTCCAAAACGAGTTGAGGAACATTATAATGACGTGTTTGCAAGTCAAATGCAGTCAATGATTTTTGAACGGAATCATGGATGCGGGCACCTAAGAAACCCATTTCCGTCCCAACATTCCGCAGAAACGATTCCACCGTTTCCATCTCTGCTTCAAATGTTTCGTAGAGGGCGCAGAGAATCTGATCGCAGCGAAATACGGCTAACATTTCCCTCTGCGTTGGCAAATCCAATTGTTCGCTTTTTTGAATCCTGGACCAGATATTGTGGACATACAGGGGCCAGTCATGAAAGGGAAGATCCGTTTGAAACGCCCCGTTCTCGAAGGCGGGCGCCGCAGTTGACGGTATTGTCGTCGTGTTGGATTCCACGTCGTATTGTGGATCCAACAGCCTCCTCTTCAAACGACCTACTTGAATTTTGAACAAGTCCGGTTCATAGAGCCGCGACGGCAAGGACACAAAATCGACCTTGAAAAAGTCCATCCACTCGGTTTGGTGATACTGTTGCGGTTTGTGTATGGAGGTCCACAGCGTTAGCAAATCCTCGCGGATGCTCAGTGCCAAAGTATCCAAATCCGTGTATTCCTCGTCGCCTGGTTGGCCGGGAAAATCTCTCAACACAAAGAGCAGTTGCGGCGGTCTGGCCGTAGGCCTGTTCTTGTCGGCGGCAGCGTCGGTCGCGGCGGCGGGCTGCTCACTGGGAAGGATGAATTCCAAATAGACCTCGAAAATAGTCCGGAGAATTGGATAGTTGGCGCCGTCGAACCGTCCAACATCGGTCGTCCACATGTTGATCAGCAAGACTCTGGAGGCGATGAGCGAGAGCAGAGACATTTGGCGCTCGAGTATGGCGCATTCTCCATTGCGCTCGCGAGAGTCGAGGCCCTCGACATCCAAAACCAGAGCCGGCAGGCTGTCGGACGAGGTGTTGTTGTTGTTGTTGTTGTCGTCGTTAGTCGTATTGTCAGGCCCGTTGGATACGGTGGCCCAAATCCCCACTGTCGTTTGGCTCCTTCCCTTTTGAGAGTCCATGACGTGAAAGTGCGCGTCGAACAAGTCATTGAGTAGCGTACCTGTAACGTGCGCGCGGTGAGCAAAAGCGATTCGTTAATCGCCTGGTCGATTGTGGAACGGCGCATGTTTCAAAATACGACAGGACGTACTTTTGCCAGAACCCTGGACACCTAGAATGGCAAAGACGTGATATGCTTCGATATTCGCATCGCGTGTAAGACCCCGGGCTTGATCCAAACTTTGATTTTTGACATTCCATTTCAAGATTAGAACGACAAGATGTATGTGTGCAAGTCGCCGTCTTTTGAACAGGTGTGGATTCGTGATAATGACGTACTCGAAACGACCGTCTCCGTCGACAATTTGGACGACCGAAGCTGCCGGCAGATTCGCACAAGACATGTATGATAATAATGATGGTAATAATGATGGTAATAATGGAGCGGATTTTGACCGTGTGAGTGAAGCGTACTACAGGGCGTGCCGAGGCGAATGTCCTTTTTCCCCGTCGCACGCGGGGTTCGCGCGAGCAGAAAATAAATGACATTAAAAATCTCAGGGAAAACGACGATGGGCGCGGCGGAGCATTGCATTGAAAATATAGCTGCAAAACGCACAAGTTCGGTTTGTTCGCGAGATTTTCAACCGTCCATGCTGCATTCGCATTGGAAGATTGAACGATGGTGTCCATTATGGTTTTCCGCGCTGGCGGCATCCCTCGCCGCCAGCTATTTGCAGAACACAAAGGAATGGCAGCGGCCGCATGAATTCTCTCTGGATGGTAATCGGAAAAAGCGCTTCAATTCATTTTTGCGGCAGTAACCCAAGCACCGACGTGGTTGAATGATGGAATCCGAGGTCCGGGCATTTTTAAATCAATCCAAAGACATCCTCCTGGATGGATGTAATATCGAATGTACCATCGCCGCAACACTGTGAACACAATCCATTGCTTCTTCGAAAATCCTTCGTCTCTGACATGTTTTCGAATGGACGGCGCGTGCGCCCTGGTTAAACCAGATATGCAGCAGTTTATCCTCGCCATCTTGGACACGGACGTGCGAGTGGCCCGCCAATGCCTGAGACAGCACTTGTTGAGTTTAGGTTTGTGAATCTCGCGCGTCGAACCCGTCGATCGGTTTGGTAATATGATTTCTTAACCGCCGTTTCACAATGCTAATTTCATGACTGAAAATCCAGGCAACCTCGGCCAGACTCTGTTCTGGTTTGAAATTCTTGGGCGATTTTTGGAAGAAGAACCTGGTGGCGCCGAAAATCGACATCAATCGGACTGGATCCACGTCCTATTGGTGGAGTGGTGTCAAAATGCCCTGCGTACCGATATAGTTATCAAAGAATCTGAGGAGGCCTCGCTGTATCGTTTGCACGGCTACTGGCCGCCACTGTGTTCCAAAAACGACTGCAACATGCACTGTAATCAGTATCTGGCCATGGTACTGGCCAGATACTGTCTTGGATTGTCATTTTTTTATGACGATGGAAGCAGCACGCCGGCCGGGATGGAACCGATTGTGGAGGAAACGGTCGCTTCTTCGGCATTCGCCGGCCGCAATGAACAGGAGTCTTTGGCGGCCGTGCCGACGAATGGGGGTGGCGTCGTGTCATCGCCTTCTTATGCACCTCCGCCGCCGTCTTCAATGGACGATTTCGTAAGCGACGATCATCGTTACGAGCCACCGCCGAGTTGGGGTGGTGCCTCACCATCTTACGCGCCCTCACCATCCCCCATCCTCAATCATCCCCATAATACCGCTAGTAGTAGTAGTGGTAACAATCACCGTCGGCCCACCTCACCTTCTCCGTTCGGTGCAGGTAGGAATGTGCTCCGTCGCGAAGCATTTGTCCGGGAACCGGTGGACAATGTGACTCCGGACACCCGGGCGCGCCACGACCGGGAGTCATTTAGGGACCACGCTTGCCTCACCTCCCCGAGGATGTCTCCCGGAGACTATCGCAGCTCGTCTGCCGAGCGACGTGCTCGCCAAGTTTCCAAGAGCCATTCTTCCGAATGGGGCGTACCACCACTGACACCGCTGCCACCGCCAACACTATTATTTTCTCGCGGTCAACATGCGCGGGGCCACGATGGGAATTCTTTGGGTGAACGTCGTTTCGACCTCCATCGTTGGCACCGTGGTAATGTGAGCAACAACGAGGCCGACGGGCGAAACGTTCAACCGAGTCAACTATACGGCGAGAGCTTTCGACACAACAACGACAACAACGACAACGACAACAACAACCATGGTCATGATCGCCCCGAGTACGGTCGGGGTGCCCGCAATGCATCACCCTCTCGTCACGTCGACGGAAGTAGGAATTACGGGGATGTGTATAAAATGTACCCTGTCGAAAACGGGCAACGCAATCATCGCGCCCAACCGTCGAACTATCGGCCGCCGCCGGTAGCATCGAAAAGGGGGCGAAATCGCCATCGTCGATCTAGTGCGTCGACATGGAATACAAACAAAGACGACTACAATCCTCATCATCAAAAACAACAACATCAACGACAACAACAGTTAGATTATCGGCGACCGGCAGCACACTCGAAACGGCGAACGGATTTGCCGGTGGTCGCCCCGGGATGTGAACCCGCATCGGTAAAGTCACCATGGAATGCCGACAAAAACCATTATATTACCCAAAGGAAACGACAAGAACAAGAACAACGACCAGATTATCAAGGACCATCATCATCACTCTCGAACCGCCCAGCGGATGCTTCCGTGGTCGCACAAGGCCTGGAACCCAAAGCAAGGCGATTGTCACAATCTACAGAATTGGAATGCATGCCCCTGGACGATTCTGACGGTGTTCAGGTGCCCAGCTACCTAATGTAGATCCATTGACCGCTCGACTCACCAGCAGCTGATTCACACGACGACCGCCACGAACGAATTCGAGCCGGTTGTGTGCGTTCGGTATATATATATATATGCAAATCTTTTTGTGGAGGGGCTCTGAAAATCAAAGACCCGCGGCGATGGAAACGGATGGGACGGACGCGCCCTTTCGATTCTTTTCGAGCCGTTGGCTACAGGTCGGGCGCGCAAGGACGAATCGCCACATGGCAATCCATTCGTCACTACTGGCCGATCGCCATCCCGATAACCCCGTGCACATTTATCCGAACAAATGAACTCTGAAGAGCAAGATGTTGCTTTGTTTTTGAGCGTCTTGGACGACCCAAACTCGTATCTGATGAGCGAAAACAATCAGGCGATGCATGCGCCCGTTCTTGACCGTCCAAAAAACGACGACGAGCACAAACCCATATGGAATACTATGGCAACTTTAGCATTTCATCATCTAAATGTCAAGGATCAATTGGACCGTATCATTACCTTCGGCTTTGTCATTCAGGCGGTCGAACTCTTAGGACCCGATAGCAAAGTCTTCCCGTCCCGAGTACGCCGCCCCGTTGTTTGCTTGCTTGCTTGCTTGCTTGCTTGCTTGCACCATCTGTCTATTGAAATTACCAAACCCCACGTTGAAACACAGCTCTAATATTTTTCACTACCGATCGAATAGTACATGTTTACCGATGAATACGCCAACAATTACACGAGAGCCGTTAATTTTCTTCGACGCGAGCGTTTCTTGATCGTGCGTTCCAAACAAGTTCTGTTCTCTAAGCTTTCATAACTGTATTTTCCGATGATTGGAATGATGTGAGCAAGGCTAACGCGCCGAACGTGTTTTGGTGGCAGCAGAGTGATAAACCCAGAAAGCCGCCCAGCGTTGGTGCCTCGTTCGGGTCATTGCAAGGTATCGGTGACCACCTGGTCCAAACTGTTCGTTTTGCATTTTCCGACTTTTTTTCCAAAAACGCCATACTTGCGTGCACGCAGAGTCTCCTGACTTTTTTTTGTTCTTGGCGTTTCCACAATTCTCACTGCAGTATGGCGTTGTTGATGCCGTTCGTCCTGCGTTCAACGTTAACCACAAGTTGGTCAAGGAGTACTTGTATCGAATTCGACAGCAGCAGCAGCGGCTGCAGAAACAATTCGTACCGGAAGACGATGAGGTGGTGCTGACATCCAGCGTGAGGCGTCCGTTTATTTCACTTGATCCACCATCCATTGGCGTTTATCAGTAATGTACTCGGATTAAATGAACATTTAGATTACGAGGCTGTTTTCGTGCCACTCGCAACGATTTGTGTGCACTGAGAGATGGGCAGCGCATGATCCGAGCCGTCTTTAATTCTGCATGCCGCTATTTGTTGAAGGCCTCCCCTGAGCCATCCCACAAAGTAATACTGCTCTCGATTGTGAACAAGAATGTCCCCGACGGATGGAACTTGGGAGCGGTAATGAACACGCGCCTCCTGTATCAACAGTGTGTGGCAGAAAGTGGTGTGGAACCGTTGCGGGACATTGCCAACAATGATTTTGAGTCTCAAACGATCATTCGCCGTCCATGAGTGTTCGATTTTGATTGCAATTCGTTGAAAGAAAATTCCAAACCCAAAGGCACCTTCCAAACACAAATCTTCCTTTTCCTTTGCGGCGACATTCCGGTCACGATCGTCCACAGTCTTAATCAAGCCGCGTTCTTCCGCGTCGTCACCGGAGTCCAACATGGAATACATCGAGTCGTCGGATGAATCGGGTCGCATAATGTCGAGACGGACGGAAAATTTCCGGTCGCGCCATCCCTTTAGCACAATGACGTCGTCGGATTGGAAGTGCAGCGTCCAGCGAGGACGGTTGTTGTAATCCGAGCGAACAATCCAATGATCTCGGGAAAATAACAAATCTTTGAGGGCAGCGGTGATCGACAGGGACATGTGCGTATATGATGACGGGCACTGTTAACAATGACGGACGATCAGCGAGCGAATAACGTTTTGGCTTTGGCGAAGCAAAAAAACCTAGACCTGTCGCATTTCGTCGAAATGCGCGTTTTTATCGCCGGTCGCCGGGAGGCCATGGCATGTGTTTTTATTCCGACATATCTAAAAAAACAGACACTTCAGAAATGCCTTTATGTGCCCGTCGAAAAATATTTCGAGGCCTCGTATTCGCTCGTGATCCATTTTCGCCACGCGTCGCCACACATCAGGACACATCCACTTTTGCCATATTGTCATAAAATAGACAGCATGCCTTGTCAGGGGCCACAGAGAGTACGATGGACCATCAGAGAACAGGAAGCAATACTTTGCGCGTTCGCAATTGTGCGACGAAGAGTGTTTGAGAAAACCGAAAGAGAATGGTTGAATGATAGCGATGGTACTCTTTCGATGAAGCCCGCGCATTGGCAACGCGTGACAAAGTTGATCCAGTGGCCAACGTTACTGGGCCAGAAAGACTACCGAAAGACCCCGATTGTCCAGGAAAAAATCGAAGAACTGTACAAAATCTATGTGCGTCGCGTTCGCGCCAACCGCTGTACTCACCCATGATATTCATTCGATATTGACGCAAATTAAAAAATTAGTGGAAGGGCGAGAACAAGAGGCTTATATTCCCGAAAGTTCGGGAGTTTATCGAAAGCAACAAGATTTTTGTGCCGTTTCCGCGCACGTCATCGAAGAAACGTAAGCGTTCTGACGATGATACCGATGACGACGGAGATGAAAAAGAGCCCGTAGGAGAAGAAGAAGAAGGGGGAGAAGAGGAAGGAGATGAAAATAAGGAAAAAGAAGACAAAGACGGAGGAGAAATGGGACAAGGAGTGGTCGGAAAAGTTGGGGGGAACCCAGTTCGTCTGGCTGGCGTTGCAGACGCCGATCTTTGTCCGGATGTTCATCCTCATTGCGACGATAATCCCGCCCGCTGTAAAGAACCGGAAGAGGATGATCTTGCGTCACAAAGTACCCAGTCCGAGATGGAGTATTTTGACGTCAAAGATCGAGACGCTGTTTCCGAAGTTGCGGTTCCTAAAAACGATCGGGTCATAAATTATTTTGAAACGGAAATGGGCGATTCACGCGATGCGATGCGAATTCCGCCCAAGAAGAAGCAATGTGCCGGGCTGGCCGACCCGTCCCGCGAAGCGCTGGCCCACCAACTAGATCGGATAGAACGACGTGTAGATCAGACCGCGTTGCGCGCGGTTGAGCTGGCGAAAACCATGTCTGGTCGGACGCCTTGTGGACCATTCGTGGAAATATCCAACAAATTGGCCGACCTTGAAAGGGTCATCTGTCAGATTAAGAAATCGGTCAATGGACTGCCAAAAACGCAACCACAATCGCTTCCTTGTCAACGGTGCGACCACTCGGCCATCCGACAAGAACGTCAACTCACTGCCATCATTTTCCAGTTTGCGCGAATTTCGGGCCAAACGTTGGGTGACGTCATGCGAGCCGTCAGTTCCGTCCTCCGAACGGATTCAGATTCGCAACTTGATTTTGCTTCGTGGTTGACACAAGTTGTCGATTCAACGTTGTCTGATAATGACACGCAGCCCACGCAAGCGTCTGCGCTGAGACCGGATGACATTCACAATTCAGAACTCACTGCGACCACCACTGCTGCTGCTGCTGCTGCCATTGGTACATTTCCGACCGACTCGGCAGTCTCGGAGACCTTATCATCGCATCGCCAATCAGAGAATAATGTAATCGTCGACTCGATCGATCCATTGTCGAATGAGGAAATGTTGCACCCCCAGACAAAGATCACTCTACAATCAGCGAATGAGACATGTCGATCCAATTGCTAATAATAACACAAAACCCAAATAAAATCATGAAAATCGTCAGTGTCCAAGGATTTTTGCGCGTCCTCAGCAACCGAGAATATCGCTTGAGGCTGATTTGCAAAGACGGGCAGCCAGACAAACGAATCCCGTCTGAGGTCATTAGTGGTGACTTTCTAGCGGCGCGTCAAATTCTATCAGGACCCATCCCCATAGGCCATGTGTTTTGGGCGTACATTTCCGACCGGGGGCCAGCCAACTGATCATTACTGGGTGAAATCGGAGGATTATTATCGTAATGTCGAGCCGGACCGCGACGCACGCCATCACCCCTTCCTCCGCCCGACACGAGTTGATATTTACGGATCGCGCTACTCTAAAAATGCAAATGAATCCATCAGTTCCGGGAGTTGAAACTGGACAGTGTCGACACGCACCTGCACGTTGTACAATGCGAAGGACGGGGACATTTCGAGTTTTATTAGTGAACAAGGCTCGAAATCCGTGAATATAACACTGCAGACCTTAGAATCGAGTGATGACGACAAATCATGCAGTTGTACTATGTCTTGGAGTCGGCTTGAGATTCCAAGTCGACCTCATTGGCGCTCTGACGACCCCGGGAACTGCTCTTGGACGATCGGGCATTGGATGATCTGGAACGCCCATCGGAAGAAATGCTTTCCGTCACCGATGTTCCGTTCGACTTTTTACCGCCCACCTTCACATGTTTTTGCCAGACCAGCGGCATCCTCTTGGTATCTCGATAGAATACGAGGCAGCAAATTTCTTGCAACGGCAATTCGTCATAGTTGCCGTCCATGAGCACAAGGACGTTGACCGAAGTCAACACATTGGTGATGCGTTCCATGGTGAGAATGTTGGTGGTCGCCGTAATCGATTGCTCCTTGATCCAGTATTGCAAGAAACATCCCACACCAATGTAGGCCGCGGAGATCAAAAACTCGATCAACCCAAATCGAACGAGACGGTTGCGCTGCGTCGTCCATTTGCAGGTCATCTCGTGCGACATGGACTTGTTAATTCGCTTTTGATAACCAAAAACGCTGAATGGAATGCAGATTTTGACCGCCAAAACGACGGCCGCCCGCATCACAAACGTCATAATATCCACTTTTTCTCCCAGCGTCGTGCTCTGGTCGGATACGAGTTCTTTGCCCAGGGCGCCGCCTACACTCGGATAGACCACGATCGCGTAGAGTGAAATGAAGCCGACCGTCACCCAGACCGGAATGCATATGGATTTGCTCAACAAGTACTTGGTTTTGGTATTCCAATAGCATTCGTTGAAACACCATACGCATGCGTACATGGACAAGGCCTGTCCGCCGCCAAATCCGAGCGAATAGACGTTGAGATAGGTTCTGGGGTCAGGAAAGACGCGCCCCGTGAAACCCCACATGTCCAAACATGACGTTCCCTCTAGGGCGTGCATGATCATTGCGAAAATGGCAATGGCGAGAGGAAAGTGATTGGCGATGGTCTTTCGAGTGTGAGGGAGGATACCCATGTACATGAGGCGAATGTGGCGAATGGCGAAATTGGCGTAGAAAAGGATGAGTCCATAGAAGAGAAAGGAAAACGAAATGTAGGCTTCGACGGAGGAGCGCCAATCTGGGGCCAAATCTATGTCGAAGATGCAGGGGGCTTCGGCGATCGAGGGAAAAGTGTAGTTGACCACACAAAACCATGCACCGGGACTCGTATTGGGCGAGGCCCAGAAGGGGCATCCGCCATTCACCAACTGCGACATGCTTATAGGGACTGTAGGCCCGCAAAAGCAAGTGTGCCATTTGTGAAACTCGCGTTCGAATATATTTTTTCGAACGAAAAAGAAATGTGTTTTGCACAAAAAAAATGGATTTTGGACAAAAACCTCTCATGTTCACATTCAACCGTCTGTTAAAAAAAGAAAAGGTGAAATAGTGGTTGTGTGATAGCGGAATCAAGCTCATGTCTCAAACCGGCAGGAATAGCAATGGCGGTTTGTTTCTACCGAAACGAAGTATCCCGGTCATTTCTGAACGCAGTCGGTCATTTGTTCGAAATATGATCGACTCTATCGGTGCTCCGAAAAGTACATCATCGCCATCATCAACGATTACGACTCAATCCGGACGAGGAAGGAGTCATCAGAGTACTGCGGGTTCGCGATCATTCCAATCCGGGGATTTCCATACCGAGCATTTGGTGACGCCGCAAGATGAGATCGCCAACCAAGACAATGGCGACGCCCTACCATTTCCTTTGGTATGGTCTGCAGATGACCAGAATTACTTGAAACCCGAAGGACCCAACGGGCCCTACCAGCATGAAGTCGACGAAATGTGCAAAAATGTCAATAATCTCGCGGCAAATATTCTCAACAGCAGCCTGGGCCTGTTGAAAGCGTACGACAAACCCAAGAACTCGAGTTCTGATTTTAACACCCAGCATAAACAGTTGCTCGATTCCATCATACTGAACTTGCTGGTTTGGGAACCGACCCGCCGTGAAATTGATGAAAATGGATGGAACTTGAACGACATTGGCAACAGCAAGACGACCGACCGCGGGGCCCTGGGCAAGATATTCTTGGACCTCGTCGTCTTTTTCGCCCTCAACCGAGCCACCGACCCACCCCAGGAGCCTCCCAAGTGGACGCGTTTGGTGTCGTCATCCGCACCCTCCGAGTCGGAGCTTGCCCGTGTCCGATTTCTTCGCGCAAGCAAAATCGGCACCGGCAACTTTTGGGCGTGTTATCAAAATGTCGGCGAAATACAAGAAGAGCAAGAGAGGAGGAAGGCCGAGGACGAGGCGCTCCTCAGGGGGACACGCACCTAAAGTGCCACCTCGACTGTGTAGCGAATAAATCAATTCTATTGCCACGTGAAACAAGCGCGTACCTTATCGTTATGACTGATGAGTGCTGGACCCGACACCAAGGCTCCCCTCGACTCATTCGCCAAAATCAAAAGTTCTTCGCCCCCGAAGCTGCACGGCTTTGGCTCACATCCAAAAATCTGGAACGGATTATTCCGCTGCGGCCGGAAGCATCGCGGACATCGCCCATCCTTTCAGTTTCGGTCCGGTACGTGAGACTCTCTCTACTCCTCCACCGTCTCCTCCTCAACCCATTGTCCACCTGTACAGCCGGACCCACGGTTTTATGTGAGTCTACGCCTACACACCACCTCTACACTTTCTCATGTCAATCGATAACTGGTACGTGGCTCTTCCCGAACGTCCTCGAACCGATACGACTCGACCGGGCGAATGTCGAACACCTGTTGTCGCCATTAGAATCTAGTGACACGGTCCAGTTATTTTTATGCAAAACGAATCGGCAAATTATTGTCTCGTGATGTCCGGGGTCGCCGGCATGTCGGCGATGTAGATTTCATTCGGAACGTGGCTTGACTGAAACAAAAATGTCGTTTTTCGAGGACATGGTGCGGTATTCGGAGTTTCGGTCGTTCAACGAGACGCTGAATCGTGCTTTGAATCGATTCATCCAATGCAATACAAGTAAAAAGAGTCCGATGACTGCAACGACGACCACGACCGATCTTCGCACCGGTGATTTGATTTTTTGCTCCTATCAACCCGAGCATGCCGCTCGCAAATACGCAGAAGACCCAATGTCGCAAGGCGTTTTTGAGCATGCCATCCAATTTCTCACCGGTTCTTCGCTGAACCACATTGGCTTGTTATTGTCGCGAAGAATGGCTTCCCGTGTCATGGATTGTGTTTTGGCCTCAACCAATGTCGCTGAATTGGTCGAATCCTCATTCGAGGACGCGTTTTTGGCACTGTGCGAGCAGGACGAGAATGATTTGGAGGAGATGATGGTCGTCGAAATGTCATCTCACGGCCTTCGAGCGAGTCGCGTCTCGGACTTTGTGAGACACAAAACCTGGCGTCTACCCTTGATTGCCACGCCCGCAGAACACTTTGCCAAATGGATGAACTTTTGGTGGGGCGTCAGCAAGGACGGCAGCATCGACGAATACCTGTCCGAACAAGTGGTCGTCGATCCAGATGATGATGTGAGTCATTACCAGTTGGCGGATGAAAGCAAAGAGAGAGAATATCAAGCGCAACGCCAAAAACACTCATTGTACACCAGAGAACACCCTTGGCAGAAACTGTACATTCAATCCTCTCAATTGGACACAGCGCAAAAAACCAACTTGATTATCGAATTTTTAATGCAGACCACGGGGGTGTTCGGACAGAATCCAATACCGCGGTACGATTTTCTGGTCCACAAATGCTTTTTCGAGGCATCCAAACAGGAAAAGAACAAAAAACGCATGAAATTGGAGTCTAGGGATGACGGACACTTTAAAATTCGCCTTCCCAGGCGCCATCGGGCGTGTCCCGGACATGAAAAATACGCGACGCACCTGACCTGTTCCGGTTTTGTCGCCGAACTCTTTTGGCACAGCGAACTGATTGATTGTGTCGGCTTGTTGCAATGCCGCGCGACATTGCCGACCCACTTCCTCTTGGATCACCTGTCGAATGTGAGAATGCCCGGGCTGGATGCGTGGGAATTTCGTGAAAAGTTGCAGAGCGAGGCTACTTTTGCATGGCACAACGAAAAGTCGAATCTGTTACGATTGTTGGATCCAGCCGAATAAAACGCGATGCGCAATGTTGAAGTTGTGGAAATAATATGAGCGATAGGACAGGGAACGCATAGGATGCGACGGTGCTCGTGTGTGTGTTTGCGTTTTACATTGGTAATATGAGAAAATGCCGTTGCGGTCGGCCGTGTCGCCCACTAGCGTGCAGGAGTTTGGCGACTAGGTGTGGCGGAGAGACGCCGAGTACCAACAGACGTGCCTCCGGTCGTCCTGCCGGATACAGGGGAAGGGATTGTGACGCGAGTACGCGAACCGTCACCAGACCTACGACTTCCTGGGCTCTTTCTGGGCGTTACATGGTGTAATTTGGGCGACTTGGCGGCATGTGCACCCTTGGCGCGTTTGTGGTGGACGGATTTCTTTGGCGGCGCCGAGTTTACGTGTGGCGTTGTCGCGGAACCTGGGATGACCGCATCTTTGAATAATTTGTCGAGGGCCGCATCGTTTTCGATAGAAACCCTAATGTCTGTGGGACTGATACGAGTTTTCTTTTTCAATGCGGCACTTCTGATGGAAAGATCGAGAACTTCGGTGATCATGTATTCCAGAACGGCAGCCAAAAATACAGCAGCGTAGCGGGAGGAACGAGGAACTGCGAAATCGGCTTCCTTGAGTTTTTTATGGACGCGGCTCACCGGGAAGATGAGTCCGGCCTTCTCTGACTTTCTCTGTCGTTTTCCGCCGGATGTGCTTTGCGCTTCCTCGGCCTCAGCATACCGCTTGACGGCCGCAACGCCTTCGACGACGGCGGCATTGCACAATGGCGAATCTCCAATGACCATTCTGGTAGCAGTATACATACTCTTTTCTGTAAAGGTCTTTCTGCCGTTTATTTTAACTAATTCGGCGGCCTGGGATATTATGCGGTGGCACAAATCTTCAACGCAGGAATCTGAAATTTCCATTGCATTTTTGCTGATCTTGAAACCTTGGTCGAGTGCCTTCAAGACCTTGTGAATGTACAAGTGGAAATTGTACTTTCTCCTGTGCCGAGCGTGGGTTACCCTTGTTGTGGACATGTTTCGATAAATCAATCTGATATTGACGAGCAATCAAAAACTGAATCGGAACGACTAATGAACAGGGACTTTTTAAAAACAACACGCAACCGGCTCGCCCATTGTCCCACTTTTTGAAAATGATTTGCTGTTTATGGTTCGACATGGTTTTTTTCAAACAGAGGCAGAAGCGGTCAACTTCTTGTAAATGTCCAGCAAAATCCGGCTGACTTGTGCAGCCTCGGCCGGATTTTGGCTTTCGTAGCGCTCAAAGGCAGTGCCAATGTGTGAAATGAGGGCGTTGTAAGCGGTCGCGCGCTGTTTGGCGAGTTCGTCGGCGTCGATGGGAACACTGTTACTGTCCCTGAATATGAGTTGTAGTAGAGACGCCCATTCATTGGAGAGTTCCGGATTTTGACCCACGAACCGTTCCAAAGTCAACTGATCGGCCCGGCTGACGCTCAAGGCCGGGACAGCGGGTATTGAAATTTCCCTCAGCGGTTCCACTGCGATGCTGCGTACTACCTTGGAAGATGATGGCACGGCTTCGGATGCATCGTCTGCAACGAAATTGGGAGGCTGGATCAGAATAAAGTTGCCAGGATTATCCAAGTCGCGAGATGTGAGCTTTTGGTAGATCCAGGTCAGATACTTTCGAACGGCACGACCTCCTGCGGGGTATCTTTGATCCAAAACATTGTTGGTCACGAATTGTCGTCTCAAATACTCGTAACGGGTGGCAATCCCGGACCAGAGTGCCGGCGTGCCAATATCCTTGACACAATCGAGTGACATTCTCAAAGCCGTGCCGATATCGCTCGTGTTTTTGGAAAACATTGTGTACAACTTTCCCAGCACGATCAAATCGTTTTGATTGAGTGTCACTGCGGGCAAAGTCGTCGCTTCACTTGCCGGGGCCGAGTCCAGAGTGGTGGCACTGCGGTCGGTGGCGCCAATGCCGGCTGAGGCGAGCGCACATTCGAACAAGGACGGCGGCTCTGGTTTGGGAATGACCAATTCATCCAGAGGAGTCAGGGGCAGGAAGATACTCTCGCGGCCACCATTGTCAACGGATCCAGCGGGCACCATGACATTTTTGCGGAAGAAGGTAGCGAATTGGGCGGACAGTCTCGCTCCACAGGCGTTCCAAACAACTCGTTTCGCCCAATTCCATCCGTCGACTCCAAAACAGACGAGGAGAACGGCGGCGGCATACAAGGCGATCGGCCAAATGCTCGCCCAGCCACTGATCAAGCTCAAATATTCACACCGACCAATATTGAACCACGCGCCGAACATATCCAATAGGAAGGCGATGGTGCCTAGATAAGGTACCAAAGGGTAGATTCCTTGATTGTAGGTGAAGGTTTGTTTGCCCGATCCATCGGAACTCGAGGTATTGCGTCCAATGAGATGGTAGAGCGCGTCAAAGGCCGTAGAGTAAATGCTCATGTTTTGCCACTGACTCAACAAGACGGGAAGAGGCACCTTGCTGGCATGGATGACGATCAGTAGTTCGGCAAGCCGGCGCACAATGAGACTCTTGGATATCGCCACCTGGTTGACGATGCAATCGAGCAAATCGGGAAGGATCTTGAACGTCGTCCAAAACATGAAGATGATGCTGCTCCAATAGTTGGCTTGCAAACTCAGTTTGTAATCATGAGACCAAACAAAGTTGACCATGTACCAATAGTAGGCATTCAATCCGAACAGGGAAACACCGAGCCAGAACTTGTGGGTTAAATACACGCGCAGGATGGAATACGTGCCAATGCTTTCCTGAATGGCTTCGATGGGCGAATCATCCAAAGTGCTCTTGTCGGCCGGGTGATCACTGGACGCCAAACGGGATGCGGCGGACGCGGAATTCGACCAGCTCTTGTAATTTCTGCTGATGTACCACAAAATGAGGGCACAGATGGAAAAGAAGTAGACCTGGTAGGCCGTCCCGTAGGAATTTTCGTAGAGCTTGTACAACTTGAAGAGTGCCGCATAAATGTAGGCGGACCATGAAAACTCGGTGGCCGAAGATAACATGGCCATTCGGGCCGCATTGGCACCAATCATGTCAAAAATGCCATCGCCACCGCTTTTGGAGGTGACCTGGGCGGACCACTGGTGGTAACCATTCCTGGCCACACGTGGATCCATTCGATTTTTCTAGACTACCAAGCTAGGGCAACTATCATTTTGTTTTTTGAAATGCAAATGGGAGTGATCTTTCGATTTTCGCACCGGAGTTCCCCGTGAAAAAGTGGGAAACGATTTGCCGGATGACGCGCCGGCGAAGCAAGGCACGGATGTTCATGTTTTTTTCGGGTGCGGACACATGTGAGACGGGTTTGAGTGTTCGGTTTTTTGGGTCACTTTTCCCTTCGAAATGGATCGGGTATGTGTGTTTTCGTCGGAAGGAATATTAATAATGGAAGAGGACATACCATGGAAGCCCGATCCTCCCCGGTCTAAAATGGACAATAATGCCGTCCGTCCATGACCCCGTGTCCTTTCCCCATAAAGAATACAGCAGCAGCTTCTTTTGCATATTCGCTCCTGCACGTGCGCACACTACTCATTTATATTCATTCATCCATTGATTATTCACGGACGCAAACACGTCGAGAGAATCAGGAATAGATCAGGGTGCAAGTCAGCCCGGTGAAACTTGATAATCCGAGCGGCAGCATGCAAAAACTCACTCAACAACCAGATTTTAAAACGATTTTCAGTCATGTACCCGAGTAGGTCGGGTGAGTATGAGTAATCGCTCGGGGTCAAGGGCCAACTCAGGCAAGCCAACTTTGGATTACAATCGACATGGACGTTCTTGTCATCCATGTACACCCTTTCATAGGCCTTCCATTGATCGAATCCGTCTTTTTTCTTGGCTCGGCCGTTGGCAACGTGGGCAAACCACATTTGAAAGACGAGGACAAACAGGAGACTTTGTTGACATAATTCGTCGGCAGGCCAGTCCAAAGGGGCCAGTCGCACCGAAAAATTCGCCAAATACCGCAAAAAAGTGATTTTGAATCGGTTCCTGTCAGAATCATGACACTCTTCCATTTGATGATGAATGTGATAGATCAAAATCATGGCCACCAAGTGAGACAATGCAGAGGGTGACACGGATACATGTCCCAGGCGCGGGTCAAATGACACCAGGGGTATTTGGTTGCGGAGATGATGGACGAGATGCTGAGAAGCGTGAGATAAATGGCGCAACACGATCAGCTGAAGTGTTCGAAACCGAGATTCGGGATATTTCGAGGGATGCAACTTGGAAGACAGCAAATAGGGAAAGGGCAGTGCCAATTGCGATATGTCCTCGCAACCCTTGGTATTGAAAGCAATGGGTCGCAACGGATGCAAAATTGGAGGTGCCCGACCTGGCAAAATATCCATTCGTTCCATTTGCTGCGACAGGACTTGATCATAATCGGAAAACACGAATATCGGAGGCAGTTCCCGTTCCCTCTGTTGCAGCTCTCGATGCAATTTTTTTTCTGCGGGCGTCGCTCCACCCGACAAGACGAGATCGGGAAAATCGTATTCATCATCGTAAACGATGGCATCAGGGTAATCGAATAGCAAGGAGGAATCGGCGGGGTGACATGTAAGGCAAGAGCAATCGTCGACATGGAGATTGCGCGCTACATGAGATTCGCGATCAGCGGACATTTCGTTTGGAGGAAGATCCGCCCAGAAATGACATTCTGGATTCGGATCCACCAAAGAATCGCCGTTATCCTCGGATTGAGACGAAGTCGACGATGAAGATGTCCGAGACGGACAGGCCACCGCCGCTGCTACTGAATGGGCGTCAATATATCCGGCATTTTTTCTCTTTCGACTCCAAACGATCGGATTTTTGCTCGTTAATAACGGCTCGTTCGGATAGGATACCGCCGCCGCGTTTGCTTTTGGACGAGCGCGTTTTTTGCCCGTAGCCGCACGTTTACGTTTCGTTGTTGTTCTACATCCCACTTGATGATAACCAAAGTGATCCGTCATTAAACAGAGACAGGTGGCATATAGTTGAACGGCGTTCAAGGGGTCCAGGAGGCGAAGAGCGGAATCAGGAATGCATTCGTGCCTCATGTCCAAGTCCAAAGCACCATCGATGCCAATCCATTTTTCGATTTTGTCCCCTTCATTTCCAAGCATCAATCGAATGACGGGATTCCAAATGTCCATGCCGGCAAAAGTCATCATCGACTCCGTTTCAGGAACGACAACGTCGTCGTCCGCGGCCGCTTCCTCCAGGCATATATTAAAAAGGTCGTCGTTTTCATCTTCCATTGTGTCGTCGCAATCCAAAGGCACGATCTGGGTTGGCAAAGACGAACAAGGTGCGCAATCGTCAAAAAGGGCACCATTGTCTTCCACTAGCCCACTGTCATCATCATCACAATCCAAAGACATATTCAATTTTTCAAGGATGGAAACGGTACCGCGATGATGAGATTGAGGATTGAGTGGTGAAAATGCACCGTCTGGTCGGCTTTGTGGTAATGTGACCGTTACGGCCGAGAGACAAATTGTAGCTCCAAAAACACAGGCGGCACCCCCCACACCTCCTTCATTCCGCCTCTCAGGTCAACGACGGCTGACTGTTCATCCTTGAATGGCGTCATCTATTACTTTTTCAAAGCCAAACGCGAATCTATTCGAAATGGACGGCGCCGACCATGGTCGCTCTATTACGCGCATCCTGAATTTAAACCTTGAATTCGCCCGGCCGCCGCCTTCTCGACCGATTCGCAAACATCATCGTCGCAGGACGCCGATCAAACAACCAACTGCAATACTACTAACGACGAATACAATGGGAGAGCGTTTGGAAAGCGTGGAAACGAATCGGCGCGCAACACTTCCATCATGTCTAAGGGGACCCAGTCTCTTCCGACGGCGCACCCTCTCTTCATCTTTACATGTCAAATGGCACGAATCCACACGGTTTACAGACGACCGTACGCCGCACTATAAAAAAAAGGTGCCAAAAACCGTTTGTTTGGACGATGACGGAAACTTGATCATTTCTAGCCGTTACAAGGTCAACGAAAATTGCACTTTATACTTTAACGTTGTCTCGCTTCAAAAGGCTCACCTCGTTCGCCAACAAAAATTGCTGGAATTATCATCGCCAATTCCAACGACACCCAACCATGGCGTGGACCAGGAGTTTTGCACAGTTGTTGCTCTCCGGTCGTCGGACCCGTGCGAACTGACAATGTCGAATTCTAGGAAGCGATCCCGTGCCTGTTCCGAACCAGACGCGAATCTCGAGCACATGCGCATCAAAAAGACTAAAATAGCGGAAGTAGACATGGAGGAGGACCAAGAGTCACAGGAAACACATCCCTCGATTGTCCGTCAAGAAGATCGCCCGCCTTGTCCTTCAACGAGAGCTACCTCGTGCTTTTCGGATGACTCCGGACGGCCGCAACCACGGCCTGAGCCAGTGACGCCGCCGTCTCTTTTTGATTCCGATGACAGCGCCAGTTCGTCGTCTAGCAGATCGGATACACAATGTGCTGCTGCTTCAGTGTCAGGCGATACCGATACGTGCAGTGACAGTGTCGAGCGAGAGGAAGAAGAACAGCCACTTTTCACGCGGAGCGATTGGGAAGATGGTAGTGATACCGATGTCTGGGAATGGACTGCCGGCGATCCACAAAACGTGACTAGCCGAGAGGAACATCCCTTTTTCACACTAGATGCCTGGGATGACGATCTCTGGGACTTGTTTCTCACCATTTGACACCGACTGATGGCGAAGCACCGGTTTGCACGCCAACACCGCTCCATGCTTAAGTCTCCTCCCTGGTCACAGGATTTTCTGAACAAGGTTTTGGATCCGTTTTGTGAGATTTTACAGGAAGGTGAGGTTGCCTCGCCTAGTTTGTCGCTCCCCCGGTGGAGCGGAGTTGATGAAGGTCACTACTAACTACTACTGACGTGTCATGGAACGAATCACCGCACACTTCGTGCGGGAAGAGTTTCCTAGGTGCACCTACTGGAGGCCAACAGTGTGTTCGTGGCAATTTGATCTTGGAAAGAGTGACAACTCGTCAGCCTCGGGACTTCCAGGCGCATAAGGCGAATGAGTCCGAAGACCTGCGCAATAAATGAATGACCCTGCGTGCAATAACACGTCAAAAAATCACTTGTTTCTCGAAATACATCATTCACCCGCCCCGCCCACTCGATTTTATCGTATTGCACGATCGGGTTGGAATTCAAAAAAAGGCGCCCCGAGTATGGTACAAAAAATGCAAAACCTCAAAATGTTTTGCAAAATTCTTATTGGACGCAAAAAAAGCCATTCGGGACGCGATTGACCGGTTGGGTGCACTACTCGAACAAGAATCCTCTTCATTCCTCGGTCATGGACCTGGCGCGCCAAATCTCCGCCGGAGCATCCCAAAAAGTCCCGTCGGTTGACCAATTCAGTCCTTTTCAAGCATGTGGCGAGGAATATCCGGCGTCCTGTCACCTTTTTGATGACATTCAAGAAGTTTTGAGATACCTCGAAAGCGATGAACACTTGATGAGGCCCAAATTTGACAGTTACAGGACGGCGCTCACCAAACTCATACCCAATGACATGCACGCGTCGCCGCACGGCACCGAATGGTTTTCTCCCGACGGAAGATTTTTATTCATCCACAAATACGGCACCGTACGATATGATGCGCCGTCGTTTGTGGACGGCGACGGCGTCGTCAAGGAAGCCTATCCCTGGGAAACCAAAATGAGAAACCTGAATTACACACACCCAATGTATGTGGATATTGAGTTCAAGGTCTATGAAAACGCCGCTTTCGTACCCTATTTGGACGGTTTGGAGGACAATACCACCTATGCCTCCGAGTGCAAAAGTCGACAGTCCCATTGCGCGGGTTGTTTTGAAATTCTCAACAATCACACGATTGAATTCCACAAGAGACGTCAACAGAAGAATGGCCATTTTTATGTCGTGAGAAATCCAGAGACGGGGTCGCCCGACGGATGGATTCTGAGAAGATGTCAACACTTTCTAAATTATCAATTGCGCGACGTTTTTACAATGATGCGCTCGTTCAATTGTCGCTCCAAGCTGGACCCTTCTTTTGCCAATGAAAGTCCATTGGATCCAGGAGGCTATTTCATCTCCAACGGTCATCCCAGATTCCTGATCAACATGTGGATGAGGCGACTCAATTTTCCGCACATTAAAATGTCCTGGTCCAAAAAGGCCGTCACAGGTCATCACAATTACGAGTGCGAGTTTCGAACCGGCCATGGCGACTTGGGCATCATTGCCAACACGCTGCACATTTTTATCGCCGGTCGACAACTACAAAAACTGAAAAAGAAGCGCGAAGCCATCACCAATCAGGAACGGAGGGTGGATCCTTGGATTCACGATCGTTTTTACAGACGAGTCGACGAGCATTATTACATGCTGAAACATTCGGAAAGTCTCAGGGCCAATGAACACGACGACGGCGACACCGGCAGCGGAAATGCTCGTCCACCTTGCAACAATGCGGAGGGTGAAGGGGGAGGGGAACGTGCATCCTCCCCGACAATCCCATCGCCCTCATGTAGTTCTGGTTACATTAGCGATCCAACACTGCACTGGCAACAAATGCAAAGGGACGGAGATATCGAATCAATGCACGTAGCATCCCCACCATTGGTCGTCACCAAGCAAAATTGTTTACAGTTTGACGAATTCTTGTCGTTGGACGACAATCCAAGTATTGAAATTGGCGTGAGCGGCATCAGTTCCGATTTTCGATTCACTTTGGTCGGCATTTTGTTCTTGTTCGGACTGAACTCGCGCGAAGAGATGATTGACATGTTGTCGGAGGGCGTCTACGATGGATTGTTTCGAGAGGCTCTCATCCGATGTATCGTGACACAACCCTGTCAACAAATCGTCTTGGAACCGGAACAGAAGGAACGGCTCAGACAGGCTGTGGACAAGCAAAGAAAAACCGGCGTCTGCAGTGGATCTCACTTTTTGACAACGCGCCATGGCTCCCTATCCAATGCCAGTAGTATTGAAACAACCGAAGAATACCTCAAACATTTCCATAGCCTGGACGGTTGGACGCGGTTGGAAATGGTCGCGCTCTTCGGCCGCTACGCCTTGGTCAATCTAGATCCCGATTTGACCATCCCCACACTGATCCACAAGTTGAATCATGAGTTTTTAGGAGTGATTGGGACGGGCGACAGCGCCAACGCCCATCGCCACAAGTGTTTCATGCTCTGCACTTTTATTCAAAAACTCGTCTTGGCCAATCTCGAAATCATCAGAGTGGGAGATGAGGATCACTTGATGAACAAGGTGATTCGCAATGACGGCACGCTGCTGGCCGAAATATTCCACCAGGCTAACACGAACGACATGAAGCAATTTCGAAAGGTGATTAACAAAAAGTTCTCGGATTTGCCAGTCCGCGACCTGTTCCTTGGCTCTGATCACAAATTGGATATTTGGAGCGCATTTCATGAGATGAATGAGTGGATTAGGGCCAGTTCTGATAATGACAAGGAATATTTTGCCAATTTACGCAAAAAGGATCGTCGTGCCGAAAAACTCAAACGCGCCACTGCCGCCTCCAAATCGATCGAGTGGGTTTTGCAAACGGATGATGGAAACGAAAGAAAATCGCCAAAAACGTCCTCGTCATCCAAAGTTACGACACCGGCCGACGTGGCCGAGGTGAAGAGCAGTATTCGACTCTCGCCCAATGGTTTGCCCGTTCTGGTGATGACGGAGATTATAAAATCATGTTTCAAAAGGAATATCATGAAGTCTGCGATCGACACGGGCAATTGGACGACATCCAAACAGGGAAGTGTACCTCCAGGACAAACCGGCGTTTCACAACTGCACACGCCATCGAACAAGGTGGCCTCGATTGGGAATATGAGAAAAACAAAAATTCCGCTTCCTGACGAATCGAAATCCAAGGAACCTCGAGAGTTCCGAAATGGACATGCCGGTATGATCTGTGGACCTCAGACGCCCGATGATGTGAATCTAGGTCTCGTCATGCACTTGGCCATGCAAACACACGAACGCATCGGATATTCTCAACATTCTCTCGAAACAATCGTCTTGAGCGCCGTCCAATGGCTCCCCTGCAGGCGTCATGTGGTATCATTGAAAGTCAATGGTGACCACGACGGATCCGTCTTGTACGCTCAACGTGTGGAATGTCCAGAATGTCAATTCGAACCCTTGATCATTCCCTTGATGCAAAGCACGCCCGAACAACGACACCTCGGGGTTAAGGTAAAGTGCAACAATCTCCTCGTTGGCATCACTATGAAACCGTTGACGACGCTCCGATTTTTGAAAAAATGCCGACGTCAACAGACTTTGCCGCGAGATGTGGGTATTTCTTGGGTCGGCGGTCCGAAATCGGGGTTGGTGGGCCAAGATCACTCGGGAGTGTTGCCATCGCAACCACCACCATCACCTCCACCTCCACCATCACCAGCACCAGCACCATCCGACTTGTATTCTCTAGACGGCACCTTGCTCGTGAAGGAAGACAATAACATTTTTGAAACACTCGGTATTCCCACCACGCAACATTATCCCCTGGCCTCACCCGATTTGCACTACATTAATGTCGCGGGAGATGGCGGCGTGCCACTCAGGCCTGCCTTTACCGTCCGGCACCTTTGGAAGTTTCCCATCCTGTGCGCCGAGTACAAACACCGAAGCATGACCTTACCACATGATGTTTATACGGTCAGGGATTTCTGGAATGCATTATTCTTGCATGGTGTGATTGAATGGTTGGAAAGCGAGGAACTCGACAGTTGCCGCGTCGCCGATTCCATCTATGAATTGTTGAGCACTCGCGACGAACTCGTCCATCGTCGCTGCAGCGAAGACGAAAATCTCGGCACCTCGACCGAACTAATCGATCGACACCATTGGTTGTTGAATGCAAGTCGATACAATCATCGGCCCTCGTTGAGCAAAAACCCGGAAGACATGAATGTCAATGACGACTGGATGGACCGGATTTGTCGACGCATGCATTGGATGTCGTCATCATCTGCTCAAAAATGCACAACAAACGATTCACAGGCAAACCACATTCTCCTCAGAGCCCTACAGGGAGGCGACATGGATCAACTGTTGAAAAGTGAATCGCACTCCAGTTTGGATCCGTGTAGGCACTGGGACCGGTTCGATCCTTGGCATGCCTCCAGGCGCTACTGGCACTCCAAGGATCTTATCGATCGCTACGCGAGTCTGGTACATTTGCATCCGCACTGCTACACTCATGTCAATATTCACCCGAAATTGTTGTTTGGTGTCGCCATGTCCACCAGTACGAATCCAGATCAAACACATGCGGCTCGAAACCAATTTTATGCCGCCATGAGCTCCCAGGCAACGGCGGGCGAATTTTTAAACGAAAGCTATCGCAAACAGACGCTCATTCATACCATGATTGAACCGACGGCTCCAATTGTAGGATCCCATGCCTACAGTGGTTTGTTTCCCTACAATATTGGTCATGGTGGTCGCGACTTGAACATGATGCTGGTTTCGGACCCGGATACAGCCGAAGATGCCACAAAGTGCTCGCTCTTTCCAAGAGAAATGGGTCACATGCGGTCGTGGGCCAAGCGAACCTTCACTGTCACTTTGAAAAGCGGAAAGGACGCCGATCGTTTTGCCAGACCCGATCCCTTCACTTGTCTCTCTCGGAAGAATTCCAACTACGACACGATCATGGAAAATGGATTGCCCTGCCCAGGCACTCAGATCAATCATGGCGACGCTCTCGTCGGCCGGGTGATGCACACGGAATCCGTTTTGCCGCCCCACTTGTCCGGCCGTGATCCCTTGACGGGCGAAATGAGTCGCAAAACAGGGCCGTCGCCCGACTCCAAACCCATCTTGCCCAGACAACATCTGATGGATGA
>Ga0182016_10001135_pt1 | contig 32592 bp, 20 predicted proteins | sample 712S2MmetaG_FD_120491 | JGI IMG/M metagenome (GOLD analysis project Ga0182016, IMG submission 120491) | Permafrost microbial communities from Stordalen Mire, Sweden - 712S2M metaG | ecosystem: Environmental > Terrestrial > Soil > Wetlands > Permafrost | place: Sweden: Stordalen | collected...
CGAGCCGGAAAACTCGGTGGCGCTGGGCTTCGGGTTTCGCTGCGGATTCCTGGGGCTGCTGCATCTGGAGATTGTTCAGGAGCGTCTGGAGCGCGAGTTCAAGATCGACCTGATCACCACCGCGCCGGGCGTTCGTTACAAAGTAACCACCACTAAGGGTGATGTGATTGAAGTCGATAACCCGACGCGCTTTCCCGATCCATCGAATATCAAGCAGATCGAGGAGCCGATTATCGATGCCAGCGTGATTACTCGCGACGAGTATATCGGCGGCATTCTGGCTCTGATGGAAGACAAGCGCGGGATTCAGAAGAAGTTCGAGTATATCGGCGCGGGGCGCGTGCTGCTTCTGTACGAAATGCCGTTGAATGAAGTGGTGATGGATTTCTATGACCGGCTGAAATCCGTCTCGCGTGGTTACGCGTCTCTCGATTACCACTTATCGGGTTTCCGCGTATCGCCAATGGTGCGCCTGGATGTGCTGGTGGCCAGCGAACCCGTGGATGCGCTCTCCATCATCGTGCATCGCGATGTGGCTTACGAGCGCGGCAAGATCCTGATCGAGCGCATGCGTAAGTTGATTCCCCGGCAGATGTTCGAGGTGGCTTTGCAAGCCGCGATCGGGAATAAGATTGTGGCGCGCGAGACGATTCCGGCGATGCGGAAGAATGTGCTGGCTAAGTGCTATGGCGGCGATATCTCACGCAAGCGCAAGTTATTGGAGAAGCAGAAGGAGGGGAAGAAGCGTATGAAGCGTGTGGGCAACGTGGATATCCCGCAGGAAGCTTTCCTGGCTGTGTTGAAGGTGGGTCCGATCGATTCGGATGATTAGGAGCATCGCTGTGACGCACTGTTTGCTATTCGCTATTCGCGAATAGCGAATGTAGAAATGGCTCTAAAACCTCAGGACATCTAGTGGTTCTCAAGATCGTGGCGTCGGGCCTGCGCAGGCCCGGGTACTCCAAACTCGCTGTGGACCTCGTGATGAGTCCGTCCGAGGTCCATGCCTGCGTGCACCGGGCGCGAGCCAGCCTCCTTCACCGACCCAAGTTGAACGATCGCCCGAACCTAGCCGCGCTTGAGGAGTTCCTGTTCCATGGCCTGAAGTTTGCGTTTCCAGCCGAGCGGGCGAACACACCCGTGGGGTTCCGACGGCGTAAGCCGCCGAGCCGCTCCGACTCCTGATCGCTCCGGGAAGCGAACCCATCCCAGTCTGGCCCTACGCGGAGGGGAAACATCGTGGAATTGCATTCGCGCCTCCTTACAAGACCGCACCCCAGGCAGCGCTGCGAGACCCATTATTTTACGAGTACCTAGCCCTGGTGGACGCTCTTCGGTACGGCCGCGTACGGAAATGTGGGATGGCACAGAAGGAGTTGTCCGCCGATTCCGGGAAGCGAATGCGATTCGAACCTTGAACAACTGATCGCCGCAGCCCGTCCACTGGCACCGCTGCTGGAAGAACTCGTGTTCGCTGGCGGTTCCGTAACGGCGTTCTGATCATGGACGAAGCAGCCGGCGACCCGCGCGCAACTCTCGATGTGGATGCTATCGCGGCAATCCATTCCTACGCAGCGTATGCAGCATTTTGGGGCGCGCCTCCGGGAGCTTGGGTTTGCGGAGGATACCAGCGAGGCATTTAGAGGCCGAGGTAAAGGCGGCTTTTTCAGCCGCGATCTGGAAGACTTAGTCGCTGTTGTCGACGGGAGGGAGAGCCTCGTTGCGGAGGTGCGGTCGGGGTCCTTGGAACTTCAGGATTACATTCGCTCCGCGATCAAACGATTGCTGTCCTCGACAAAGTTTCTCGACGCACTACCTGGATTTCTTCTGCCCGATGCAGACAGCCACGCTAGGGTGCAAACCGTTCGTGATCGACTAAATCGGCTCGTTGCGGGGTGACCGGGGTCCAATCGAGTCGGACGACTAGACGATCTTGAACACGGTTTTCCCAAAAGCGGACAGCCGGTTCCGCCTTAGTGAGTAAAACGGCGGAGTTATATGCAGCGGCGATGGAGAAAGAAGTGCCCATCAGTCCGCCATGACGATTGGGAAGAATCTTCATTACGCTCTCCGTCAGCTCCGTAAGAGTCCGGCCTTCGCCTTCACGGTAATTGGAACGTTGGCGTTATGCATCGGTGCGAACACGGCGATCTTTACGATTGTGGATGCGCTTTTCTTTCGACCGCTTCCCTATCCGAACCCCGAACGTCTCGTGATGGTTTCTACCTCCGTGAATCACGAAGGCGCGTCCGAAGTCGATACGAGTCAGGATGGCCGCCAATGGGAGGTGGTTCGGGATCACGCGTCGTTCCTCGACACCGCGGTCTACGGCTCGACCAGCGGCGTGAATCTGGTCGCCGGAGGCCGCGTCGAGTATGTGCAAAACCAGCGGGTAAGCGCGAATTTCTTCCACGTCCTGGGCGTTCCTCCGCTGGTCGGCCGCGAGTTCAGCCGCCAGGAAGATGTGCCGAATGGTCCGGCACTCGCCATACTGAGCTACGGGCTCTGGCGGCGAGTTTTCCACGGAGATTCGTCGGTGGTGGGACGCTCGATCGATCTTCGGGGCGCGCCTTACACCGTTGTCGGGATCATTCCCGAAAGTTTCCGGGCCTTGCCCACCGGGCTGGGCACCGACGCTTCGCCGGATGTTTGGACGCCGCTGCGCCCTTCCACCACGGGTGAAGGGAGCGGCGACAACTACGGCGTCATCGGACGGCTGAACTCCGGTGTCACCCTGGCCCAGGCGAACGGTCAACTGAATTCGATCATGCAAGGTCTGTTCTCGCGGATGCATCTCAACAAGGGTGTGACGATCGAAGAGAAGGCCCTTCCCCTTCAGACCGGAATCACCTACGATTTGCGTTCTCGCGTCCACCTCATGTGGGGCGCCGTTGGGCTGGTACTGCTGATCGGCTGCGTCAATATCGCGGGTATTTTGATGGCCCGTTCGGCCACGCGTTCGAGAGAGTTTGCGACGCGCCTGGCACTGGGGGCGTCACGCAGGCGCATCGTTGGCGAGTTGCTCACCGAATCGGTCGTGCTGGCGCTGTTTGGCGGCATCGCGGGCCTGGTTCTGGGGCAGTTTGCTTTGGATGGCCTGCTGCGCATGAACCCTGGCGGCTTTACACTGTCTGGTCCCGTGCGTCTGGACGTTCCCGTTATGGCCGTCATGCTCGCTCTGTCGCTGACTACCAGCATCTTTTTCGGCCTCTTCCCCGCGCTCGAAGCAAGCGCAGTGGATCTGCGCTCCGCCTTATCGGAGGCTGGCCGAAGCAACGCGGGCAGCCGGCGGCAATGGAAACGTCAGTCACTCGTGTTTGCTGAAGTAGCGCTTGGCGTGGTCCTCGTTGCCTCCGCGGGCCTTCTGATCAGAACGTTCATGACCATCGCTAATGCAGGCCCTGGCTTCGATCCTCACAACCTGATGATCGCTTCCGCCTCCCTCCAGGATGAACGGTATGCCACCGCCGCAGCTGGTTCGCGCTTGTTTCGGGAGAGCTTACAGCGGATTCAAACCATCCCCGGCGTGGAATCCGCCGCCGTGGCTCTGTCCTCCCCGTACACCCGGCCACTGAACGAAGGTCTGGCTGCGGTGAACGGCCGGCCTCCGAGCCAGGGCATCACTGAGTTCACCTATGCAACGCCGGGGATGTTCGAAACGCTGCGTATGAAGTTGTTGCGCGGCCGCTTGTTCACCGATGACGATAATGCTGGCGCCGCGCGCGTTGCCCTAGTGAACGAAGCGTTCCTCAAGCGCTACCTGCACGCGAATGCCGACCCTCTCGGAGTTCCTATCAAGATTGAAAACAAGGATTGGCGGATCATCGGCGTCGTCAATAACGTGCAGGAAAAGAACGGCATCGGCGTGGGCGGTCCCATTGATCATTTCCCGGAAGTCTACGTTCCGGTCGATCAGTTTCCCGACGGCATTTTCGCCATGGCGAATATATGGTTCTCTCCGGTTTGGATCGTCCGCACCGCCACTGTCAACAACCATGGCGACAACAGTTCGATCGCGACCGCCATGCAGCGAGCGCTTGCTTCGGTTGATCCACGTGTGCCTTTCTCGTCCTTCAAGACCATGGCGGACGTTCGTGGCGCGGCGCTCCAGGAGCAGCGTTATCAGGCCACCATCTTTTCCGTGCTTGCCGGCTTGGCGACGCTGCTCGCTGCGTTGGGGCTTTATGGTTTGATTGCGCAGTCCGTTGCCCAGCGGAGGCGCGAAATGGGCATCCGGTTGGCGCTGGGAGCCACGGCAAACGGAGTCGTCCGCGCCGCCGCGCTGCCAGGCATTACGCTTTCCCTCGCGGGAATTGCTTTTGGCATCGTGCTCGCTTTACTTGCGACAAGATTGCTGAAGAGTCAGATCTGGGGTGTCGCTCCAACCGATCCTGCAACTTTCGTGACCGTCGCATTACTACTCATCGTCGTTGCAGCCGCGGCCAGCATTCTCCCAGCGCTGAGGCTGGCGCGGATTGATCCCGCCCAGACGTTGCGGGACGAATAGGGCCGGCGCGGCTACTCCAATTGCCGATCTAGCATTTCCCAGATTTCCTGGGAGCGCATACCGGCGAAAGCCTCCACCTCCATCAGGCGGTTCGCTTCCCACCGGAACAGGGTTCTCGCGTCAGGATCGACAACGTAGATTAGTCAGGCCGGCCTTGCGTTTCTCCAACTTCATTTGAACCTGATCTGCTGGATAGTTCTGGAGCACTGAGTAGTTGATCGGCAGCATTCGCACCATCAACGCTTGTAGCGCGACCGGAGTAGTAGAACAGCGCGATGTCGCCTGTTTGAATTTTGGAGGCGAAATCACTGACGGCTCGCTCGAAGGTAACTCGGTCAGCGTCTTCCACGATATCGACGCTGAACCCGGCTTCCACCAATGCCGAACGAACAGCCCGCGCATCATTCTTCGCGGCGCGAAGCGGCATTGATGGGTAGTTGTCATTACCGATCACCAACGCGATCCGGCGTTCCTCGGCTCGCACTGTCGGAGACGCGTCAAGGAGGAGCAGAAGCAGAGCGGCTTGGCGAAACACCATTTTTCGATTCTAGCTTTACTTGATGACCTCAACAAGCGCAAGCGACTTTGGTTGAAGTTCGATGGCTACGGGCGAGCCAGCCTTCCATTTCATCTCATGGGCCAGCGGCATAACACCAGCTTGACGGAGCTTGGCTTGTTGTTCACGCGCCGGAAAAGCCGGCTTCCCCATCGATTCCCACGCGGACAGGGAGGAGCCGTGCTGCGCGTCCACTTGCGTAATGCGGATGCGGTGGGCGTTCTTCAGTCCCGCGATATTCAGATTGAAGCGTCTGGGCACTCCGGCGTCTTCCGGCGGAACGTAGTTCCAGAGCACCAACGCGAGCGACCCATCTTTGCGCGTCGTGACTAACACCGAATCCGAGTCATTCGGGATGCGGGCGTCACCCAATTGGTGAAGCAACCGAAAGTCGTTGAGCGACGCTTTTGGAATGTTCCCGGCGGCGATGAGTCCGAAGCCTCCATAGAAAGGCGTTTTCACCACGCCTTGCTCCTCGAAAACATCCGAGAAACTCCAATAGGACATCATGTCCACCAGGCCATCGCACATACGGATTGTGTTCGCCAGCCAGGGTCCGACGAAAGGCGAATCGGTGACATCCACTTCATTGAAGTAGGACGCATTGAACTCGCTCCAATAGAGCGGCAGATTCGGCATCGCGGAGTTCTTGATTTCCTCGTGGACCTTGTGGACCGCGCGCGCGACCATATCGCGGCGCTGGATCTGTTCGTGGGTATTGAAGACATCCTCCGCTTTGTCGTTGCCGTAGACATGTGTGGACGCGAAGTCCACCGGCACGTGGTTCTGTGAACAATAAGCGATGAAATTACCCACCCAGGCGGCCTGCGCGGTGGCGGGTCCGCCGACCCGGAGTCGGGGACTCACCTTCTTCAGCGCGTTGGCGGCCGAGGCATAGAGTTGAAAGTAAGTCTGTTGCGGCGGTTCGCCGGTCCAGAAATCGATGTTCGGTTCGTTCCACACTTCGAAGAACCATTGCGAGACTTCCTCGATCCCGTACCGGTCAATCAGATGGCGCGCGAAGGCTTCGTTTAGCGCGCCCCACTTGGCGTAGTCCGTGGGCGGGTTCGGAAAGGGTTTGTACCAAAAGGCGTGAGTATGTTGCGTGGCGGACAGTTTCGATGGCATGAAGCTGAGTTCCACGAAGGGGCGGACGTGGTTCTTCAGCACGCCATCGTAGATTTGATCGACGTAGGACCAGTTGTAGATGGGGTTGCCTTGAGCGTCTTCGGAGTACACGCCATTCTCATCGTCGAAGATTCCATGGAAGCGGATGAACTCAAATCCGGTGGCGGCGGAGACTGTGCGGAGATCGTCTCGATAGGATTCACGCAGGGCCAGATTGGCGCGGCCAGAGCCAAACATGCGCTCCCAGAAATGGGGAAACGGGTGGGATGGCGCGGTCGCGTCGATGGTAATCGCGGTGAGGTTATCTTGCGCCGCCGCCGATAGTGCGGCTATGAAACAGAGCGCAACGTAGAAGATAGCTCGACGGAGAGTGGACATGCGGTTTCCTTTACTGTGAATCTTGCTACTGTGAATCTTTTTCAAAGCCGATGCGAGCGAGGGCGGGGCGGATTTCCGGATTCGACATAAACGCGTTCCACACCAGGCTGGAGCGGTAGTTCTCAATCATCACCGTGATGGGGCCCTGATCGAGGGCCATGAAGATACGGGCAAACCAGTCCTCTTTCAAATTGAACGCATCGTGGAAGCCGTAGACGCCCCAAAGCTGCGGCCCCAGGGTGCGGTAGTCGTAACGCAGAGCGTCCATGGACGCGGCCGGCGTGTAAGGAAATGCGGCCATCGCGCCGGTCGGCGCGATGGTGCCGTTGTCGCGATCGGCAATCGGCTCGTGAGCGGAATAGCCCCAGGGATCGTCGCTGGCCGTGAGACCCCATTCTTCGCCGCCGTATCCGGGAAACTGGTTGGGATTGGCGACGCAGTAAGCCAGGTTGATGCGCGCAATGTTGCGATTGTTCGAGAAGTAGTCCGTGAAGCGATCGCGGATGCCGCGCGGGTCGAATCCGAGAAACGAATACTGGGTGAAGAAGAGCGGGCCGCCGGTATTCACGCCGACGTCCAGCTTGATGCCATAAAACGTCCCGCCATTGGTGTAATGAGAACCATTCTCCGAACCGCCCCAGCCCTTTCGGTATTCCTGAGCCTCCGGAGCTCGCCCGGCCCAACCGGTGTAGTAGAGGCTTGCGGGAACGGGATGCGTGGGCGAGGCGATGGCCAGCAGATACACAATCATCGTTTCGTTGAAGCCGATGAGTTTGTGGGAGATGTGCCAGGCGTAGTCGGGCGACCAATGCCAGTAGAGATACTTGCTATCCGGCGATTGGCGGTACCAATCCCATTCCACGGTTTCCCACAAGTGCGTGAGTTTTGCGCGAAGGTCTTTTTCGGCGGGCGCAGCGGCGTTGTAGTATCCGCGCGCGGCAAGCAGGCCCTGGATCAAGAATGCCGTTTCCACCAGGTCGCCCCCGTCATCGTATTTGCCAAAGAGCGGAATGATCTTGCCCGTGCGTCCGTCCATGAAGTGTGGCCACGCTCCGTGGAAGCGATCCGCTTTTTCGAGAAAGCCGGCAATTCGATTCATGCGATCCAGGCCCTGCTGCCGCGTGATGAAGCCGCGTTCCACGCCCACCAGGATGGCCATGATGCCGAAGCCCGAAGAGCCGGTGGCGATCATATTTTCATCGCCGGGGATATTCTCGAGCGCCATGCCGGCGTTGGGATGCGCACCTTCCCAGTAATAGCGGAAGTTGGCCTCTTGCACCATGGTCAGCAGTTCGTCGTCGCTCATGGCGCGGGTCGCGGCAGTGGCGGGATCGGAGAGCGGGGACAACCCGTAACTGGCGTTGCTGGCGGCGATCTTGTAAGTGAACTTCTGATCCGTCTCCCCGATGAAGTCTTCATACCGGTGAAAGCGTGGCTCCTGGATCGCGATGGGAGTAAAGTTGGCGCCGTCGGCGGAACGGGAGATGACCCAGCGTTCGAGTTCTGTGCTGGTATCGGCGTTCCACGACAGGTCGATATGGCGCTCGTAGCCTTTGGCGCGGAGTCCTTGCGGAGCTTTGAGCGCAGCAGTGCGTGTCAGGGGCCGGAGGCGGTCGATTCGTATTTCGTCCAGGGTGAGGGTGTGCTCGACTCCGTCCGCCCGGTCCTGCAGGAAAGTGATCGTTTGCAGGAGCCGCGGATCGAACTGTGACGACGAATGCGACGTGAAAGCGCGGAGAGGAACTGTGATCTGCGCCCAGTGCCCCGCCGGGACCGCGCCCGAGAGCTTAAGCGATTCAGTAAACCCTCCCGCGGTATCGCTGAGTTGCACGCGTGGCATCTGATCGCTTGAAATGCCCTTCGCGGAGTAGCAGGCGAGGACCAGATGATCGCCTTCGAAATCAATCTCCTGATTGCGCCAGCGATCCAGGCGTATCTCTGCATCCCAATCGCCGCCCGGCGAAGACTTCCACCGCAGGCGGAGGGCGTTCGGCGGAGTGAAAAAGATCTCACGATCGACCGGCAGTTTGCCGTGATCCAGCGCGAGAGTGCTGGGCCCGAAGGCCTCACCGCTGCTGTAGTAATAGCGGTCGGGCGTCTGGCTGGTATCAAAGAAGACGTGGTGGTAGTAGGAGCTTTCCGCCCAAACAGGAAGCGGGCTCAGCAGGAGCACGGCGGCCAGCAATCGATTACTCATGGGGTGCCATGGCGTTGAGGCGTGCGAAGGTGGCACGCGCGCGAGCGGCGTCTTCCTTGCGGTTGACCTTAGCGTACGCGCGGCTGAGGGCGAAATAGACCTTGGCTTCCTCAGGCTCGGCGCGCTGCGCGGATTCGAGTTCCGCGATGGCCCGCAGCGGTTCGCCGGCGTCCAACTGCAAAACGCCGACCAGATAGTGGGCTTCCGGCAGCTCTGGAGCCAACTTAAGGGCTTCCTGGGCGTAGCGAAGACCGAGGGCGCTCTCGCTTGCGGGATCTTGGGCGCTCGTTTGGGCGCTGTTTTGGGCAATGACCCCCGCGACGCAAAGGCGGGCCAAAACGTGATTCGGAGTGTTTTGAATTTCGCGCTGGAATACCTCAAGAGCCTCCGCGTCCTCGTTGTGCGCCAGCAGAAATTTTCCATACGCAAACTGTACCCCGGACACTTTGGGATAGTCGGCGGCAAGCTGCTTATAGCGCGTGAGGGCATCGGCGACCTGGCGGCGCGCGGCGAGGATTTCGGCGCGGCCCGCGGCGCGGACAAGTTGCGGGTCGAATCCCGGTGGCCGGGTATAAAGGACAGCCAGACCGAGCGCATCCGTGAGTTCTTCCGATTCGACTCCCTGGCGGGCCAGCGCATCCAGCGCTTCCTGCGCGTCCTCAAAGTCAGAGCGGATGCCGCGTTCCAGCCAAAGAGTGCCGAGAGTGAAGAGAGTGACTTGACGCAATTGTGGATCGTCGGGGATGCCGAGTTTCCGGCCGTTGCGGAGATGTTCCAGGGCATCCGCGTTTTTGTTCAGCTTGGCTTCGGTGAGGCCGAGCATCACCTGCGCACCACCGTTGCTCGAATCGAGCGCGCATGTCTTTTCAAATGCGCGAGCGGCGCCCGCATAGTCGTCGCGATCATAAAGCAGGGTGCCAAGATACCACCAGCCCTCGGTCCATTTCGGGTTCTCGGCAACGGCTTTGCGGTAGAGAAGCACGGCCTCATCAAGGCGGTTGGCTTCGCGGGCAACTCCCGCCTCCCGAGCGGCGTCTTGCGCGGCGAGCGCCCCGCAACAGAGGAACAGGATGCCGAAAATCTTACCCTTTGGCGGCATCGATTGCTTTCCTATCGTAAAACGTGGGGCGGATCTTAGTCAGCCGCCCCACCTCAATTGTGGCTTCTCCCAAGCCTGAGACGAGCCTTCAGAAGCTGAACCTTGCCTGCAGTTCGACGATACGGCCGCCGAATGCCCCTTGCGCCTGGCCGAACTGAGGGTTACTGGTGACCCCGTCGTTGCTGATGGTGGTGTTGACGTTGTTCAGGTTCACTTGATTGAACAGGTTATAGGCGCTGGCCTGTAGGTTCAGTTTCGCGTTTTCGCCTAACACCTTCATGCGCGGCAGCGCGAACGCTTTGGCCAGAACCATATCCACGGCGGAGTATCCCGGTCCGCGGAACATGTTGCGGTAAATGTTCGATGAGGGATCGGGGGGAATTCCGTTTGCCGGCCACGTAGGCACGGTGAAATAGGACAGCGCCCCGTTCGGAAAGTTTCCATTAGGCGCTTCGAATGTGGCATTGCTGGAGCTCGAGCCGGCGCCGCCCGTGTATGTCGCGGGATAGAGGCAGCCGAATCCGCTGTTGGGGTAGAGCACGTTCCCATTGGTATTGCAATATTGGGGAGTGAAGGGAAAACCGGAGTGCGCATTGAAAATCGCGCTGATCGTCCAACCGCCGAGCACGGAATTCAGCAGATGACTGCCGGTCGTGAATAGCTTGGGGTTCCAGATGCCCCACAGCTTGAAGTTATTGGTGACGTCGAAATCCGACGGGCCGTGGGCGTGGGATAAATCCCACGGGTAATTGTCCGAGTAATAATCCTGGGAGCCTTCGTCGGTGCTGCTCGAATAACGATACTGAGCGTCGATTTCAAAGGTGCTGGCGAAACGGTGCTTAATCTCGGTGAGCAGAGCATTGTAACTGGAGTTCGCATCGTTCGAGTACCAATCGAGCGATTGCACAAGCGGGTTGGTGGCCGGGTACAACGTGTAGTTCAGGAAATTCTGAATCGTGTAGTGCCGGGTCTGGCTACCCTGATAGCCCACGGACGCAACCCAGTTGTGACCGAGGTTATAGTCGGCGTCCATCGAATAGCGCAGGGTCATGGTTGACGGCATGTTATTGGGAAAGCCGGTCAAATTCACTGGCGCGCCGCTGGTAGGCAACCCGTAGCTGTTGAAGGATTGCACCGCCGCGGGGTTGGAGGGGTAGCCGTTCAAATCGGTCAGGCCGGAACTGACTCCGTACAGAATGTTTGAGTTGTAGAGAGTCAGAGAAGTGAGGAATGGCGGATTGAACCGGCCGTTTGAAGTGATGGCCAACTGTTCGAGGTTGTAGCCGATTCCGCCGCCGCCGCGAATCACGAATTTGTTATTGAAGGAATGTCCCAGAAATCCCGAGGGACTCCAAGCGAAGCCCAGCGATGGACCGAGATTCGGCGTGGTGTGAAACAAAGCGCCGCCTTGATGGACGTAGAGGCCGCTGAGGGAGTTCGCGCCGGAGCCCAGAATCACGTTGCTGATGTTGTTATCCGTTTCGGTGAGCGGCGAAAAATACTCATAACGCAGGCCCATGTTGATCGTCAGGTTCGGCTTTACCTTCCAATCGTCCTGCACAAAGAAGGCCCAGATATTGAAGCGGATATTCTTGGTTGCCGATGTCGGTTGACCGGTAACGGGATTGAAATTGCTGCTCTCATTGTAGGGAGCGTCGTTGGCAAAATCCCAGATATCGTAGAAGTTGTAGTTCGGCCGCGCCCCCCAAGGAGCGGTGTCGAGGAACAAGGCCCTGGAAACATCCCCGCCGAATTTGAGGAAGTGGCTGCCGGCAACCTTGGTCAGGGTATCGCGCACATTGTAGGTTTTCTGATTGAAGACGCTGGGTCCGGGAGGTCCGAATTGCTGGACACCGACGCTGCCAGCGGCTGTGATACTGGCATTGGGCAAGCCGAACGGTTCCTGTGCGTTGCTGGTGATCTCATTCCAGTACCATCCGCTGACGCCAAAGCGGGCCTCGTTCAGAATAGTGGGAGAGAACGTGTGGGTATAGATTCCCGACATCGCATCGGCGGTGGAGTAGTGATTCCAGGCGTTGGCGGCGCGAGCGGGGCCGTTGTAGGAGAACGTGTGCACAGGCACCCAGTAGATGCTGAACACCACCGCATCTTTGCTGGTGGGATCAAAGTCCAGGCGGCCGTTGTACTGAGCGTCGGTGACGTCGTTGGGGGTGTTGGTTTCCACATACTCCACGTCGGGAGTGTTGGTCAGACCGTTACCGACGCCATAGGGTGTTCCCGGTTGTCCGAAGGTGGGATCGGCAGTGCCAAGCGGGGAAGTCAGAGGCGAACCCAGATTGAGGCCGCCGGAGACATTCCGGCATTGCGTTGACGGGAGCCCCACTTGCGAACACGTTAGCGTGATGAGGCTGGTGATGGAAGGGGCGGTTCCGGGATAGGAGAGAAACTGCCGGGCAATACTGCCGGCGGGACCAGCCATCTGGTCAAACTGCGGCGTTTCATACCAACCCGTTGTCTGAGATTCTGAGTTATTGCGGAGGGTCTCGTAAGAAAAGAACGCGAAGAGCTTGTTTTTCTTGATGGGTCCGCCAAGGCTGCCGCCGAATTGGTTGAAACGGCTCTCGTCTTTTTCAACCGGGCTGGGGCTTCCGGGGCCATTGTAGGCTTGAAAGGCATTCAGCCCCGGCCTGTGCCACTTGAAGAAGGCGCTGCCATGCAGATCGTTCGTGCCGTTCTGGGAAACCACCTCGACCTGCGCTCCGCTGGTGCGGCCATTCTCCGCGCTGTAGTTGTTGGCGACCACAACGACCTCTTTGACCGACTCTTCGTTGGGGGTGATCACGGCCGAGCCGCCCCAAACGGTGCTGTTCACGGACAGCCCATCGATCTGAAAGTTGTTCGAGTTCTGGCGAGTGCCGTTGGCGATGATGCCGGGGCCGTTCTCGACCATGAAGATGCTGTCCGTCGATCCAGGGCCAGGCTTGTTCGTTCCAGGTAAGGACGTGCCGCCGCCGCCCGCGCCGAGAGAGCCGTCGCCGAAAACGCCCGGAGCAAGTTGCAGCAACTGATAGGGGTCACGGGTGAACGAGGGAAGCGACTCCACCTCTTTGGTGGTAATGGTGCCTCCGATGGTAGCCGACTCCGTGTTGATCACATCGGCCGCCTCCGATGCCACCGTGACCGACGAAGAGGTTTGACCAATTTCGAGTTGGATGCGGAGTGACTGCACCTGTTCGGCGGCAATATCCAAGTCGGTCAGGTTTTTTTTCGCAAACCCCGGCTTCTCAATGGTGAGCGCGTACTTACCGGGAGCGAGGCTGGAGATGGTGAAAACCCCTTCCCCGCTTGTCTGGCTGGTATGAACCGCGGACGTTTCCTGGCTGGTCAAGGTGACGGTAGCGTCCGGTACCAGGGCCCCGTTGGGATCGACCACGGTACCCTGGAGCCCGGCGCGGAATTGGGCGGAGACGGATGCTGCCAGCAGTACGGCTAGCAATCCGGCGGAGAACAACTTGTTTCGTAAAAAGAAGCTTTTGGTGGATATCGACATGGATTTCGGCCCTCACAAACGTCCAGCGGAAGGTAATCTACTGAAACGTTTTACTAGAAATTGACGTTATTTCTTTTTCCGTTTGATGTCAAGCGTTTTGCTCCGGCTCAAAGTTTTTTTGCCATACAAAAATCGATTTAGTAGATTTGAGATGTCCCGAACGCGAGATCCGCGGAATGGAGTTGTGATGCGCTCAAGCGACAAGACAAAATCGAAAGGCGATGCCCCGGCCGGCCCACGCCCGGCCAGCCTGAAAGACATGGCCGAGCAATTGGCTCTCTCGCCGGCGACGCTCTCGATTGTTCTGAACGGTTCACCGGGCTCCGACGCGATTCCGCAGGAGACTCAGGACCGCATCTTCGCGGAAGCGCGGAGGCTGAACTACCGGCCGAATTTTCTCGCGCGATCGCTGCGGGCGCGCCGTTCCTTTTCTGTCGGAGTCATGATCCCGGAACTAAGCGATGGCTACTCGGCGTTGGTGCTGAGCGGCATTGAAGACTATCTGCTTAGCGTGGGGTACATCTTCCTGGTGGCGAGCCACCGGCATGACCCGAAGCTGATCGAGAAACACCCGCAACTCCTGCACGACCGGTCCGTGGAAGGTCTGATCGGGGTCGATACGCCCATCCAGAAGCCGTTGCCCATGCCGGTCGTATCGGTTTCCGGGCACGGACATGTGCCGGGGATAACGAATATTGTTCTGGATCATGACCGCGCGGCGGAACTTGCTTTGGAGCATCTGATGGCCCTCGGGCACCGCCATATCGCTTTCTGCAAAGGCCAGGCGTTTAGTTCAGACACCGATGTCCGGTGGAAGGCGATCGTCAAGACGGCGCGCAGACTCCGCCTGCGCATCGCGAAGGAACTGGTGACGCAACTGGAGGGGCAAACACCTTCGCCCGAAGTTGGCTATATCGCCGCCCGCAAGATACTGGCTTCGGGCAAGTTCTTTACGGCCTACTTCGCGTTCAACGATATCGCCGCTTTCGGAGCGATTCGCGCATTTCGAGAGGCGGGATTCGGAGTGCCGGAAGATATCTCGGTAGTAGGATTCGATGACGTTTCTCAGGCGGCGTATCACATTCCCGCCCTAACCACCATCCGGCAGCCCTTGGCGGAGATGGGCGCGCTTGCGGCGAAGACGTTGATTGAACGCATCAACAGCGACAAACCGATGGAGCGTTCGGAGACGTTGCAGGTTCTCCCCGCCTTGATCGCGCGGGAATCCACCGGCCCTGCGCCGCCAGCCAGCGGACCCAAGGGTCACTCTCTGTTGATACGGGCTTTGAAAAAGTGACGCGAGCCTCGCTTCGGATGCTGCCGGTGCATCTGGGATTCGCGCTGGACGGCGTCGCCACCACGTTGCTCGGACCGATCTTGCCCAGTCTCACCTCCCACTTCTCGTTGAATGACGAGCAGGCCGGGCGCTTTTTCATGGCGCAGTTTGCGGGGGCCATCGCCGGCTCACTCGCCTCGGGGAGGTCGTACACCACATGGGGCGGCGGTCGCACGCTGTTTGCCGGTTTTGCGGCCATCGCCTGCGGCGTGGCGGTGGCGGGGCGCGACTCGCTTGCACTGTCATTCGCGGGCGTTTGTCTTTACGGCGTTGGCATCGGCCTCGTGACGCCCGCCATTAACTTGCTTGCGGCCGACGAGTCGGGCGGGCGCCGTACCGCAAATCTGAATGCCTTGAATGCATCGTGGTGCGCGGGTGCGGTAGCGGGACCACCGTTGATACTGCGGTTGCTGGCAACGCATCCGTTAATTCAAGTTCTTGAGGGATTTACGCTGGCGCTGGCTCTTCTCGCAGCCTACTTCGTGTTCCCGCCGGCCGTTGCGGGTGCGGCGCCCGCAGCGAAGGTTGGAGGAGGTTTCCACTTGCAGCGAATCGTCGTTCTCACCTGCTGCTTCTTGTTTCTCTACGTCGGCATGGAGAACGGGGTGAACGGCTGGCTGGTCTCGTTTGGGTTGCGCGCCAAGGGCATGCAGGTGACGACTGTAGCCTACTCTCATGCAATGTTCTGGGGCGCGATCCTGGCCGGACGGTTACTCGCGGCGTTCTGGCCCGCGGCCCTCAGTGACGCTCGTCTCATCGTCGGAGGGATCTTGGCGGCCTTGGCCGGAACCGTGATGTTTGTAGTCTCCTCAACCGGCATTTTCTACTTCGCCGGCATCTTTCTGGCCGGTCTCGGAATGTCGGTTATCTTTCCGACCACGATCTCGGTTTTCATGGGACGAGGCGGAGTGGATGCCCAGCGCAGCGCCGGATTGGTATTTGCATGCGCGTCGCTGGGCGGTGCAGCCATCCCATGGCTGATTGGCAGAGTCTCAAGCTGGCTGCTCGACTTGCAGACCGCCATGTGGATTCTGATCGCGTGCGGCGTCCTGATGCTGGCGCTGCAAGTTTGGATGCGGGCCGGGGACCCAATGCAAGAACCAAGCCAGGCGTCCTAATGAAAGCGTTTGCGTGAGGTTGTTGCGTGAGATTTGACACGAGGAATCCGGGCAAATATAATCGCTTTGCCGCCGATATGAGACGAGTTTACCGCTCTTTTCTGCAAACGTTTGCGCTTGCAGCCATAATGCTCGCCAGATTCCCGGGCATTGCGATGTCCCAAACAATACTCGCTCCCACGCCTCCCATGGGCTGGAACAGTTGGGATTCTTTCGGCACGACAATTACCGAGGGCGAAGTCAAAGCTAACGCCGACTACATGGCCGCGCATCTCAAGAACCACGGGTGGCAGTACATCGTGGTGGACATTCAGTGGTCCGAACAAAATCCAAAAACGCACGGTTACCGTCCCAACGCGGACCTTGCAATGGACCCGTTCGGGCGGCTGATCCCCGCGCCAAACCGCTTTCCTTCCTCCGCCAACGGCCAGGGGTTTAAGCCTCTGGCGGACTACGTCCACGGCAAGGGACTCAAGTTTGGGATCCATATCATGCGCGGCATTCCGCGCAAGGCAGTGGAGGCCGATCTGCCAATCGAAGGGAGCAATTTAAAGGCGGCGGACATTGCCAACAAGACGTCGACTTGCCCTTGGAACTCCGACATGTATGGCGTGGACGTCACGAAGGGTGGCCAGGCTTATTACGATTCGATCGTTCACCTCTATGCTTCGTGGGGAGTCGATTTCATCAAGGCGGACGATATGTTCGGATTTGGAGAAGGCGGCGACCACAGCAGCGAAATCGAGGCTTTGGGGAAATCGATTAAGAAGTACGGGCGGCCAATCGTACTCAGCCTTTCGCCCGGAATACGCGATGACCGTAAGGGTGACTTCCTCGAAACGCATGCGCAAATGTGGCGCATTTCAAACGATTTCTGGGATCGCTGGGTGGATCTGAAGAATCAGTTCGCGCGCTTCAACACGTGGAGTCAGTGGGCCGCGCCGGGGCACTGGCCGGACGGCGACATGTTGCCGCTGGGGCACATCGGGATCAGGGCGGAGCGAGGCGATCCGCGCATGTCATTGCTGACGCACGAGGAGCAGATCACGCTGATTACCTTGTGGTCGATTGCGCGCTCGCCGCTCATGTTTGGCGGGAATATGCCGGATAACGACGACTTCACGCTGTCTCTCGTCACCAACGATGAAGTGCTGGCCGTGAATCAGAAGGCTACCGCGGGCAGGCAGTTGTTTGCGAGCGGGAACCAGGTGGCGTGGGTTGCGGAAATGCCGGGAACGAACGCCAAGGTTGTCGCGGTTTTCAACACCGGCGATGCCGAAGATGAGCAGGTACGCGTGAACTGGGCTGATCTGGGGCTGCCCGCGAAATGCGCGGTCCGAGACCTATGGGAGCACAAGAATTTGGAGACTGCGCAGGGCGGCCGTACTTTCCAAGTGAAACCGCATGGCTCGGGCTTTTACAGAATCACCCCGGCAGCGGGGAAGTGAGGACCACCCTCACTGGCGGGCCGGGCCAGTTGAATCCCGCACAACGAACTCGGGGTCGATGACCAGTTCCTTACCGACGCTGGTGGCGCCGTTCGAGCCAGGCGCGAGACTCGTGAAGAGCGAGTGGCCGATGCGATCACGCGGGATGTGAACCGTGGTCAGAGCGGGACAACAAAACTCCGACAGTTTGATATTGTCGAAGCCCGTGACGGAAACATCCTGCGGGACTCGAATTCCACGATCGCGCAATTCTTTGAGAGCCCCGACAGCCATCAGATCGTTCACGCAGATGATGACGGTAGGCGCAGGACCGCTCGACAAAATCTCGCGGACGGCCTGACGTCCTCCATCCAGGCTGTCGCCATCCACCGCGACTCGAACAGTGGCGTTAGGGCAAACCACCCGGACGGTGTCAAACAGGGCGCGCCGCCGCTCGTCGAGCGGACCAAGCACGGTGTGATGTCCGATAAAAGACATCTTTTGATGTCCCAGCGCCGCCAGATATTCGACGATCCGCTCCACCCCTTGCCGGTAGTTGACGCGAATTTTGGTGATGTTCCCCCCAGCGGCTCCAACGTCATATAGAACAGTCGGAAGCTGGCTCTCCGTCAGTTCCCGCACGATAGCGTCTTCCATCTCGGAAACAATCACGGCGAGACCGGTCACGCGGCGGCCAATCATCAAACGGATGGCGGCGATGAGTTGTTTCGAGCTATATGCGGTATTGGCAACCAAAACCTCATAGTCATGCGAGTGGCAGTCCTCTTCGAGGGCCCGGTACACATCGAGGAAGAATGGATTGTCGAGATTGGAAACGATCACCCCGATGGTGCGGCTGCGGCCTCCCGCGAGATTCCTGGCATGCAGGTTCGGGTGGTATTTCAGTTCGGCAGCCGCCTTCATGACGCGCGCTCTGGTCGAGCTCTTGACCACGGCGACGCCATTCAGCACCCGCGAAACCGTGGCGGTAGAGACGCCGGAACGTTTCGCAACCTCTTCGAGGCTCATCGGAAATATTCTAGCGTGACGCCAGGTTCTTGCAGAAAACCTAAGTCATTTGTTAGTAGGCATTTTGGCTGGCATGTCCTAAGCCGGTTCCCCACAATCGTGCAATCGCTTACAGCGCCGTCGCAACGGCGTTACAGCGATGCCTTCAAAGTGTGGGTTTGCGCCAGCGGCCATCTGGAGCGACGATCGTTTCAGCCTCTTTTGGACCCCAGCTGCCGCGCTTGTATGGGCGAACCTTGGGGGGGTGTTTCAGGACCGGATCGACGACCGCCCAGGAAGCTTCTACGGCATCCTCACGCGTCAAAAGCGCTCCGTCGCCGGCCATAGCGTCGCGCAAAAGCCGCTCGTAGGGCGGTTCGTCTTCCGGACGCTCTTCCAACAGGTAGGGCTCTCGTTGTTCCCCGACGAACTCATCTCCTTGGGGCCTTGACGCGAGCGGCGAGTGCGATGGCCGCGTTGGGGGAAAGCCGGAAGCGGAAGTAGTCGCCGCGCCCGGCAGCCAATTGTGAGTCGGCAAAAAGCCCCTGTGGGGGCGGCTTCAGTTCGACCACGATCTCGATCTCAGCCAGGTACTGTCCGGAGCCCAGGTACCTGGGGACCCCGGCCCATCGCCATGAATCGATGGTGAGCCGAGCAACCTGACGCCTATCCCGCTTGGCGAGCCGTCTGTCCATGTTGTATTGCCGTAGCCGTTGTCCGGCGCGGACTTAGGGCTTTCCAGAAAGGACGCTAGAACGATTTCCGGCCGGGGAGGGCTGCACTCGTTCCGCATTCAAAATCAGATCCGGCATACCCAGCTTCGATCGCAAGCTCTGCAGAAGGAGGTGGATCGACACGTCGTCCAGAGCGTTCCTGGCCTGGTAGCGCACGTCGATCGTGGTGCCGGTGGTGCCGGTGACCACGTCAAAACCCTGGATGGGCGCATCGGACAGGGGCCAAATCTGCTGGATCGCTTCACGGACTTCATCCAGGAGTTCCTGTCGCGGCTGGTTTGCCTTATGGTCCTCCGCAGCCGGAGAAGACGACCGCGTGAGATGGGCAACCAGCGCGGCGAGCGCGCTCCCGGTCGCGATCGCATCGACGGACAGATCGATATCCCGGCCGGTTCGAAGCTTGAGGTCCTCGCGGACCTGGGCCATTTTCGAACCTGGAACGCGCCTGGTCGAGATCAGGCGAATGACGATTTCGTCTTTGCCTACGGTGACCTGCTGGGAGACGACGGCGCCGGGGGGCACGAGGCGCCTGAGATCGCCCTCAACGATTTCCCGGGCGGACGTTTCACTCGCGACCTGCAGCAGCGCCCTCTGCAATGGAATCGCTATGGAAGCGAGTAGAATCAGGATCATCGCAGCGCGCCAATGCAATTTCGCCCCGGCAGCAAGAATCCGCGCGAAGACTCCACTCGATGGCTTGCCCGACGGATGCGCACCTCCACGCGATGCGGTGACCGCGCTCTGCACCTCCGGGGCGCTCATGCCGACAAGGAGGAAGACGAGGAACGCCGATGCCACGATGGCGACCAGATTCGTCAGGAAGAGAAGGCCGGCCCCGCCGATGATCTCCAGGTTCACGCCGCTGCCAAGGCCAAAACCCATCACACCAAGCGGCGGCATCAGGGCTACCGCGATGGCCACTCCAGGGATCGCCGTGACGCCGTCCTCGCGCCCACGGCATACAACCACCGACCCAGCCAAACCGGAGAAGAGCGCGATTGCTAGGTCGAGCAAGTTGGGCGTTGTACGAGAAATGATCTCGGAAGTTGCCGAGTGGAACGGCACCAGCCAAACCACGAGGCCGGAGAATGCGATGGATAACGCGACGCTTGCGAGCAGGTTGGTCAGCGCTCTGATCCCGAGGTACAAGTCCCCGGCGGCGAGCGCCAACCCCGTTGCCATGATCGGACCCATTAAAGGAGAAATGAGCATGGCTCCGATGATCACTGCCGGGCTGTTCTCGATTAATCCGAGCGTCGCGATTCCCGCGGAAAAAATTATTTCCAACCAATAGCTAAGGCTCTTGAAATCGCTGTCTGCGAAGATCTGCTCGTATACCTTTGGTTTGGCGGCGGCGGAAATACCAAGCCAGGTCTGAAGGGGCCATCGCTTCGTGTTGGACGGGGTCTCTGAGGGCACTGTCGTTATTCGGTCTGCCTTTCGGCTGAAAGCATCCGCCTCGGGGTCGATTCAAACCCGCCAGTTGCAGACCATCATCCGTTTTACCTTACCCGAATTCAAAAATCAGACGGCTGGAACGCCTGCACTAAAACAATATCCGGCTTGACGTACCAATCCCGTGAGCAGAGTGATTGTGCATGCGGAGTGCGCGCACGGCGGATGCCCGGAATGCGCGGACACCCTCAATTCAGGAGCCGAAAGCCATTGTGAAGCATCGCTGCTGAACGTGCATGGAACTTAATTTTCAAACCGGAGTGCTGCTGCTTTTGACCGCCGCTGTCGGCGCGATGCTGACCCGGAGACTTCACCTCCCTTACAGCGTCGGCATGGTTGCGGCGGGAATTATTCTCGCGATATTGCCGTTCGCACCGAAGTTGGTCTTACCCAAAGATCTCATCTTTACCGCGCTGCTCCCGCCGCTTCTTTTTGAAGCTGCCTTATACATTCGTTGGAATCAGCTGCGTCGCGACTTTCCGTCATCGTCGTGCTGGCAACTCTCGGCGTCCTGCTTTCCGCGTGCGTTACCGCAGCCGGGATGCGCTATTTTGCGCACTGGCAATGGATTGGCGCATTGGTGTTCGGAGCTCTCATCGCCGCGACCGACCCGGTTTCGGTCATCGCGACTTTCAAGGAAGCAAACACCCACGGTCGTTTACTGGTGCTCATCGAGGCGGAGAGCCTTCTTAACGATGGGACAGCCGCGGTGGCCTTCGGCGTCGTTATCGCCGTGGCTTCAGGTCAGCCGCTCACGTCGATCGAAATCAGCGCCATGCTTTTCAAGACAATCGGCGGCGGCATACTTTGTGGCGGCGCTGTTGCTCTTGGAGCGCTTCTTCTCGCGGGGCGAACGGACGATCATCTTGTTGAGATTACTTTCACGACCGTCGCCGCTTACGGCTCGTTTCTCCTGGCGGACCACTTTGGCCTGTCCGGTGTGCTGGCGACCATCACGGCAGGCCTTGTCATGGGCAATTTACGATCAGTTTTGCTGTCGTGGCTTTCTCGGTCTTCGTGCAAAGCCTGACTATGCCACCTTTGCTTCGGAAGATAGGGGAGATCCCCCGCTAACGTTCGCTTCAGCGGGCGAGCCCACAGCCTCCCACTTTTCTCAACCGACTAATTTGAAAGTCGCTTTGACTCACCGTCAGATCGGAGTGTTTTGCGCCAGCTCACCTTTCGGGCTCCGAGCGCCGACGCCGCTTCGCGAGGTTCCACGTGGAAAGCTGTCTCCAAGGCGATGCCTTCAAAGGTGTGGGGTTGCGCCAACCGTCATCCGGAGCGAGGATTGTTTCAGCCGCTTTGGACCCCAGCTACGGCGCTTGTACGTGAGAGCCCTGGGGTGGTTCTCGAGGGCCGGGTCGACAACCGCCCACGCAGCTTCTACGGCGTCCTCACGTATGAGATGCGCTCCATCGCCATGGCGTCGCGCAGGCGCCTCTGACCATGAAGTGGTCTGATTGTACGGCGCTCCTGGAGACCTGAGAATCTTCGAAGCCATCATCGCGACGTAATCAAAGTCGATGGGTCGGGGCACCTATTCGAAGGCCCCGACCCGTGCGAAGTCCTGCGAGAGCGGTTGCTACACAGAGTGTGCAGCGTGTGCGAACCAGCCGTCGACCTGATGCCACCATCCTTCGATCGTGGTCTCCGCGTTCGAATGGTTCTGGGCGACCGTTTGCGAGAGCGAATCGATCTTACTTCTCAAGTCTTTGACGTCGCTCGAGTGTTGTGCTCCGCTCCCCTTCGAATACGTGTCGAGCGCGATTGAAGCTTCCTTGAGCGCTGCAGTCGCCTCTGTGTATTTTCGATGCTTCACGGCGGCTTGGGCGATACCCAGGTTCTCGCGCGCAGCGAGGAGGGGTAGATCAGCCTCTTTGGTTTCCACAACCAGATCAGTGCCAATGGCGCCCAACGAATCGGAAGCAGCCTGTGGGTTCTTGTTTTCGAGCGCCTTCTTGGCCGCGTCCAACCGGCTCATTGCTTTATCCAGATCAAGTCCGACGAACGTGTACTGCGCGGATGCATCATCTACCGTGATCGGGCCGGACGTGCTGGGCTGCGGCTTACCCTTCCGTGCGGAGAGAACAGGTCCAAGGACCGATGAGTCGTCAATTTCCGAATAGAGGGGCACGATGAGAGACTGGCCCTTGTCCTTCAACAGCGTGACGAGTTGATTACGATCCGCCAGAGCCTGGTCAACGTGCCTCATCGCGCTTTGAGTTTGCTTCGCGTCCACGGCACGTCTTGCTTCGTCAACGTGACGGAGCAGGTCGGTTGCTTGCTGTGACAACCTCTTCGACGTGTCGCTTGTTGAGCTAGTTGGCTTCCCGGTTGCCTGATGATCTCCGCTCGCATTCTGCGGGGCGCCCGCTAACATTGAAGTGGGACCTAACATTGCGGACGCCAGCAAAGCTGCGCCTACAAAAACATTTGATTTCATAACTGACTGTCTCCTTCTGAACAAACAGTGACAATAGACTCTTGAGAACGGCAATGAGTGTCCCCATAGGTCAATGAACAGCTACCGCACTCAAGTGGCCGTTACAGCGGGGCTTGGAAGCATTAGTCGTTCTGCCCGTCACGTCGCCGCCTCGATTCAGGTGAAGTTAGTAAGTTCGTGAAGAAGGAACGAGAGACGCGCGTTGTGCGCGATCCCGAAATAAATGCAACGGCATTAAAAACCTACGATAAACCAGGCGAAGGAATCTCCGAGAGTCCGATGATCGAACGCGACACAATCCGGATGCAGCGCACGTCGTTAAGTACTTCTTCGCCCTCACCTACGCCCAGGGGGTAGCCTTCAAAGTGCGGGGTTGTACCAACCGCCGTGAGGAGCGAGGATCGTTTGAGCCTCTTTGGGGCCCCACGTCCCCCGCTTGTACGGGCGAACCTTGGGGTGGTGTTTCAGGACCGGATCGACGACCGCCCAGGCAGCTTCCACGGCATCCTCACGTGTGAAAAGCGCTCCATCGCCGGCCATGGCATCGCGCAAAAGCCGCTCGTAGGGCGGTTCGTCTTCCGGACGCTCTTCCAACAGGTAGAGTTCCCGTTGTTCCCCGACGAACTCCTCTCCCGGGGTCTTGACGCGAGCGGCCAGGGCGATGGCGGCATTGGGAGAAAGCCGGAAGCGGAAGTATCCGCCGCGCGCGGCGGCCAATTGTGAGTCGCCGAACAGCCCCTGTGGGGGCGGTTTCAGTTCGACCACGATCTCGGTCGCAGTCTCGGCCAGGTACTTTCCGGAGCGCAGATACCAGGGCACGCCGGCCCATCGCCATGAATCGATGGTGAGCCGCAGGGCGCAGAATGTCTCGACGTCGGAGTTCCTGGCGACGCCCGGCTCTTTTCGGTACCCTGCATACTGGCCGCGCACGATGTCCGCGCGCTTCACAGGACGCATGGCTTGAAACACTTTGGCCTTCTCAACGTGGACGGCTCCAAAGTCTCTATCCGATGGCGGCTCCATGGCGAGTAACGCTACCACCTGGAAGAGGTGGTTCTGGACTACGTCGCGCAAACAGCCGGCGGTTTCGTAAAACGAGCCGCGGTCTTTCACGCCAAAATCTTCGGCCATGGTGATCTGCACGCTCTCCACGTAATTGCGGTTCCAGATCGGCTCAAGGAAAGAATTGGCAAAGCGGAAATAGAGGATGTTCATGATGGACTCTTTTCCGAGGAAATGGTCGATGCGGAAGATGGAGTTTTCAGGGAAGACCGCGCGGGCGACGCGGTTGAGTTCTCTCGCAGACGCCCGATCGCGCCCGAATGGCTTTTCGACAATGACGCGGGCGTGCTGAGCCAACTTCGCTGCGCCGAGCCCTTTGATGACTACTTCGAAAAGCGCGGGCGGGATGGCGAGGTAATGTGCCGGGCGGGTCGCGCGACCCAGTTCCTTTTTCAGCGTCGCGAAAGTGGCGGGGTCCTCATAATCACCGCCCACGTACGTAAACTTTGACAAAAGATGTTTGAGCGCGCTCCGGCTCTCGACCCCGCCGGACCGTTCAATGCTGTCGGTAATTCGCTTGTGCAGGCGCTCCAGACTCCACTTGGGAAGAGCAACGCCGATTACGGGGACTTTGAGCGTACCTCGTTTCACCATTGCATAGAGCGCGGGGAAGATCATCTTATGCGCCAGATCGCCTGTCACACCGAAGACGACCAGCGCGTCTGAATGGGCGGCGGCCATCAGGCACCCGCCTTCCCGGCGGCCTTTTCCTGATGGCCACCGAACTGGTACCTGAGGGCGGACAACATCTTGTCGGCGAAATCGCCCTCACCGCGCGAACTGAAGCGTTCGAACAGAGCGGTAGTGAGGACCGGCGCGGGGACCGACTCATCGATCGCCGCCGCGATGGTCCAGCGCCCCTCGCCCGAGTCCGAAACCCTGCCAGCGAACTTTGCCAGGTCCGGGCTGTCGAGAAGCGCAGTGGCAGCCAGATCGAGGAGCCACGAAGAAATGACACTGCCGCGCCGCCAGACCTCGGCGATATCGGCAAGGTTCAGGTCGTATTGGTAAAGTTCCGGGTGCCGCAGAGGCGCGGTTTCGGCATCGGCCGCGCGCTGCTCGGTGCCCACATTGGCGTGACGAAGGATATTCAATCCCTCCGCGTAGGAGGCCATCATGCCGTACTCGATGCCGTTGTGGACCATCTTGACAAAGTGGCCCGCGCCGCTGGGCCCGCAGTGCAGGTAGCCGTGTTCGGCGGTGCCGCCGACCTTGTCTCGGCCGGGGGTGCGCGCCGCTTCTTCGATAGATGGGGCTAGGGCGGAGAAAATGGGATCGAGCCGCCGGACGACGGTTTCCTCCCCGCCGATCATCAGGCAATAGCCGCGCTCAGACCCCCAGACTCCGCCGCTGGTCCCGACATCCAGATAGTGGATGCCTTTCGGTTTCAGTCCGGCGGCGCGGCGGATGTCGTCGTGGTAGTAGGAGTTGCCGCCATCGATGACCACGTCTTCGGGCTCGAGGAGCGGGATGAGCGCATCCAGCGTCGATTCCACCACCGCCGCGGGTACCATCAGCCAGACCGTACGAGGCGATTTCAGCTTGCTCGTGAACTCCTTGAGCGACGCCGACCCGACCGCGCCCTGATTGATAATTGCCTCCGCGGCTTTCGGCTGGACGTCGTAAACAACGGCGCGGTGGCCAGCCCGCATCAGACGCCCCACCATGTTGGTTCCCATCCGGCCCAACCCGATCATGCCCAGTTCCATTTAGCTATTTGTTCCTTTCTGGCGACCGTAAGTTCACGGCTCGCGTTTCCTCTTGCAGTACCACTCCTTGACAGCCGCTGCTCGGAAATGAAGTCTCGTGCGCCTAGCTCGTATGTCGCCACCCTCCGGGTGAATGCTTGAGCGGCGAGCTTGAGCCGTAGACCGCGCCCCGAATCGCGCCGAACAGGATGATGAGCCCAACGAGCCCGAATACGGTGACGGAGCCATAATTAGCGGCAAACGCGCCCGGCGTGAGCAAACGACCCGCCGGGGCAGGGCCAGGGGCGCGATACATAAACGGATTCATAAACGCGAGGAACATGATTGCAAAGCCCACCACAATGGCTTGCATTCCGCCAAAGAGAGTACCTATCCATACGTTGGCGCGGTGCGTCAGGAATTCAAAGCATAGTCCATAGACAACGCTTATCGCTGCGCTGGCAAGCAGTTCGAGGATTGCTCCAACAATCCACGCAATTGGGCCGGGCGACAACACGACAAAACTACCGATCCACATGGTCAAGTCGAGGCGCGTTAACCCCGCCGCCCGGGCAATCGCGAGGGCTATGATCATCACCCATCCGCCGGCCAGGCCGCCAAGAACCGATCTTCTGAACCTCATCTCTTCCACACTCCTTTTCTTACCCTTATGGATGGCTGCCGCGAGCCACGCGACGAGCACTTCGTTTTCACAGCGCCCGCGCAGGCTTTCCCGTTCGCCAGTGCGCTTCAATCTGTTCAAGCGTCTTCCCTTTGGTTTCCGGCGCCAGCCTGTAAAAAAAGATCCAGGCGGCGACACCGGTTACAGCGTATAACCAGAAGGTCCCCGCGTGCCCCAGAACCTTGACCAAGCTCAGGAATGTAACGGCTACCGCCAGGTTTGTGACCCAGTTAACCACCGTCACCGCGCTCATCGCCGCACCCCGGACCTTTAAGGGATAGATCTCCGATATCATCAGCCAGAAAATCGGCCCGAGCCCAAAGGCGAAGCATGAGACATAGATCACGAGGCCGCCAATGGCTACGCCACTCTTGTAACTTGCTAACTGCTGGAACTTGAAAGCAGCGCCGAGAATCGCAAGACCCACCACCTGACCGGCGACTCCGACGAGCAGTAAAGGTCTTCTTCCGACGCGATCGAGCAGGAAGATGGCAAGCACGTGAAAGCACCACATCACCGCGGTCAGCCCGGCTCCTGCCAGGATCGCTGTTCCCGCGGCTTGAATGCCGGCGAATTTGAAAATGGTCGGGGAGTAATACATGACTGTGTTGATGCCTGTGATCTGCTGAAATATCGCCAGCCCGAGTCCCACAATCAGAGGCATCCTCACGGAGTGCTGGAATAGGCCGGCAATCCCTCCGTTCCCCTGCTGCTGCATACTTTGCTGGACATCCGCGATTTCCCGGCTTACATCCGGCACCGTGCGGACACGCTCTAAAACCTGCTTGGCCTGTGGCACCATCGACTTGATGATGAGCCAGCGCGGGCTGTCGGGCAATCGCCACATGGCGACGACAAGGACAACGGCCGGTATCGCGCCCAGACCGAACATATAGCGCCACCCCTCGGTGGCGGAAAATGCATAGTCCACCAGGTAAGCGACCACGATCCCGGTCGTAATCGCAAGCATGTTCACCGCGACCAGCGCGCCCCGAACCTTTGCGGGAACTATTTCGGCAATGTACATCGGAGAAATAAAGGAGGCAACGCCAATACCCAGGCCGCTCACGATCCGGCCGGCGATCAGCCATGTGACCGACGGCGCCAGCGCTGTTGCAACGGCGCTGAATGTGAAAATAATCCCGGCCAGTATGATCAGTTTTCGTCTACCGAAGCGGTCCGTCAGAGCGCCTCCCAGAGCGGCGCCAACAGCGGCGCCGACTAAAACGGCGCTAACGACAATCTCCTCCATGCGCGCCGAAAGGGAAAACTGTTTCGTAATGAACAGAATGGCCCCTGAAATGACGCCCGTGTCGTAGCCGAAGAGCAGACCTCCCAGGGCGGCGACCGCAACAGCGACATAGACCAGGCCTCTTAGCCCGGTCTCAGGCTTGTCCGGCATCGGCCAAACTCTCCGGGTTAACAGGGCCAACGGAAACGACGAAATCGGCTCCTTGCCAGTGATGAGCATCCGGCCAGTACAAAGTGAATCGAATCTGACTCCCTTCGATAAGAGTTTTTGTTGGCAAGTCCGCTATGTAGATACCCAGCCCTACATCTGTCGTCGTGACGTCCCGGACGGTTTTCCAGTCATCGCCGCTCCAGTGGATAACAGAGGCGGACAACGTCTCGATCCGCAGTAACTTGCCTGCGGGCATCGATCGAATCTTATGGTTGAATCGCCAGACCAGCCGCGGGGATACGGTTTTCTCCGTCAGGTAGCGTTTGACGGTCTGCGGAGGTAAATCAAAGACGCGCCCGTCGCCGAGGGATCGCCCCAGCTTGAGGTACTCGGCGTGGGCCCACACCAGCGGCATGGCCGAACCAGACGGCCTGCCAAAATGCAGTTCGTGTTGAGGAATGTCCGGCGAGTCCCACACCTGCTCCGAAATCAAACCAGTCTGGTTGGCGAAGGATTCCATGGCGGTCTGAAGCTTCGTGGCGTTTTCGAGGTGACCGGCCGCCAGTTCGTAATGGGCGCGCTCACCCGTCAGCAGCGGCCAGCCGCGGCCGATCCCGGTTCCGTCGAACGGCGACCCATCCCGATGCTCGCCGTAACCATCGTCGTTGTAGCGATGCCAGGCGGGTCCGGTGGGGGTCTGAATCTTGAGCAAGGCATCGATGAGCGTGACCGTATCTTTCACCCTTTGATCGCCCGCGGCGCGTACCCCAAAACGAACCAGGGCAAGCGGTCCGGTACTTACCATGTGATTGGCACGGCGGCTGTCATCGGAAGAAGTGACGTTCTTCACGTGTACCAATCCATCGAGATGCTTTCCTTCCTGCCTGCCATCGGGGGAGATGCGCACGTAATATCCGTGCACCTGGTATTTGCGGCACCAGTTCGTACCCGATGCGTACATCCAGCGTTCAATGGACATCTCCCAGACGTCGGCGATCTCACGGAGGTAGGTTGCAATGGGTGGCTCGTGATTCAGGTCGGCCAGATCCGCCGCCGCGAGCAGTGCGGCGATTTGCGCCCCCACCGTGAAGGGCGAGTAACCGGGATCTTCCTCCCAGCGATCCTGCGGGCTGACGGGGCCGCTTCGAGCCAAATACCCCGCGGCCTTCTTCACCATGGGCCAAAGACCGGCAAGATCGCTATGGGCCAGGGCCTTTTCGCGATGCGCCAGGTCGACCAGGAGGATCGGCAAAGCGGTTTCGTCCATCTGGATTCCGTCCCAATACGGCGAGCCATCGAGCCACATATTCTGCGGCCAATGCCCATCCGCCAACTGGGTCTTCTGCAGGTACGAGATCACGCGCCTGGCGTCATCATGCGCGCCGGCGGCGAGCAAGGCGCCTGCGGTTTCGACCATGTCGCGCGACCAGACGAGGTGGTATCCGCCGAGGTCTTTGTCCCCTTTGCTGAAGCCCCAGGGAATGGAGAGGCTGGCGATGATTCCGCCCGGCGAGGTCTTCGATTCGTGGGAGCGCAGCACGGCGAGGCTTTTCTGCGAAAGGGCGGTGGGACGGCTGCCGTTATTTTTATGCGGAGTATGTTGCTGCCATCCGGCTATATAGTCATGCTTCGCCTTTTCAAAACCGTCGTGCAGGCTGGCCGTGGCATTCCGGGCGGCTTCTTCCGGGACTGTACCGAAACCAAGGGCGAGCGCGACGTTTCCCTGCGACTTGACTAAGTCGATCTCGGCGGTCAGCGCCAGGTTGCCGTGCTCCGCCCGCGTGTACTCCCACGTCATCCGCTTGTGCGCTTTCAGGTCTTGCCATCCGTCGGAAGAACCCACGTAGCCCACCGAACGCCTGGCCCAGGGAACGGAGCATGCCAAGGCCAGCGCGCTGCCATCACGCTGCGCAAAAAGCACCGGAGTGCCCTCAAATTCGCCGACCCATGCGGTGTTGTCACCACCCTGGTTCCCCAAATGCGGGGCGAGCAGGACAAAGAGGCGATAACTGGACGGGGAACCCTTCTGCGCAACGAAGCGAACCTGCTGTAGTACGGTGGCGCGCTGGGGATCTGTGACAACCTGCTTTTCGATGCGGTAGCGGCCCTCGCGGCAGGTGTTGACCAACTGGAATGCGGGAACGCCGGGCTCCAGCCATGAGACCGCGGACTCGCAGTCGCGCTTTTCCTCGGAGAAGAGATCCGCGCCATCGGTGACGATGAGCCCCATATCGCGGATGGAAGCCTGGTCGATCCGCGGGTAGTAAATCTCGTCAAAGATTCCGTGGCTCATGGTGAACCACACGTGGCTGTGGCTGCTGAGAGCCGTGCCTACGGCGGTCTTGGCGCTGGATGTCCAGCGCGCCGGAGTTCCGGGAGCGCCCGGCGCGACGTTATTTGTTGTAGTTGGCATGGCCTGTGGAATGACTTACTGGTGCACGGCTTTGCCAGCCGGCGGAATGGCAGCCGGTTGATTGAGCAGAATCTTCAAAGCATCGATGGCCTTTTGGGCGTCGGCCAGTTGAGCGCGGGCCTGGTCGAGGTTGGTACCGCTTGGATTTTGCGGCGCGCCCGTCGCTTGCGAGAGGAAGTTCTGCGACGACGCCCCCTGCGATACGAACAGCGCGCTGAGCGCTTCATCCAGCGTTTGCTCCATCACAACCTTGTCCCCGGTTACCGCAATCACGCGCTTCAACTGTGGGAAATTGGCTCCTTCCGCTTTGAGATACAGCGGAACAATATAGAGGAAGGCATTCTCAATCGGAATGACGATGAGCTTGCCCCGCAGCACTCCGGAACCTTTCTGATCCCAAAGAGTCAATTGCTGCGAAATGGTGGTGTTCTGGTCGATCATGGCCTCCACCTGGTTGGGCCCGTAAATCAGCTTCTCTTTGGGAAGCTGGTAGAAGAGCATCCGTCCATAATCCGGAAAGTCGGACCGGGCGGCGAGCCAGGAGATCATGTTGTCCCTGTTCTGGGGAGTAAAAGGGCTCATCAGCAGATATTCCAACTGATCGCTTCCGGGGAGCTTCATCAGGATGTAGTAAGGCTCCATGGGAGTCACCTTGCCGTCGTATTTCTCAAGCGGAGGCACCCAAAGATCTTCGCGGTTGTAGAAGACCTGGGGGTCGGTCATATGGAAGCTCTGGTACTCGGTGGCCTGAATGGCGAACAGATCCTGCGGGTAGCGCAGGTGCAGCTTGAGGTCGGGTGACAACTCGTTGAGATTCTTGAAGACGCCCGGGAAAGCCTGCTGGTAGACCTTCAACACAGGATCTTGTGGATCCATGATGTAAAAGGAAACTGTACCGTCGTACATGTCAACAATGACTTTGACGGAATTGCGAATGTAGTTCAGGCCATTGATCACGCCGACGCCCGAGGCGCTGGGATTGGAATAGGGGAAGCGCGATGAAGTGGTATAAGCATCCTGTATCCAATACTGCTTGCCTTTACTCAAGACAGCGTAAGGATCCGAATCCAGTTTCAGGAAAGGCGCCACCTGAGATACGCGTTCCTGCACATTCCGCCAGATCTGTATTTTGCTTTGCGGTGTGAGATAGCCGGTCAGCAATATATTGATATCGGCTTGCGTCCAGGCGAAGAGGACACGCTTGGGAAGGCTGTCGAGCGGAATTCCACCCTTACCCTGGTAACTGGTATAGACATTCTGGTTCCCCTTGGGGTAATCGAACTCTTTGACGCCGGTCGATACGATGCGCGAGCCCGGCATGGATTCTCCGAAGTAGATAGCCGGCTGGGTGATCGCCAGGCCGTTGGAAGATTCCGGTGGAACGTTCTGAATTAGAAACTCCGGAAAGCCGCCGCCGGTGGTTTTGGAAACAAAGTTCATCACCATGCCGTAGCCATGCGTGAACTGGAGGTTTTCATTCACCCAGGTCTGCGCCTTCGCGGGCAGTTCCGGCGAGAGTTCCCGCGTCGATAGCATCACCTGGTGGTACCCGTCGGCTAAGTGGTAGCGATCCACATCGACATTGGTGAACTGGTAATAAAGGCGAATAGCCTGAGTCTGTTGGTAAGTCTGAAGCAGCGGCCGTTTATCCCATAGACGGATATTCTGGATCGTATCTTGATTGCGGGCAATGACGGCGGGCGTAAGATCGGTAAGCGCGGGGTATGCCGTTTCCTGGATCGCGTCGAGTTTGTACGCCTTGCGGGAGTACTCGATGTAGTTCTTCAGATAAGGAGTTTCGAGGCTGAGTTCATTGGGTTGGACGACAAACTTCTGAACCAGGGCGGGAACGGCCATAACCGCGACCAAGTGGGCCAGGGCATAGGCGCCTACTCCCAGCATCGTCCGCTTCCAGTGCGGACGCAGGAAATTCACGGCAAGTAGTGCGCAGGCGACGGCTGAGACGCCGATCATGACCCAAAGCGCGATCAGGTTGACGTGTTCCTGTGTATATCCAACTCCATAGACCACACCTACATTCGAATAGAGAAGATCGAACCGTCCGAGGTAGTAACCCCAGGCGTAGGCCGCGGCGAGGATGCCGAGGAGAACGGAAACGTGACGTACGGCGGTGTCGCGGTTCTCGGCGGTCTGCCGTCCCGTCAGGCGAACCAAGCCAAAGTAAGCGTATTGCGCGAGCACGGCAACGATGGCCAGTATGGTGAGGAATACGAGACTGCCCTGCAACAGTTCATAGAACGGAAGGCGAAAGAGATAGAAGCCCAGATCGACTCCGAAGATGGGGTCAGACAGCCCGAACGACCCGCCGTAGCGAAAGCGGAGATAGGTATCCCATTGCGCATAAAAGCCGGCGGCGAAGATCAGTGCGATTATCGCCGTCACGATGGTTGCCATGCGGTTCAACACATGCCGCGGGATTTGGAC
>Ga0182016_10001137_pt1 | contig 32580 bp, 23 predicted proteins | sample 712S2MmetaG_FD_120491 | JGI IMG/M metagenome (GOLD analysis project Ga0182016, IMG submission 120491) | Permafrost microbial communities from Stordalen Mire, Sweden - 712S2M metaG | ecosystem: Environmental > Terrestrial > Soil > Wetlands > Permafrost | place: Sweden: Stordalen | collected...
AGCTAAGAGCTAAGAGCTAAGAGCTAAGAGCTAAGAGCTAAGAGCTAAGAGCTAAGAGCTAAGAGCTAAGAGCTAAGAGCTAAGAGCTAAGAGCTAAGAGCTAAGAGCTAAGAGCTAAGAGCTGAGGGGCAGCATTGAAGACGGTCGAGGAGATCAAGGCGGCAATAGAAGCGGCGGTTCCAGGCGCGGGCTTGGAGGTTGTCTCCAACCCCAGCGTGAGCGGGCAGCACTCGCTTCTGATGGAGCCGCGCCGGGCCGTGGAGATCGCAACGTTTCTGCGGGACGATGCGGGGCTGGCGCTGGATTTCCTCTCAAACGCGACGGGCGTGGACTGGCCGGACAAGGAAATTTCAGAAAAGGTGAAAGTCACGCGGACGGTGATGAAGCCAGTGGACGGCGTGGAGACTCCTGTGGAAGAAACGGTCGAAGAGACACGCAAGCGCATTGTGCCGGGGTGCCTTGAAGCCGTCTACCACCTGTACTCGGTAGAGAAAAAGCAGGGCCCGGTGGTAATCCGGATGAAGACTGTAAACCGCAGCGACCAGGTTCAGTTACCCTCGCTGACGTCTATATGGCGCTCGGCGGAGTTCCAGGAGCGTGAGATTTTCGATCTGTTTGGAATCGTATTCACGGGGCATCCGGATCTGCGTCGGCTGCTGATGTGGGACGAGTTCAAGGATCATCCCATGCGGCGGGATTATGTGGAGCCCGACGATTTTGAATACGAGCCTACGGCACATGATGAGGTGCTGAAACGGGCGCAAGAGCATCGAGCGAAGGTGCAGGGATTAGGAGCTAAGAGCTAACGGCTAAGAGCTAAGGAATAAGACGCGGCAAGAGTTAGGGACCAGGGGACTGCATGGCGGTTGCTGAAGACAAGACGGAGAGACTTCCCGGCTGGAACCGGCCGCGGCAGGTTGAGCCGGACGGGGAAGGGGAGTTGCTGGAAGTGGCCATGGGGCCACACCATCCCTCGACCCACGGCGTCTTCCGCATGGATGTGGCACTAGACGGGGAGCGCGTGATCCGGCTCAAGCCGGTGTTCGGTTACCTGCACCGCAATCACGAAAAGATTGCCGAGGGCGCCGGCTACCTTGCTTCAATGCCGTTCACTGACCGCCTGGACTACATGTGTCCGCTCACGAATAACTGGGCTTATGCGCTGGCGGTGGAGAAGCTGACCGGGCAGGAAGTTCCCGAGCGGGCCGAGTACCTGCGCGTGATTCTGGGCGAGCTAACGAGGGTGGTGAATCACTCGTCGGCAATCGGGTTTCTGATTCAGGAGATGGGCGCGAGCGGTACTCCGCTGATGTACGCGTTCAAGCAGCGGGAAAAGATTCTGGACCTGTTCGAGGCGCTGACCGGGGCGCGCATGATGGTGAACTACATGCGCTTTGGGGGCTGCCGCGTGGACGCAACGCCGGCTTGGCTAACCGGTGTGCGCAAGGTGCTGGATGGGCTGCCGCAGTTTGCCGACGAGTTTGAGAATCTGCTGCGCGGCAACGAGATTCTGATGGCGCGGACGCAGGGCGTGGGGATTTTGCGGCCGGAGCTGGCGGTGAACGCGGGCGTGACGGGGCCGATGCTGCGTGCCAGCGGCGTGAACTACGACATTCGCAAAGTGGATGGATACGGCATTTACAACCGCTTCAAGTTCCGCGTGCCGCTGGGCGAGCACTTCGATGTGTACGACCGATTCATGATCCGGATGCTGGAGATGCGCGAGTCGTTTGGGATCATTGACCAGGCGCTGAAAGACATTCCCGGCGGCCCAGTCATGGACCCGAAGGCGAAGATTCGCGGCTTCCGGCCGAAGCCGGGCGAAGCGTATGGGCGCATTGAAGCGCCCAAGGGCGAACTGGGTTTCTATCTGATCAGCGATGGCAGTCCGAATCCGTATCGCTACAGAATTCGGCCGCCGAGCTTGATCAACCTGACCATCCTTGAAGATATGTGCATGGGTGTGAACGTAGCGGACGTAGTGCTGATTTTTGGAAGCGTGGACATTGTGCTGGGAGAAGTGGACAGATAGTGATAGTGACCACTGACCACTGTTGCGGAGGAAACGAACTTGCTGGGTGAAGGCATACTGAAGGGGCTGGGAGAGACGGCGAGAAACTTCGCAGGCAGCTTCGTCTCCAAAGAACGGCTGACGACGATTCAGTATCCCGAAGAGCGGGCTGAGCCGATTGAAGCGACACGCGACTTTCCTTTCCTCGTTTATGACGGGAACGACTGGGAAGCGGGACTGCGCTGCGTAGCCTGCCAGATCTGCGAGAAAGAATGTCCGCCGAAGTGCATTTACATCGTCAAGAGCACAGACAAGAAGCCGGACGCACTGGGCAAACCCCAGATTTACCCGACGCGTTTCGATATTGATATTTCCGTCTGCATGAGCTGCCAGATTTGCGTCGAGGTGTGTCCGTTTGAAGCAATCAAGATGGACACTGAATTCGAACTGAGTACGACGGACCGCTTTGGCGGTCTGCTCTATGATCGAGCGCAGCTCGCCAGGTCGAACGAGTACTACCACTCGATCCATCCCACAGAAGCAGCTGAAGTGGATGCGCGACTGGCGGAAGAGAAAGTCAAGGCCGACGAGAAGGCCAAGGCGGCAGCAGCGGCTGCCGCAGCCAAAGCGGCAGCGGCAGCGAAGCCTGCCGTGGCCGCTGCGGTTCCAGCAAGCAGTGAAGAGCCAGCGACGAAGAAGCCCGAAGCGGAGACGCAGAAATGATCGAGAAAGCGGATCAGATTTTCGTTCTGCTAGGCCACTGGTTGGTGAGTTTCCTTCCTGCAGCTTTGCAGCAGCCGGCGCTCGTGCTGCTCGCGGTGGTCGCCATCATTGTGACGTTCCCTGCGCTGTTTGCCATCACCGTCTTGCTCGAGCGCAAGGGCCTGGGGCGCATGCAGAACCGGTACGGTCCGAACCGCGTAGGCCCTTACGGTCTGTTTCAGCCGGTTGCCGACGGAATCAAATCGCTCACCAAGGAAGACATTGTCCCACTCAGTGCGGACGCGGTGGTGCATTTTCTCGCGCCTGTGCTTCTGGTCGTCGTCGTCTTCATGGGCTACGCGGTATTACCGATCGGCCGCAACATGACACTGGTCAATCTCGACGCAGGCATTCTTTTCTTCTTTGCGATCGGTGCCTCGTCGGAGCTCAGCGTCTTCATGGCGGGGTGGTCGAGTCGCAACAAGTATTCGCTGCTGGGCGCGATGCGCGCTGTCGCGCAAATGATCAGCTACGAAGTTCCGCTGCTCATGTCGAGCCTGGCGGTGGTCATGATCACCGGCTCGCTCAACGCCAACAGGATTGTCGATGCGCAGAACCAGTACACCTATGGCCTGCCGCACTGGTACATTTTCACGCCCTGGGGATTCGCGGGCTTCCTGCTCTTCGCGGTCGCGGCGACGGCAGAGACCAATCGCTCGCCGTTCGATCTGCCCGAAGGCGAGTCGGAGCTTGTCGCCGGTTATTTCACGGAGTATTCGGGCTTCAAGTTCGCGTTGTTCTTCCTGGGCGAGTATGTCGGCATGATGGGCATCTCGGGCCTGGGAACGACGTTGTTTCTCGGCGGCTATTCCGCGCCATTGCAGGTGCTCGGCTTTGTGCCGTCGTGGGCATGGTTCATCGGCAAGATCATGCTTTCCATGTGCGTCTTTATCTGGGTGCGCGGAACGCTGCCGCGTTTACGGCAAGACCAGCTCATGAACTTTGCCTGGAAGTTTGTTCTTCCACTATCGCTGTTGAACCTGTTTGTGGCGGCGGCATGGCGGTTCATGGGCCAAGGGTTCTTGCGCTGGGTCGTTTGTTCGGCAGTGCTGCTGATTGCCTATGTGGTGATGGCGCGCGTGGGTATGAAGCGCGAGCACTTCGGACCCAGGAGTTACCGCTATGCGGAGTGAAAGGGTTAGTCTGCGGTGAGTTTCGTTTTATACATTCTGGCGGCTTTGACGGTGGCAGGCGGATTGGCCGCAGTGCTGCTGAAGAACACGGTGCATTGCGCGCTGGCGCTCACAGTTGCGTTTGCCGGGCTGGCGCTGCTGTTTCTTGAACTCGACGCGCAGTTCGCCGGCTTCGCGCAGATCCTTATTTACATCGGCGCGGTCGCCATCCTCGTGGTGTTTGCAATTTTGTTGACACGCGGCTCCGAGACGCCCAAAGGCAGCGCGTACAGCCACAGTCCACTGGTGGGCCTGGTCATTGCGGCATGCGTATTCGCCGTTCTGGGCTGGGCGGTATTGCATAGCACCGCGCAGCTTCCGCCAGGCACCACGAGTGCGACTCCGACAGTAACGGTTGCGGATATTGGCAACGCGTTGATGACCCGCTACGTGCTGCCGCTCGAAATTGTCGCGCTGCTGCTGACGGCCGCGCTCATCGGTGCGGTGATCGTGGCCATGCACGAGAAAGAGGGAAGCCGATGACGCCGCTTTCCGGATACCTGCTGGTCGCCGCCCTCCTCTTTGCGATTGGCCTGGCAGGTGCGCTCACGCGCCGCAACGCTATCCTCGTGCTCATCGGAATTGAACTGATGCTGAATGCAGCAAACTTGAACTTGATTGCCTTCTGGCGCTACGGACCGCATCCCGAAGCGCTGACGGGCATGATGTTTGCAATCTTCTCAATCGCGGTGGCAGCGGCTGAGGCTGCGGTGGGACTGGGGCTGGTAATCCAGATTCATCGCCACGCGCAGACCACCGATCTCGACGCGATTAACAGGATGAAGGGGTGAAGGATTGATGCAAGAGCCAATTTCATTCATCCCGCAAGCGGGGACCTCGGCGATGGCAGGTCCGCTGTGGCTCATTCCGACGGTGCCGATCGTGGCATCAGGCGTGATCGCGTTGCTCAAGCAGCCGCGCCGCAAACTCGCTTCAAATCTCGCCATCGGGTCCATGGTCTTCTCTCTCCTGCTCTCGCTGGTTGCCTTTGCCCACGTGCTTTCAGGATGGATGCACGGCGCATTGGTCCGCGAGACGTCGAATTTCACCTGGATCCATGTAGGCACGACTCCTTTGGACCTTGGCTGGGTGCTCGATCCACTCTCCGCCGTGATGCTGGTGATGGTCACCTTCGTAGGGTTGCTCATCTTCATCTACTCCACCGGCTACATGGCGCACGATGAGAACTACACGCGCTTCTTCTGCTTCCTCAGCTTGTTCGCGGGTGCGATGCTGGGCGTCGTCATCGCCAACAGCATTCTGCTTCTCTTCATGTGCTGGGAACTCGTGGGACTCACTTCCTACCTGTTGATCGGCTTCTGGTATCTCAAGCCTTCGGCGGCAGCGGCGGCGAAGAAGGCGTTTCTCACCACGCGGGTCGGCGATGTTTTCTTTCTGCTCGGCATCGTTTGGCTCTTCGGACAAACCGGTACGCTGCTCTTCTATCACGGCGGCGCCGGCTCAATGGAGACGCATGCGCTCACGGCACTCCTCCTGGAGCGGTCGGCGTTCGGGCTTTCAGCGGCGACCGCGATAGGGCTTCTGATCTTTGCCGGGGCCGCAGGCAAAAGCGGCCAGTTTCCATTGCATGTGTGGCTGCCGGATGCGATGGAAGGTCCGACACCGGTCTCCGCACTGATTCACGCGGCGACCATGGTGGCGGCAGGTGTTTATCTCATCGCACGCGTCTACCCGCTGATGCAGGCCGGCATGCCGGCGGGCGGCACAACCACAGCGCTGAGCGTGGTCACCTGGGTAGGTGCATTCACAGCATTGTTCGCAGCCTTGATCGCCGTCGCGCAGAACGATATCAAGCGCATTCTTGCCTACTCGACAGTCTCGCAGCTTGGCTACATGATGGCGGGCCTCGGTGTTGGAGGTGTAGCGGTAGGCATGTTCCACCTCATCACGCACGCGTTCTTCAAAGCTCTGCTGTTCATGGGCGCAGGCTCGGTGATTCACGGCTGCCACGAAGAGCAGGACGTACGGCGGATGGGCGGATTGCGGTCGAGGATGCCCTTGACCTTCGGAACTTACGCAGTCGGCATGATGGCTCTCAGCGGCGTTCCCATCCTCTTTTCCGGCTTCTGGTCGAAAGACGGCATCCTCGAAGCCGCGCAACATTTCAGGCTGAGCAAAGGCCCGTTCTACATGCTGGTCTTCGGCGCGCTGCTCACGGCGTTCTACATGACGCGCCAGGTGAGCTACGTCTTCTTCGGCAGCTATCGCGGTCACGCGCATCCGCATGAGAGCCCCAAGTCGATGACACTGCCTTTGGCCATCCTGGCCTTCTTCGCCGTCGCGCTCGGTGCGATTGGTACGCCGGCCTGGCCATGGTTTCGCGGATTCCTCAACAGCACCCCGGTCGCCTTCGGACTGAGCGGCTTCGACGAGCCCGGGTTGCTGGCGCTGATGGGCACGTCGACCGTGGTGGTATTTATCGGGCTCGGCCTCGGCTGGTGGCTTTACGGCAACAAGTCGCCACACGCCGATCAACCCGATGTTCTGGAAGCTGCGGCGCCGCCCATTTGGAACGCACTGCGCGACCGCCTCTACATTGACGAGTTTTACGGCGCGACAGTGATTGCGTTCTATTGGTGGTGGGCCAAGGTCGCCGACTGGCTCGATCGCGACATCTGGGGCGGCGCGGTCGCCGGCGTATCATGGCTCTTCAAGCTGGGTGCGCGGCTCAATCGTTTCCTTGACGCCAATGTTGTGGATGGCACTTTCGACAAGGGTTGCGAAGAAATCTCAGTGGGCGGAGGACTGCTGTCGCGCATGCAGTCCGGCCGCGTGCAGACCTACCTGCGGCTGCTCGCGCTGGCAGTCGTGCTGCTGGCCGTCATTCTTATCTGGAGCAGCCGGGCATGAACGGAATACCCGTACTAACAATCTTGACCGTGCTGCCATTGATCGGGGCTGCCATCGCGCTTGTCTCTGGGAAGCATGCGCGCGGGGTCGCGATCTTGACAACGGGCGCATGTCTTGCGCTTTCGTTATGGATCTGGTTGCAACTCCCCGCCGACGGTTCAATCGGTTTAGTCGAGCAGGCAAACTGGGCGCCAACATTAGGCATCCAGTACCATCTCGGCGTCGATGGACTGGGCGCGCTGATGCTTGTTCTCTCCGCGATTGTCACATTAATGTCCGTCGATGCGGCGCAGCGCGTCCACCATCAGCCAGGACTCTACTTCGGACTGGTACTGGGACTGGAGTCAGGACTCTTCGGTTCGTTCACCGCACTCAATTTCTTCCACTGGTTTCTGTTTTGGGAACTCTGTCTGATCCCTGCATTCTTCCTGATCAAGCTCTGGGGTGGATCGAGGCGCGGCCCCGCGGCCACACAGTTCTTCGTGTACACCATGGCGGGCTCGGTTGCGCTGCTTCTCGCGTTTTTGGCCGTGTTCCTTTCTACGGGCAGCATGGACTTCGAGCACCTGGCATTCCTGGGCCGGACCGGCGAGCTCGACCGCATGGTGCAGGAGCACCTGGGCCCCGTAACCATGTGGCTAGCCGCAGGCGTGCTGGCGGGCTTCGCAGTAAAGGTGCCGATGATGCCCTTCCACACCTGGCTCCCGGCGGCGTACGCTGAGGCTCCTTCGCCGGTGACCATGCTGTTGACGGGCGCCATGTCGAAGATGGGCGTCTACGGTCTGCTGCGCATCGCGCTTCCGCTTTTCGGACACCAGATTGCTCTGATGCGCACGCCGCTCCTGGTCTTGGCAGTAGCAACAGTCGTGATGGGCGCGTGGGCTGCGGCGGCGCAGAAAGATTTGAAGCGCGTCCTCGCCTACTCGTCCGTAAATCACCTGGGCTATTGCCTGCTGGGCATTTTTGCGCTAGCTGCCCCACAGGCGATTGGAGAGACCGGGCACCTCGCGAGCCAGTCCGCTGCGCTGAACGGTGTCATCCTGCAAATGTTCAATCATGGCGTCACGGCCGCGGCTCTCTTCTGGTTCATCGCCATTCTGCAGCAGCGCACGGGAGGCCATCGCGGCATCGACGATTTCGGCGGCCTGCGCAAACCCGCTCCAGTGTTAGCCGGACTCATGGGCGTCGCCCTCTTTAGCTCGCTCGGGCTACCGGGTTTGAATGGCTTCGTCGGCGAGTTTCTCATCTTTCGCGGCGTCTTCTCGCTCGCGTGGATCGCTTCGGCCGTTTCGATTCTGGGCTTGCTGGTCACCGCCGCCGTCATTCTTACCGTCATTCAAAAAGTATTCACCGGCCCGGTGCCCGAGCATTGCGCGGGTTTTGCCGATCTGCATACCAACGAACGGCTGGCGCTCGTTCCCGTAATCGGCTTGATGTTGTTGATCGGCATTTTGCCCCAACTGATTGTGAATACCGTGAACCCGACAGTGCAGTACCTGTTGGCTCACTGGAGATTTTAAGCACGTGGAGATCCGCTGAGTGTTGGCCTGGACGATCTACATCTCGTTTGCCGGAGCGCTGCTTGAGGTGCTCTTGCCCAAGGGCAAGAACGCACTTGCGCGGCGGCTGGCGCTGGCGGTCGCCTTGGCCGGACTGGTGCTCGCCGTGCAAGGGTTCGTGGCCGGAGTGGGCCATCCGTTCACAGTGATTGTGGACAAGCCATGGGTGCCGACAATGGGCATCCATTACATGCTCGCAGTAGATGGCATCTCCCGCGTGCTTCTGTTATTGACCGGGCTCGCCGCTGTAGCCGGCGTACTGTTCAGCTGGAACATCGAGCTGCGAACAAACGAGTTCTTCGCTTTCTTCCTGGCCCTGATTGGCGGCGTCTACGGCGTCTTCTTAAGCTTCGATCTCTTCCTGCTGTTTGTGTTTTACGAAATTGCAATTGTCCCCAAATACTTCTTGATTGCCATCTGGGGATCCACGCGGCGCGAATACGCAGCGATGAAGCTGGCGCTCTACTCCTTCGTCGGTTCGGCAATGGTGCTGATCGGCCTCTTGGCGGCTTACGCAGCTTCCGGCAGCCAGTCCACGGGAATCATCGCTCTCGGCCATGCAGGCTTGCCGGTGAGCTTCCAGATGTGGGCCTTCCCGCTGGTCTTTGTGGGCTTCGGCATTCTGGCCGGCATGTGGCCGCTGCACACGTGGGCTCCCACAGGCCACGTAGCAGCGCCAACGGCGGCATCCATGCTGCTCGCAGGCGTGGTCATGAAGCTCGGCGCCTACGGCTGCCTGCGCGTGGCCATCGGGCTGTTTCCGCACGGCATGGACCCGTGGGGCTTCTCCATCGCCGGCGTTGGATCGTGGCGCGACGTATTCGCGATTCTGGCCGTGATCGGAATTGTCTACGGTGCTCTGGTCGCCCTCGCGCAAACCGACTTCAAGTTTGTCATCGGCTATTCGAGCGTGAGCCACATGGGCTTTGTGCTGCTGGGGTTGATGACGCTGAACCAGATCGGCATGACCGGCGCTGTCTTGCAGATGTTCTCGCATGGCGTAATCGCAGGCCTTCTGTTCGCGATCGTGGGGCGCATCGTGTATTCACGCACCCATACGCGGCAATTCGCCGATCTCGAAGGCATGCATTTGGCGCGGCGTCTCCCCTTCGCGGCGTGGGCCTTTGTTTTAGCCGGCATGGCGTCCATGGGACTGCCGGGCTTCTCAGGATTTGTTGCGGAACTGCAGATTCTGGTCGGCGCATGGACCGCAAAGCCGTGGTGGGCCATCGTCGCCGGCGTGGGCATTGTGGTGGGCGTCGCTTACACATGGCGGGCTTTGCAGAAGGCTTTTTTCAGCGATGTGCCGCAGACCGCGCACGAACTGGAATACGAGCATGCGCACCCCTTCGCACCAATCACTTGGCCGGAGATTACGGGCGTTACTCTACTGGCAGCAGTGACCCTGTTTGTGGGCCTGTATCCGAGCATTTTGCTGGATGCAATCGAGCCGGCGGTGAAGGCGCTGCTGGCCGGCGGCCCACGTTAACCCGCCTGATGGCCCCGTATCGGAGCAACCCGGTTCAATCGACCGGCCATCCAATCCCTGGGATATCTGTATCCGCAGTTGACCCGGCTCTTTCACGGAATCTGAGTGATCGTCGCGGTAGAGGCTAAGTCGCTCACCTGCAGGCACGTAGCCGCCATTTTCCGCGCATCGTGGGCTTCAGGGCTGGAGGAGAAATGGCGGAACCGCCCATCCGGCGAACGTCGATCGCAGCCAAGCTGACCTTGATGAATATCCTGGTGAGCGGCATTGGGCTGCTGCTGGCATTCGTTTCCTTCCTTGCCTACGATCTGTATATTTACCGGCAATCCTCTGTGCGGAGCCTTGAAGGCCTGGCTGCAATGGTTGGGCAGAGCAGCATTGATGCCATCGGAAAGGGCGATCGCGCCGAAGGTCAGTTGTTGCTCTCGGCGTTCAACGAATCAAGCAATGTGCTTTCAGCGGCAGTTTATGCCGCCGACGGGAGCCGTTTTGCTGAATACTCGCGCGCTGACGAACAGGCGCCTGCGCCCGGCGCGACACAGTTTGACGAAAAGCTCGCTCGCACATATTGGTCGAAGGGAATCGACATCTGGGTCGCTTCGCGAATTGAGGTTCATGGCAAGCAAATCGGTACCGTCTATCTCCATGCTCAGCTTCGAGGTTCGTGGAAGCAGACGATCCGCTTTGCAATCATCACGGGAGTCATCCTGCTGCTGTGCATGTTAGTGGCGTTGCTGGTGGGGGTTGTCTTCAAAAGCTTTCTGGCCCAGCCGATTGTCTCGCTTGCCAACACAGCTCTTGAAGTGTCGCGTTCGCGCGATTATTCGCTCCGATTTTTGCCGCCCCAGGAATACGACGAACTGCTGTCGCTGACAGAGGCTTTCAACGAGATGCTGGTCGAGATTCAGCGGCGCGATCGGGCACTGGAGCAGGCCAAGGCGGATTTAGAAGCGCGCGTTGAGCAGCGCACGGAGCAGTTGCAGGCAGCGAATCGAGAACTCGAAGCGTTCTCCTACACGGTTGCGCACGATTTGCGCAGCCCGCTGCAGGCCATCAATAACGTGGCCTATTTATTCGACGTGACCGAGAAGGCCGATGCTTCGGACGAGCGCAAGGCAATGCTTGCGCAGCTTCGGTCGTCAGTGACGTCAATGTCGAACATGATTGACGACCTCCTCGATCTTTCCCGATCGACAAGCGTGGAACTACACTTGGCGAAACTGGATCTAAGCCCAATGGTTGCTTCCATTCTCGAGAGTCTTACCAAAGCATATCCCGAGAGGCAGGTACGCGCCGTGGTCCATCCCGATTGTCACGTGGTCGCTGATCGCGGGCTCATGCAAATTGCGCTGCAGAACCTGATCAGAAATGCGTGGAAATTTACCGGCAGGCGCGAGAATGCCGAGATTGAATTCGGCTGCATGGAGCGTCCGGGCGCATCGGTGATCTATCTGCGCGACAACGGCGCCGGGTTCGACCCGAAACTTGCCGGGCGCCTGTTCAAGCCATTCCAGCGCCTGCACCGGTCCGATGAGTTTCCGGGAACCGGAATCGGCCTGGCTACTGTGCGGCGCATTGTGGGCAGGCATGGCGGCGAGGTGTGGGCCGAGGGCGAAATCGGAAAAGGTGCGACGTTCTATTTCACGCTCGAAGCACATCCTGAGATGAAATAGCCTAGGCGCTTTGCGAAAAAAGATGGGCTTGTTCTCGACGCGCATGTGCCGATTAAAATCGATAGTGGTGATAAGAAACCTATGGCTAAACAAGAATTTCAAACTGAAGTCAATCAACTCCTGCAATTAATCATTCACTCGCTTTACTCGCATCCTGAAATCTTCCTCCGCGAGCTGGTTTCGAATGCTTCCGACGCGCTCGACAAACTGCGGCACCTGACGCTCGTCGACGAGGCGTACAAGGGCCTCCAGTTCAATCCGCGGATCGACCTCGATCTTGATGAGGAGAAGCAGACGCTCACGATTGCGGATACGGGCATCGGCATGAACGAAGAAGAATTGGTTTCGCACCTGGGAACCATTGCGCGCTCGGGGACGAAGAATTTTCTGGCGCAGCTTTCCGGCGACGCAAAGAAAGATTCCAATCTGATCGGGCAGTTCGGCGTCGGATTCTATAGCGCATTCATGGTCGCCGACAAAATCGAGGTGGTTTCGCGCAAGGCCGGCGAAGAGAAAGCTTGGCGCTGGATCAGTGACGGCTCGACAGGCTTCGAGATTGAGCCGGCCGAGCGCGACGTGGCCGGTACAACCGTATTGCTCCACCTCAACGAGGAAGGGAAGCAGTATGCGAATGGCTGGCGCTTGCAAGAAATTGTTAAGAAATACTCCAACCATATCGCATTCCCCATTTTCCTGACCTACGACAAAAGCGAATGGGATGAGAAAGAAAAGAAGTCGATCAAACAGCGCGTCACCGAGCAGGTGAATGCCGCCAGCGCCCTGTGGCGTAGGCCAAAAAGTGAACTCAAAGACGAAGATTACAAGGAACTCTATAAGTCGATCTCCGGAGACTGGGAAGACCCGCTTTTCTGGTTCCACACCAGGGCCGAGGGAAGCCTGGAATACACGACGCTTTTCTTTATTCCATCAAGAGCGCCGCTCGATTTGTACCAGGCCGAATACAAGGTGGGCGTCAAGCTCTATGTGAAGCGCGTCTTCATCCTCGACGATGCCAAAGAGCTTTTGCCCCAGTATCTGCGGTTCGTTCGCGGCATCATCGACAGCGAAGACCTTCCCTTGAACGTTAGCCGCGAGATCCTGCAGCAGAACCGTGTACTGACGAGCATTCGCACGGCGAGCGTGAAAAAGATCCTCTCCGAATTGAAGAACATTGCCGCGAACGAGCCAGAGAAGTATCTGGCCTTCATCAAGGAATTCAACCGTCCGCTGAAAGAGGGTCTGTATAGCGATTTCGCCAACCGCGAGACGCTGCTTGAGTTGATCCGGTTCAAATCGACAAAGGTTGATGGGCTGACCAGCCTCGCCGATGTCAAGTCGCGCATGAAAGAAGGGCAGAAAGGCATCTACTACATCACAGGCGGTGTCGAGTCGCTGCTGCGCACTTCACCGCTGCTCGAGATTTACAAAAAGCGCGACCTCGAGGTTCTTATTCTCGATGAAGATATCGACGAGATTGTGTTCTCCGGAATTGAGAAGTACGGAGACGTCGATCTCAAGTCGGTGAACAAGGCGTCAACTGGCGATGATCTGAAAGACGAGGGCGAACCGGACAAGACCGAGGCGCTGAAACCGCTGCTTGACAAGCTCAAGGCCACACTTGGCGATCGCGTGAAAGACGTGCGCGCGTCGGCCAGGCTGGCAGACAGCCCCTCCTGCATCGTATCGGACGAAGAAGAACCGTCGATGCAGATGCAGCAGATGATGCGCGCTATGGGTCAGAAAGATTTTCCCGCGCCGAAGCCCACGCTGGAGATCAATCCTGATCATGAGATTGTGCAGAAGCTGTTGGCGCGGCCCGACGATGCGGTGACCGAAGACGCTGCCTGGTTACTGTTCGATCAGGCGCTGCTCATGGAAGGCGTGCCGTTACAGGACCCCGCGACCTTCGTGCAGCGGCTGAATCGGATGATGCGGCTCTCGATTTGAGGGCCGCACCCCAGGGCAGGGAATCAGTACGCAGTCGTTGAGGTCGTCTGCGTTGCCGGTGTCGCGCCGGCACAGTGGCCGTGCCCGCACTGGCAGACGATCTCGGTTGTCTCCTTCGTCGACTCGCAATGTGAGCTGCAGAAATTTTCGTTTCCGGGTGGTATGCAACTACAGGCAGGGTTACCGCACTTCTTTGCTTCAGACATCTAGCTACCTCCGTCGGCGCTCCCGGCGCACGAGGCCGGGGATGCCGTCGCAAATGAGATGCAAAGTGAGCCTGCTGTGACCGTACGCACAGTTGAAAAGATCACTTCCTCAACTTGAGTGACGGACCTGATATTCTTCTGCTTATAAACGTATGCATTGTGTTTCAGATTGGGTGAGGGAGCGCGGATGAATTACCTGCAATTGTTCCGCGTGACGCTGCCGGAAACCATATTGGAAGTGGCCGCGCTCCTGGTTCTGGTGATGGATCTTGGCCTGCTGCGGAAGTCTGCGCAGAAGGTGAGACTTGGGGCAGCTGTGATCGTTGGGGTCGCCGGCTGTCTTAGCGCCATCGTCTGCGTGCAGATGGAAGGGTCGCAATGGCTCACGTTCGACGGCAGCGGCGCCACCGCCCTGTTGGCTACTGGCGGGTTCACAGCGGTTGCCCAGTACGGGATCCTCGTCCTGACGGCGCTCACGCTCTTTCTCCTCTTCGACTCGGTTTTCACGAACCATGTGGGCGAATTCGTTGCCGTCCTGTTGATGGCTGCCTCCGGCGGCCTGTTGATTGCCGCGGCCCAGGATCTGCTGGTCATCTTTATCGGGCTTGAGTTGCTGAGCCTGGGGCTCTACATCCTTACCGCATTCTCCAAGAGCTCTTCAAAGAGCGCCGAGTCGGCAATCAAGTACTACCTTTTCGGAGGTATGTCGGCCGCATTCTTGCTTTTCGGCTTCAGCTATTTCTATGGCCTCACGGGCACAACATCGCTCGCCTTGATTCAATCGAGGATCGCGATGGCCGGTCCAAGCCCTTTGCTCTATGTGGCGTGGGTTCTGGTTGTCGCGGGGCTTGGATTCAAGATTGCCGTGGTGCCGTTCCATTTGTGGGCGCCCGACGCTTATGAGGGCGCACCCGCGCCAGCCGCGGCGTTTATCGCATCGGTTTCAAAGGTGGCCAGCTTTGCTTTGCTGGTGACACTGGCCGTCAACTGGTGGGTGAGGCCGAGTGCAAGCCTGGCTTCCGCTGGCCTTGCGCAGGCGCAGTTAGTCGCCGGGTCCCGTACCTGGCCTGCGCTGGCGACGATCCTGCTGGTGGTTTCGGCAGCCTCAATGGTTTGGGGCAACCTGGCGGCGCTGGCGCAAACCAGCGTGCGTCGACTGCTTGCTTACTCGGCGATTGCGCACGCCGGCTACATGCTGCTTGCGCTTGCCGTGCGTCCCGTGCCGGGAATCAACGGCAGCGCGGCGGCGTTAAGTGCGGCAGCAGATTCAGCAGGGTTGCGCGCATTGCAGAGTGTGCTCTTCTACGTGCTCACCTACGGAGTCACGACCATCGGCGCCTTTGGGTTGGTGTCGGTAGTCGAGCGAGCCACCGGGAGCGACCGGATGGAGGCATTCCTTGGCCTGCGAAAACGGAATCCCGTGCTGGCCGGAATCCTGCTGGTGTTGTTCCTTTCGCTGGCGGGCATACCGCCACTGGTGGGTTTCTGGGCCAAGTTCAACCTGTTTGCGGCGGTACTGAGCGAGCACGCGGGAAACGGACCGTTTGCACTGGTCTGCCTCGCGATTGCGATGAGCGCGGTGTCGCTCTATTACTATCTGCAGGTGTTGAAGCGGGCCTACGTGATGCCGGCCGTCGATGAAAGCCCCATTCACGTGCATCCGGCCGTGCTGCTGGCACTGGTTGTCATCGCGGTTGCCGTCGTGCTTATGGGAGTGTTCCCATCGCTTCTCGGCGGATGGATTGAAAGCTTCTGATTCAGGCTTGCCGTGAAAAATCCGGCCCTCATCACCGGATACCGCGAAAGCCCTTTATCTCGTATTGCGATGAAAAGTCCCACAAAATGAAAAATTCCCCTCTTCATTTTCCACAGATTCCTGCCCGCAACTTGATGAATTCATTCGTTTGGTGACGAGAAATTCACCTCTGATCTTTACGAGTTTTTCATGGTTCACCCGATATTCTTCTTTAAACTTTTAGGCAATACCACTAAGCCCGCGCTTCACAACCAAAACGGCCAGTCATCCGAAAGTCATAAGACCGTCAAATTCTCAAAAACCCCAAGCATTCTGTGAGGAACCAATGATTCAAACCTTCTGGAGAACCAGCGCGCGATTCGTCATGTTGCTCAGCGTCGCGCTCTTATGCACGTTGCCCACGGTAGCGCAGCAGACCCTGGGCTCAATCAATGGAACGGTGCTCGATCCGTCCGGCGCGGCTGTTGTGGGGGCGTCCGTTACGGCGACCAATGCCGCCATCAACGTTACTTCGACGGCCACCACCTCCGGAACCGGCAGCTTTCAGATTTTCAATCTGCCCATCGGCACCTATGTCGTGAAGGTCACCCGCGACGGATTTGAGACCAGCCAGTTTGAAAAGACTCCCGTTCAGGAAGCGCGCGCAACCACATTGAACGTCACCCTGAAGGTCGGGCAGGCTACGGAATCTGTCGTCGTGACATCGACCCCGCTTCTGAACGCCACCGACACCACGAACGGCTATACGATTGATGCCTCGCAGATCCAGATCACTCCGCTCGCGACGGGCAGCTTCACGCAGATGGCGGTCCTTTCGCCCGGCGTGAACGCTGAATTGCTTTCAAACCTCGACTCGAACTCGGGGCTCGGCAACCAGCCAATTTGGGCCAACGGTCAACGCGACACGTCAAACACATTTCAAGTGGACGGCGTCGACTCCACCAACTTGTTCAATGGCAAAAGTTCCAGCGGTTCCACTTCTCAGCGCTACAACTTCAACATCGGCACCAACGTGACCGCCGGCGGCGAGTCTTCTGTGGGCACTTCGGTCTATGGCTCGAACGGCAACAGCCTGCCTTCGCCTCCACCGGAGTTCACGCAGGAACTGCGCGTCAACGCTTCAATGTACGACGCGCAGCAGGGCGCGACGAGCGGTGCGCAGATCGATGTGAACACCACCACTGGAACCAATAACTGGCACGGCCAGGCATACGGCTCCTACGCCAACAATGCCATCAATGCGTCGCCGTTCTTCTACGGCCAGCAGTACCAACTCGCTTTGCAGGGAATTGGAACTTTCCCGGCGTCGATGGCCAATCCATGGTTGCAGCGCTGGACTGCGGGCGCGACCGCGGGCGGTCCGATCAAAAAAGATAAGCTCTTCCTCTTTGTCGCGTATCAACGCCGCTCGAATCGCGACCAAGGAACAGGGATTTCGCAGTTCACGGTGCCTTCGGCTTTGACTGACGACCGCTCGGCGGCCGGTCTGGCAGCGGCCGATGCAGTCTGGGGTGGCTCGGCTACAGCGGCACAGATCGACCCAACCGCGATGGCCTTGTTCAATGCCAAGCTTCCCGACGGATCGTACTTGATTCCATCCGCGCAAAGCTCCGCTTCGTATCAGTACGGAATTCCGAACGTGAACCTGATTGGAACATCGGCGCTCACCTCCGACCAGGCCACCATCTCGCTGGATTACGACGTCAGCAAAACCGATCGCCTTTCGGCAAAGTACTTCTACCAGGACGCTCCGGTCTCCAAGCCCTACGGCTTCTCGCAAACAGGCGGTTTTCCGGTGACTCAGAACAACGGATCGCAGGTTGCTGCCATCGACAACACCATTTCGATTGGCTCCCGCCTCAATTGGGAACAACGCCTCGGCTTCGTACGCATGGGCTCCTACACGTATTTCAACCAATCGCTTGCGGGCGGCAACCTGGGAATCAACGGCGCCCCGACGGCTCCAACCACAGATTTCAAGCCAGGATTACCTGGTCTGGCGCTGAAAGAGTTCGCCGACAACGATCAATATTCGCCCGCTCTGTCGGTGGGTCCAGACAGCTCTTTTATCGACATGGGCTACTACCAGAACCGGTTGAACCCTTCGACCAACGTGATCTTCACGGCAGGCAAGCACACCATCGTGGCCGGCGGCGGCTATAGCTTCACGCAGCTCAACATCACCAACAACCGCGACGGCTATGCCGAAGTCACGACCAAGGGGTTCGATAAGCTGCTGAAGGGATCGGTTTACGCTTCCAACGTGATTGAGAGCATTAGTAACGGACGGAACAACGCTGATCGCTACTACCGGTCGAATGAGTATTCCGCCTATTTGCAGGACAAGTGGCAGGTGCAGCCATCCCTGAGCCTGACCCTGGGCGTGCGCTATGACTCCCACGGCGGGTTGACTGAAAAGTACGGCAACATGTTCAACTTTGACCCGTCCAAATTTAGCGTCACAGGCACATCGACAACCGGATTCACGGTGAACAACGCCGGATTTGTCGTGGCCGGCAATAACAAGTTCTATCCGACCTCCGGGGTGAGCGATTCAACACTGACGGGCCGTCAATGGGGCATTTCGCCTCGCGTGGGCTTTGCGTTCTCGCCCGCTGCGGACCACGGCAAGGTTGTCATCAGCGGTGGTGCGGGTCTCTACTACGACCGCGGTGAACTGTTCACCTACCTGTCGGAACCCGCCGGCGGTTCGATTGGCGGACCCTTCGGCGTAACGGAAGCGGCTCCACTCACCAGCTACACCAACGGCAACGGCAAGACGCTTGCGAACCCGCTCGGCACCGCGCTGACCAACTCTTCGTACACCCCACCCAGCGCAAACCCCGCCATCGTGACCCAGGCACTGCAGAATCAGCTCAACATCATGACGGGACAGAGCCAATACAATGGTCCCAACTGCGGAGGCATCGACAACCAGGAAGGCTACCTCGATTGCACGGCGACCCTTTACTTCGGCGCCTACGACAAGAACAACGTGCTGCCCTACACCATCAACTACACGCTGAATTTCCAGTGGCAGCCCACCAACGACATTGCCTTCACGCTGGGCTTCTCAGGCAATCGCGGCCGTCACTCGGTCATTCCGATTCCAGCCAACGAGCCCGGGTTTGCTTCACCGCAGAACCCGATCTGGGGTGAAACGGCGACCTACGGCTTCGAAGTTCTGAACCAGAACTCGACCAGTGACGGGTACGATTACGATCCCATCCCCAGCGAACCGTGGAATACGAACAGTGGCGGCAACACTGACTTCCGTGTGCCCTACATCGGCTACAACCCCAGCGCGACAGACTTCAAGACCGCCGGCGTCTCGGCCTACGATGCGCTCGAAACCCACTTGGAAAAGCGGCTTTCGCGCAACTTCCAGGCAGGCGTCAGCTACACCTGGAGCCACTCGCTCGATGAACAGAGCGACATCGGCCTCTTCTTCACCGGCGACGATCCCAAGCACCTGCGCGATTCGTGGGCATCCTCGGACTTCGATCGCACCAACGTGTTCAGCGCCAACTTCCAGGTGCAGGTCCCGAACGTCGTGAAGGAACATACCTTTACTTCTTACCTGACAAACGACTGGCACCTGACTGGAACTGGGATTCTGCAGAGCGGCGAACCGTTTTCGCTCTACGAGTTCTACGGAGCGGCAGGCAGCGTGAACTTCGGCGACTACCCGAATCTGGCAAACCCGATCCTGGGCATCAAGAATCCTGGCAACCCCAAGACCGCCTTGACCACTAACCCTGGTAAATTCCGCGGATCAGGTGGCAACTACATCCCCGCCATCGATCCAAACCAGATTCAGATTGCCTACCTTCAGCCGGGAGTCGACGGCATTCCTGTGTCGGCCTCAGGCCTGCCGCAGGATATCTACGAGACGGCATTCAACAAGGGCGAGCGCAACATTTTCCGCCAGGCCGGGCAGAAGCGCCTTGACCTGTCCGTCCGCAAGAGCTTCCGCATCACTGAGAAGGCAAGCCTGCAGTACGAATTCAACGCCTTCAACGTGACCAACACAACCAGCATGGACGTTCCTCAGAACCAGGCGCAGATTCGCCAGAACGACGCATGCTCCGATACCGCCAACCTCGTTCCCTACAACAACTGCGCGCTGGGCTATGTGAACTACGGTCAAATCGTCACGAGCTCCAGTGCCGTCGACCAGCAATCGGCCCTGCACAATCTCGACCAGATTCCGTTCACAACCGGAAGCGGGAAGAGCATTCAGGCGGCGACGACGATTCCCGTCAACCAGCAAGACGCCAACGGCGTTGTGCGTTGCGTCGCGTACAACGCGATCAGCAACACGCAGGGCTGCCCCAACAACGCGGCCAACTGGGGCTCCGTTACCGGTACCATCGGCGGCGCGCGTGCCTTCACCATGGGAGTTCACGTCACGTTCTAAGACGGACTTCCTGTTGAGATCCGTCCCTCCATCAAAACGGAAATCGCTGAAGGGAGCTCCAATCCTGGAGCTCCCTTCTTTTTCTATGCGCTTTCAGGCCAAGCGAAACGGCAAAGGGACGATCGCGCACGGATTCATAGACCAAACCTCGACGAAGCGGCGCCGGCAAAATGCGAAACTTGCCCCGCATCGCGGTTTTCCCAGATTCCACCATGGGCGGGCTCGCTAACACAAATTGGGAATTCCTTTGGTAATGAAGAGATATTACTGTTGAAAAGCTGTGGATTTTCCGTTTAAAGTTGCGAGTACGCCTCAACTCCTGGACCGATCCGAGAGGAACTTGCGCCCGAGGTAGTGCCATGGTTTGTCCGAAATGCCAATCCGATGCTTTGACGTTGATCCCCGCTGAAGTGCGCCTTTACCGCAACACACCGCGTACCTTAAGCCATCCGCCCATGACTCCGTCGCCCGATGTGCAAGTCTGTTTGGATTGCGGCTGGAGCGAATTCATCATTCCCGTGTCCTGGGTTTCGGCCTGGTTGAAACCGCTACGTGAGGCGATGATGCCCGAACGTGCAGCGTAAAGACCCCGGCTGACTGGTCGCAGAGGCGTGTATCGTCGAGTCCAAGAGATTTCTCTGCTAAGAGATAGAGGAATAAGTTCGAGTAAAACCAAAGGCCCCCAGCCGAAGCTGGAGGCCTTTGTTCTTGCTTTCGCGCCGAAGGCGCGTCCGCCTGGACGGCTAGTCCTAGTACATGCCGTCCATACCACCGCCGTGGCCGCCGCCTGCCGGGGCTGCCTTCTGCTCCGGAATCTCGACAACCAGTGCTTCAGTGGTGAGCAGGAGACCTGCGATCGAGGCCGCGTTCTGCAGCGCCGTACGGGTCACCTTGGTCGGATCGATAACGCCGGCCGCAACCAGGTCTTCGAATTTGCCGGTGGCAGCGTTGTAGCCGTAATGCGGTTCCTTCGATTCCAGAACCTTGGCTACGACCACGGCGCCTTCTTCGCCGGCATTGGCGACGATCTGGCGGAGAGGCTCTTCGAGCGAGCGGCGAACGATCTGTGCGCCGATCTTCTCGTCGCCTTCCAGGGTAGCGATCAGCTTGTCGACCGCGGGGATAGCGCGCACAAGAGCCACGCCGCCTCCGGGGACGATGCCTTCTTCGACAGCCGCACGAGTCGCGTGCAGAGCATCTTCAACGCGAGCCTTCTTCTCCTTCAGCTCGGTCTCGGTTGCCGCACCCACCTTGATGATGGCCACGCCGCCCACGAGCTTCGCAAGCCGCTCCTGCAGCTTTTCCTTGTCGTAATCCGAGGTGGTCTTCTCAATCTGCGAACGGATCTCTTTCACGCGGCCCTCAATGTCAGAGGACTTGCCGGAGCCGTCCACGATGGTGGTGTTGTCCTTGTCGATGGTGATGCGCTTCGCCTTGCCCAGATCCTCTAGCTTCACGCCTTCCAGCTTGATGCCGAGGTCTTCCGTGATGGCCTTGCCGCCGGTCAGGATGGCAATGTCACCCAGAATCGCCTTGCGGCGATCGCCAAATCCCGGCGCCTTGACGGCAGCAACATTCAGCGTGCCGCGCAGCTTGTTCACCACCAAGGTCGCCAGCGCTTCGCCTTCCACATCCTCAGCGATGATCAGGAGGGGCTTGCCGCCGCGCGCAACCTGTTCCAGCAAAGGAAGCAGATCCTTCATGGCGCTGATCTTCTTTTCGTAGATCAGGATGTAGGGTTCGTCGAGAACCACTTCGAGGCGCTCGGCGTCCGTAACAAAGTACGGGCTCAGATAGCCGCGATCGAACTGCATGCCGTCCACGGTTTCGAGGCCGGTGTGCATGGTCTTCGACTCTTCGATCGTGATCACGCCGTCCTTGCCGACAACCTTCACGGCATGGGCGATAATGTCGCCGATCTCCTGGTCGCCGTTGGCCGAGATTGCGCCAACCTGGGCAACAGAGCCTTCGTCGACAGGCTTTGAAAGCTTGCCGAGGGCGCCGCCATCGGTCCACTTGCCGTCCTTGTCGCGGGTGCCGATGATGACGGTGACGGCCTTGTCGATGCCGCGCTTGAGGGCGGTCGGGTTCGCTCCGGCAGCCACGGTCTTGACGCCTTCCTTGAAGATCGACTGGGCCAGAACGGTTGCTGTGGTGGTGCCGTCGCCGGCCACGTCCGAGGTCTTCGAGGCGACTTCGCGAACGAGCTGCGCGCCGACGTTCTCAAGAGGATCCTTGAGGTCGATTTCCTTGGCGACGGTGACGCCGTCCTTGGTGATGGTGGGCGAACCGAACTTCTTCTCGATAACGACGTTGCGGCCCTTGGGGCCGAGTGTTGCCTTGACGGCGTCCGCGAGGATGTTCACGCCGCGCAGAATCGCCTGACGGGAATCTTCACCGTGCAAAATTTGCTTTGCCATTTCTCTCTCCTAAGGTTTCAGGGATCAGGGATCAAGTAATTCCTGCTGACCCACGTTCGAATGCTGTACTTGAAAATGCGCTGGTTGAGAGGCGTTGGGCTAAACGAGAGATCGAGGCATCTGACCCCTGATCCCTGAACCCAGACCCCTGCAGTTACTTCTTCACGATGCCAAGCACTTCTTCTTCGCGCATGATCAAGAACTCTTCGCCGTCGATCTTGATCTCGGTGCCCGAGTATTTGCCGAAGAGAACCTTGTCGCCCGCCTTCACATCGAGGGGGAAGACCTTGCCTTCGTCGTTGGACTTGCCCTTGCCGACGGAAATGACTTCACCTTCCTGAGGCTTTTCCTTGGCGCTGTCGGGGATGATGATTCCACCGCGAACGGTTTCGCCCTCTTCCAGACGGCGAACGAGGATGCGGTCATGGAGCGGAGTGAACGTGGTTGCTGCTGTCGTTGTTGCCATTGCTTCGCTTCTCCTTGGGTCCCCGAGACGGGTTTTTCCCGGCCGCGGGGTGGTTGGTGGTAAAAAAAGGCTCTGCGGAAGCTGCTGAGAGGGGTGCTAACAACTTGAATCCGAAGCGTTTCAGCAATTCTGCAAGCGGTCTGCTAGCAGTCGAAGCTCCCAATTGCTAAAGATAGGCACTCAGACTGCACTTGTCAAGTGCTGGATCGTTAAAATATGAGCATAACGCACTCATCTATATTTATTTCTCTCGCACTCATGCTCCGAGCCCCATGAATTTCGCAGAATCCTCGCTGAATGGGAGACAGGTGTCACAACCTCTGTTTTCACAATAAGGTGCCTCTCGACTTGCCGGGTTAGTTCCCACGTGCGCATTTTTCCTAAATAAAAAAAATAAAAAAAGGGGTATTTCTGTAAAGAAGTGGCCTATTTTCAACAGGATAGAAGGCCACATGCGCCGCAAATTCTAGATTCGCAAGGACTTATTTGCAGATTCTAGACAACAAAGGGGTTAAAGGAGCGATAGCGGTGCGTCCTGATTCTCAAATCTGATTTAGGTTCATTGTGCGCCCAGGAGGGGAAATTCAATGCAAAGGATTCGCGGCTGACCATCACAAAATATCGGGTACCCCATTTCTCGCGTTTGATCGATGGGAGACAGCGAACGGAAAACATGTAAAAACAGTTTTGCTTTGACGTGTTCCCGTCCACAAGCACAACGAGCACAACGAGTGGATCACCATCGCTCGTTGCAACTGTCGAACGAATTACAATGAAAGCCATGTTCCATCGCCCTCAACTTTCTCTAGTTGCCGTCATGGCCGGATTCGGCCTTCTGGCAGTTTCGCTTTTGGCACACGGTCAAGATACAACCACCAAGCGCGGCCGCAAATACAAGGCTCCGCCCCCAACCGGCCGTATTGAAGTGACCATCACCAAAGACTTCAACGGCAAGCCGATCGAGAATGCTGCAGTCGTGTTTCATCCCATGGCAGGCGATAAAGACGAGGGCAACATGGAACTCAAGACCAATGAGGACGGCAAGGCCGTCATTGATGTCATCCCCATTGGCGATACGGTGCGGCTCCAGGTGATTGCGAAGGGGTATCAGACCTACGGCGAGGACTACAAGATTGAGAAGGCCGAAATGGCCATCGACGTCCGCATGAAGCGGCCGGGCGAGCAGTACTCCATCTACAAGAGCCACGATCCGGCTCCGAGCACGCCGAAGGACGCACCGCCGCCGGCCAGTCAGCCGAAACCCGACTCGAACCCGCCCAACTAAGGCGCGCGCATGGAAGCGAATCCTCTCGCAGGGCAATGCGCAATCGTCACAGGCGGAGCGCGGAGGATTGGGCGTTCGATTGCGCTGGCGTTTGCGGCCTCCGGCGCCGACGTCGCGATAACCTATCGAAAGTCAACGCAAGAAGCCCAGAACACTGCGGACGAAATTGTGTCCATGGGCAGGCGCGCGTTTGCCGTTGAGTGCGATGTGCGTTCCGAGACGTCTGTGGTGCAAGCGATCCAGACCATCACCGATGAGTTCGGGCGAATTGATGTGTTGGTCAACAACGCCGGCGTATTTACTTCTGCTCCGCTTGACGAGTTAAGCGTCGAAGCCTGGGATGAGGCTTTCGAGACCAACACGCGCGGCCCCTTTCTGGTGACGCGCGCGGCGCTTCCGAATCTGCGCAAGGTTCAAGGCAGGGTGATCAACATCGGCTCGCTGGGCGGCATGCACGCCTGGGCCAATCACGCCCATTACTGCGCGTCCAAAGCCGCGCTGCACATGCTCACGCAGGCCATGGCGAAATCATTCGCTCCCGAGGTCAGCGTGAATTGCGTGGCTCCTGGCTGGATCGACATGGGCGCAGCGCCACACGACGTCGAGGCACGTTTCGCAGCGAAGACTCCCCTGAAGCGCAATGGCGCCGCCGAAGAAGTAGCAGAAGCAGTTCTGTTCTTCGCTACCGGTCCGCGATTTATCACGGGGCAGATTCTGGCCGTCGATGGCGGGCTGGGGCTGGTCTAGGGAGACGCCCGCGGAAAAGCGGAATGGACACGCAGTCAGGGGGCGAACAGGCGATTCAAGAAGCCCTTCAAATTGGCTTCCGGTGCTTCGGCATCCCGGCCCTTCGAAGGCGAAGCCTTCTCTGTCGCCGCCTTCTTCGTGCTTGGGCGGTCCGCGGCAATCTTGAATTTCATGGGCGGCTCCTCCCACAAACCAAAGGGCTCGGGCTGCTCGGGCAATTCAACGCCATCCAATGCGGCCCTGGGGTTGGTCACGCACAGGCGCCGCGCGGTTTCTTCGCCGGCCTTGTTCACCACATAGTCATACGCCTTTTTCAAATGCGGCGGACGCCATTTGGGATGGTGAGCGTCGGTGGCGAGAAAGTGAATCCAATTGCGCTTCAGAAGCTCTTTGGAGAAAGATTCTGCTGCGTTCCCAAACCGTCCGTAGAGCGAGCTGGCCGTCACCTGCACCAGGCATCCGTTGCGCATCCACTGGGCCAGAATTTCGGGCCGGCGCTGCAGCGTGTGGTTCCGCTCGGGATGGGTCATGACCAGCGTGTAGCCTGCTCCCTGGAGCCGGAATAAAACATCCGCCGTCACCTGCGGAATGATCAGATCGGGAAACTCCACGAGCAGATAACCGTTGCCGTCGATGGAGTATTTCAGCGGGTGTGCGAGTGCATCGGCAATGTTGTCCGCATTGAGGTGAAAATCGCAGGCCAGGCTGAGCTCGATTTCATCGCTGAGGAGCTTGCGCAATCCGGCCAGTCGCTCCTGAATCAAGTCCGCCTGGTAGGGATATCGATCGCTCGCATGTGGAGTGCAAACGATGTGGGTGACCCCCTCGGCGGCAGCCTCCCGAGCCATGGCCAGCGACGTCGCCAGATCGGCAGGGCCATCGTCTACTCCGTAAATCAAATGGTGATGAATGTCGATCATCAGTCCCTGTTTCTGTGGGAGCCAGAGCCGGGCTAGCGCGTTGCCAGCACTTCAATCATTGAACTGAAGATCTTCCATCCATCGCGAGAGCCGAGAATGGCCTCGCTTGATCGATCGGGGTGAGGCATCATGCCGAGCACATTTCTTTTTTCGTTGAGGATTCCGGCAATGTTGTCGAGCGAGCCGTTGGGGTTGGCTTCCGCAGTGATTTGCCCCCCGGGCGCGGCATAGCGGAAAGCGATTCTGTCTTCCGCCTTCAGCCTCTCAAACTCGTCGGGCGCACAAAAGTAATTTCCTTCCATGTGGCCGATCGGAATCTCAAGAACGTCGCCTTTGCCAAGCTGGTTGGTAAATGGACTGTCGGCGGTTTCAACGCGCAGATGAACTTGCTTGCAGATGTACTTGAGGCCCGCATTGCGCATCAGCGCACCGGGCAGTAAACCGGCTTCCGTGAGAATCTGAAATCCGTTGCAAATGCCCAGAACCAGCCCACCGGCGTCGGCGAATTTTCGAACTGCCTGCATAACCGGCGAGAAGCGAGCAATTGCTCCCGTCCGGAGATAATCCCCGTAGGCGAACCCGCCGGGAACCAGCACAGCATCAACCCCGGAGAGATCGTCTGAATCGTGCCAGAGAAACGTTACCGGCTGACGCGCTACCTCTGCAATTACGTTGAAGGTATCGTGATCGCAGTTCGAACCGGGGAAGACCAGGACTCCGAACTTCATAATTTAAGCGTATCAGCTTACGCGTGGGAAAACTGGTACTTTCTCGATGCGCGGGATCACCCTTTGAAGTTGGCAGACCGCCAATCCTAATAGGCAATCTGGAGTTCCAATCCCTTTCCATCGTCGGGCACAATGGCGCTGATGCGGTGGTGTTCCGAGTCGAATCCGGGGAGAACAGGGCTGGGCCTTGCTCCATCGAGGGCGGCGCTTGCGCCCGCGGCTGGCCTGGAAGCTCCGTAAATCTCAATCGAGATCAGTTTCCACCACGGGGCGAAGGCCCCGCGATGCGGATCCACGGTGACCGTCAGGCCCTGCGCGGTTGCATGGCAGGTGAATGCCACGCGCAGGAATTCGCCCTTCCTGAAAGCATAGCTTTGGCCATCGTCAAGATAGAGGCTTCCACCGCAATCCTTGCCCGGTTGTGCCGGGGGGTAGACGCGGAGGGTCAGAGGCCCTTGCGGCTTTTCGTCAGTGCTTTCGACCAGGGGCTGCTCGGGAACGATCGAACCGGCGCGTGCGAAGACGGGGAGGGTATCGAGACTGCGGTGAATATGAATTTCGGGCTGCTCGATGCGGCTGTTGTCGATTGCCTTTCTGCCTGCGGCGCCTTCAACCAGTGCGCCCGACCAGTAGTCGTACCACCCCACGGGGGGCAGGGCAACCGAGTAATCGTCCACTTCATCGGGGTATGGGCTTTGGGCAACTAGCAGATCGGGTCCGAACAGGAAAACATTGCCGTTGGCCAGGTCGAAGGGCTCGCCGGTGGCTGTAGGGGTGGGAAACTCCAAAAAGAGGGGGCGCATGATGGGTAGTCCGGTACGGCTCATCTCTTCTGCAGTGGTGTAGAGGTAAGGCATCAAGTGATAGCGCTCTTCGATGTAGCGCCGGCGCAGGTCCACGTCTTCCTGGGTTCCGTTTTCCCAGGGCTCCTGGGGATTGGTTCCGTCGGCGGTGTGATCGCGGTCGATAGGATGGAAGGCTGCAACTTCGAGCCAGCGCGTCAGCAACTCGGCCTGCGGCGAGCCCGCAAACCCGCCAACATCGGCGCCGCTCATTGCAAATCCGCTCAAGCCCAGGTTCAGAAGCTGCGGCGTCGTCTGGCGAAAATGATTCCACGTGCTGGAATTGTCGCCGGTCCAGGTGGCAGAGTAGCGATGGCCGCCGGCAAAGCTGGCGCGCGTCATCACAAACGGTCGAGAGTCGGGGTTGATCTTCAGCAGCCCTTCAAACGTGCCGCGGCTGTTTTCCATGCCGAAGATGTTGTGCACCTCCAGGTGGTTCGTGGTGCGCGTAATGAAGCCCGGTTCTTCGATGCGGTGCTGCACGTCGTCGGGCATTGTCTTTGAGGCGACCTGAAAGATGGCCGGCTCGTTCATATCGTTCCAGAAACCGGCGATGCCTTTGGAAACGAAATCGGTGTAGAGGGTTCCCCACCAATCGCGCGAGGACTTCTGCGTAAAGTCGGGGAACACCGACTTGCCCGGCCAGACGACGCCGACGTAGTTCGAGCCATCGGGACTTTTCACGAAGTGATCGCCTTTGATGCCTTCGTCGTAGGGCTTGTAGCCGGCGTTGGGCAGATCGGCCACGTGCAGGTCGGTAATCACCACGGTATGAAAATGCTCGGCCCGCAGATCTTTGATCATTTGATCGAAAGTCGGAAACCGCTCTGGATCGACAGTGAACGGCCGGTTTTTCAATTGATAGTCGATGTCGAGCCAGATCACATCGGCGGGAATGCGCTCGGAGCGAAGGCGGCCTGCAATGCGGCGCACTTCGGATTCAGGGTAATAGCTGTAACGCGACTGCTGATAGCCCAAGGACCAGAGCGGGGGCAGCGGAACCGTGCCTGCTAACCACGCCCAGCCTTCCACCACGGCCTTCGGGTCAGGACCATACAGTACGTAATAGTCCAGCGGCCCGGCATCTGAACCAAAGGAATAGCCATCGCGATATTCCTTGTTGAATTCGAAGTTCGCGCGCCAGGTGTTATCGAAGAACGTCGCCGCCGCAAGGCCATTGCGATACGTCATGAAATAGGGAACCGACTTATAGATGGGATCGGTGGACTCCTGCCATCCGAATGCGTCCGTGTTCCAGTCAACGAAGGCTTCGTTGCGGCGATCGAGTGGTCCAGGTTTGTCGCCCAGGCCAAAATAATGTTCGTCGGCCGGCGACTTCCGGTACACCTTAAATGCGGAGCCGTGGAACTCGATCGGCCGTCCCGGCAAATCCGCAGTGACGACCTGTCCCGCCAGGTCGGTCACAGTCATCTCGAGTGGGTCTTTACGAATGGAAACCTGCAATTTGGCGGTCTTGAATCCGACTGAGGTTGAATTGCTTTGTGGCGTTACAGCCATCGACGCGGTTCGAGACGCGGGAAGAACGGCCCACGAGGCATCCTCAGGCAACTGGCCCGTGGGACCGACGCGCACCCGCAATACATTGTCGCGAAGGGCTGTGACCTGCATGATCGCGGTGCCGGCGTGGATCTCAATTCCATTGGAGATTGCCCGGGAAGCCGTTACCCGGTCGAGCCGCACGATGCCAGCTTTTTGGGCGTCTGCGCGGGCGTGGGCAGAGTTTGTCGCCAGGGAAAATAAAGCAGCGCTTAGAACCGCAAAATGGAGGATTGCCCTCTTCACTCAGCACCTCATGCGAGCCAATTTCTGGTTCGTGGCAAGGATAATCTCTGCGGCGAGGGGATGGGAAACGGTGTGCACGGAGCGCTTATGCAGGATGGGCTTCCCCTGATTGGAGAAGCCCATGAAGTTAAGCATCAATTTTGTCCCAGGCTGTCAGCCCTCACTCGAGCGCTTTCATGTGTATAGCCCCGGGCCTGGTTGTTGACTGATAGCTGGAAACGCCTCGCCATTGCTCGCCAACTTACCAGCGATAAATCGTCAGGTTATCGAGATAGATAGTGTTGCTCCCGGAACCTTCACCATCGACCTGAAAGTTAGTATTCAGAATCTTCGGCCAGCCCAGATCGAATTCTGAAAAAACGGTTCCGTTGATCGCTGATTCTTTTCCGTCGAGCCACACCGAATGGTAAGTAACAACGCCGGAGTCATTGCGTGAGTAATTGATCTGCACGTGATGCCATGCGTTCACGCTCCAAGTGCGTGGATTGCAGCCGGCATGAGAGCTCACCCACGCCGGCTTGTAATGCGAGGCGCTGCCGGCATTCTTCGTGTATTCCCAGGTTCCCGAGTACGCGGAACATTGGAACCCAAAAATCACGGTGTGGCCGTTGGGCATCACCTGGTTCAAATCCATTTCAAGATTGCCGATGTTGCGGGTTGAGCTGGTGAAGTAGACCCAGCCGTCGTACATGAAGTTGGTAGCCGTGTCATCGTCGGCAAAGGTCAACGAGTAACGTTCGCCACCGTTCCTTGAGAAATCGGTCACGAACCTCCGTGAGGTTCCGCCCATCGAAGGGGAACCGGCCAGGCTCATGTGGCCGCTGGCATCTCCCCTGGTGCCCGAGTCATGCACGGCATGCCAATCGCCGAATGTCTGCAGGCTGCTTACGCGGCTTGCATTTGTGGGCACCACGGACTCGCTCGATGATGTAGACGTGACGGTGATCTGGACATCGGAATCGCATCCCGCGCCCTTGTCGCCCCATGACTTTACATGCAACGTGTGAGGCCCTGTACTTGACACAACCTCTGCATCAATCGTCGTACCGTTGATGATGGTCGAGGATGTGCTGTTATCGAATGAGTATCCCATCGAAGCGACGGGCTGTGACGAGCAGGCGACGGAAATTGCGGAAAGTTTGAACGGCGAGTGAACTTCGTTACCGCTTACCGGGCTATTGACGGTGACACTGGCGCATGCGGGTAGGGTCAGCGCCACAAGGAGCGAAGGGATGAAAGATTGCGTTTTGATGATGTTCAAGTTGTTCCCCTGAAAAAATTGATTCTCGTTCGGTAGCTGATTTTGCAGAGATCTTGCGGAATAAGATCCTTGCTCCCCTAAACCGGCGATCGGCAACTGCAATGCGAAAACGTGCATCCATTTAATTGGCGCGAAAGTTCCGTGTCGTTTCGCGCTAAGAATCTATAACTCTACCTACAGCGGTCCACTAACTCTTCCCCGCATCCCGCTAGCCATTTCGTCAGGCGTACGGCTTTCTGATACCGCATAGTCAATAGGCCCTGAAAATGACCTGGGACCACTCGAAACAAACCGGCCTTGCCTTCTAACTTTGAAAGACGCTCCGCATCGGCGGAAGAGCGCTGTTTGATATGGCCATACTTTCACACGAAAGTCCTCGCGGCAACGATTTGAGACCAAAAAAGTGAAGAAAAATTCTAACTTCAAGCATCCCCGAAGTTCTTACGCGCACCGCGTAAAAAGTGCCTTGGTTTTCGCGTAGTAATTACCGCTTTTTCAGTCGGTTTAGCCGCGGCGGTCAATTGTTGAGTGGAATCATTTCTCAGTGTGGGACTTCTCCAATTGAAGCTTCCCGTCGACCAGAATGGCGCTTAGAACTCGAACTCCGCATGTTCCGGATCCACGGTTGGAACAGCAGCGTCGCCGAGTCGATCTGGGGAATTCAAAAGGGAATGCAAAAGCGGCTCGCGTGAGGTGGTGCGATGCAACCCGATCCAGGCTCGGCTGCCTGTCAGGCGCAGTGGTATACTCACAAGGTCAGGTGCGTGTCCGCGCCCATCTCCTACGTTCGTCGAGGTTCTCATGTCCGGCCATTCCAAATGGGCCACAATCAAGCACAAAAAGGGCGCGCTCGATGCCAAGCGCGGCAAAATCTTCACTCGCCTACTCAAGGAGATCGCCGTTGCTGCCAAGGGCGGCGGCAACCCTGACACCAACGCCCGGCTGCGAACCGCAGTTCTGGCGGCAAAGTCAGAGAACATGCCTGCGGATAACATCAAGCGCGCTATCCAGCGCGGCACCGGCGAGCTCGAAGGCCTCAGCTACGAAGAAATCACCTTCGAGGGCTACGGTCCCGGCGGCGTTGCCATCATCGTGGAGGTGACTACCGACAACCGCAATCGCGCCGTCAGCGAAATCCGCCACGCGTTCTCAAAGAATGGCGGCAACCTTGGCGAGACCGGCTCGGTTCGTTTCATGTTCTCGAAGAAGGGCCTGATCGCCATTGAGAAAGACGCTGCGAGCGAAGACAAGTTGATGGACATCGTTCTCGAGCATGGCGGCGACGATCTGAACGACGAAGGCGATAGCTGGGAGATTCTCACCGATCCTTCAGCCTTCGATGCGGTCCTTGGCGCGGTCAAGGCAGCGGGAATTCCAACAGTCATGAGCGAAGTCACGATGGTCGCGTCCATGTACACCAAGCTCGAAGGCAATCCCGCGGCACAGATGATCCGGCTGCTTGAAGCGCTTGAAGATTGCGATGACACGCAGAACGTGTACTCGAACTTCGATATGGATGCGGCGCAGATGGAACACGCGGCAGGCTGATGCTCAAACCGGGAAGGCAGAGAGAAAAGCCGCCCGGATGTGGCGGCTTTTTTACGGGATTAAGAACCATGAACCGAGAGAGGGAACGAACGTTGAGCCGAGCGGCGAAGTTTTTTCTGTTGATTTTGATGGCTTCGGCCGTGGCTGCTGCCGAAACACCCCAAGGCGCGCCGGACGCAAACTTCACCGAGGAAGGCTTGTCGACTGCGAATGCTCCTGCCGGCGCAGATTCGCCCGACGCCGGCGATCCCGTTGCTGCGGTGCGCACGAACCAGAGCTGGGAGTTCGGCCCCTTTGCAAACTGGGGAACTGGCTTGGGCAACCGCGACGACTTTAAGTTTTTCTGGGCGGGTGTGCAGGGAGGCAAAATTCTTACGCCCGTACTTCACGCCGGGCTGCTCAGCGGGCAATTTCAGTTTGGCGCAAACATCATGCCCTTGTGGCAGGCCTACACGCCGGCTCCGCACACCCAGTCGTTCCTCTATCCCTGCTCGACTGGCACGTGTTACTTCGTGGCTCCCGATGGCGGCGGCACCTACTACGGAGTCAGTCTCACCCCGGTGATTCTGCGCTGGAATTTCCTGACCCGCTCAAAGCGGTTTCAGCCGTGGTTTCAAGGCGCCGGCGGCCTGATCTACACCACGCATAAGTTTCCACCCGATCAACTCATACCGCACGGAACGCCGGGTGGAAC
>Ga0182016_10001142_pt1 | contig 32528 bp, 27 predicted proteins | sample 712S2MmetaG_FD_120491 | JGI IMG/M metagenome (GOLD analysis project Ga0182016, IMG submission 120491) | Permafrost microbial communities from Stordalen Mire, Sweden - 712S2M metaG | ecosystem: Environmental > Terrestrial > Soil > Wetlands > Permafrost | place: Sweden: Stordalen | collected...
ATTCTCTCTAATATATAATAAACCCTCGAGGGCTACAAATAATTATCGTGGACTATATCATATCTTATAATATATCATTGAACGACATAGTTGGTACTGTAGTCCTCAGGAAACAACGATGACCGCATATTCTCCGGAAGTGAACCCGAGGATACTAGTATAGTGTTAGATGTTCGCAAGAGGCGATCAGGAATAACATCCAATTGTACACTAACTTCCGATTCAGGAGCACACAGGGAGTATATATATAATATCAGAGCTAGTGGTGCCTGCTCTAAAATCTCTCCCAGGCCAGCATAGGTCTTTTCAATGATTCTAAGATAGAGGGCGGTGTAATTATACTCGGTGACATTTTCAACTACCGTTCCTGAAGGAACATATAGTTGTTTTAACTTGATATCTACTAGAGGATATTTGGGACTATCTATGGCTAATACTGTATTATAATCTAGCGTGTATAGTACAGTATTGGCCAATGTGGCAATATCCTTGGATAATAGTGTGGAGAAGGTGCAGTGTAAAACATTACAAGTGGTTTCAAGGATATATTCTTCCTCTAACAGTTCCCATAAAATTATAAGTTTACTTAGATCGTTGCTGCTGGATAGTATCTCATTCCATGTTATATATGCGGGGTCTTCTTCGCGATTGTTTGTCAGGATAGCGTATAGTTCATCCACATTGTGATACCGTACGTGAGGATAAAACAACTCATAATACCTAAAGAGATCAATAAATTCCACACCGGGAATGGTAATGTCTGTTGAGGTGGATTCTGAGGTGGATTCTGAGGTGGATTGTGATGTAGACCGTGATGTAGACCGTGATGTAGACTGCGATGTGGATTGTGGGTTGAATTGTGGGTTAAATTGTGATGTAGAGTGTGGGTTAAATTGTGGGTTAAATTGTGATGTAGAGTGTGACATATTAGAAGATGCGGCACTAAATTTACATAGTTCAGGCACCGCTATCCCGTGAATCCGCATTCGATCTAGTAGAGTTTCCCATGAGGGATCATGATAGTATACTATACGATCAGGGGGATTGATGCTCACCAAAATCGAGAATACTTCCAAGAGGCCCCTTTCTCCTCCAACCTCCAATACGATAGTATCATTACTAAAATTTTCGAAGTGTTCGCCAGTATTGAAACTATAATCCTGATAAGTGAAGGGCTTAGGAGCGAGAACAATGTGGAATTTCTGTATTTTCTGTATGGCAGTGGGTTCAGTAATGACTAGGGTTAAACTTCTCAATGTCATATTCGTAGAATCATATGTGCCTTCATAGAAGAGAGTTCGATATAAGCCCGGAGCTCCAATAGCACTCTCTGCGTTATATAGATTTTCTTTGGTGGCTATTATACTCAGAGTGGTACATTGTCGGGACATCATAGGCTGAAATTTTAGGACTTCTATCCATTCATAAGGCTGAAGCATCGTGTCTTTGAAAAACTCTTGTAAGAATCCGAAGTCGGGTGGTGCTGTTGTCGACTTTATTTTATATGGTATTCTTACAGATATAGATTGTCCATTTGAGGTATAACCGATGCAATCCACATTCTCCTGAGTAGCATACCAGGAGTAGGGATGTATAAGTAGTTTCGACATGTGATTTTATTTACCATATATTATTCTTATGGGGAAATATTTCCGAGCAAGAAATATTCTCGCCATCTATTTATCTGAAGCGTTGCATGGATATTTTGCTAGCGTTGGTATAAGGATTTTAGACTGAGATCTATGTTGTCGAAATATCACCTTTACATGGTCTCCAGCATGTATGATATATTACTAGGGCTTCTCTCCATGAATACAAAACGTAGCCATCACCCTGATTACTGTGATTACCGTGATTACTGCGATTACCGTGATAAAAATTATGAGTATCATGTATTACTCCAATACAGAAATACTGTTCCACCGAAATCATGTCATGAAAGTACTGTTCCACCGAAATCATGTCATGGAAGTACTGTTCCACAGGTTCCACAGAAATCATGTCATGGAAATACCGTTCCACCGAAATCATGTCATAAAAGTACTGTTCCACAGAAATTATGTCAGGGATTTTATGCATACTATAATAAATGGATGATGGAACCTGTTGTAATCCGGGATCACGACCCTTATGGATAACCTTATTGGTGGGCTTCTTCATCACTCTGATATTCCTAGGGGCGACCCTGCTATTCTTCTATATAGGAAATAATCCCCCATCCTCCACCCTCACAGTGGTAAATAACTGTTCTTCTCCCGTCTCCGTAATTATAAGTGCAGGGGATGTTAACTTCAATAATACTCAAAATCTATCATCTCAGAGCTTAGCCGCTAATGAGAGTACTACCTATACCGCTACTCCGGGAACTAATGTTATCATACAGGGGTACTCTTATAATCAAATTCCCACCGATGCTCTTACTACCGCCCAGCTATCGTTAGCGGGGAGTAATTATAGTCGATCCGTGACCTTAAGCGACGGTACCAACGTACTAGAAAATCTTCCCGGTAACGACTATGCCACCGATACATACGGAGTATCTATGCAAACAGGATACAATATTCCTATAGGTATCAGTAGCGACAATCCTCTGTGCCAAGGGCCAACTTGGTATGGAGAAGTGGTATCAACTCCGGGTGCAGTCAACTACTATCCATGTCCTCCATTACTACAAGGTGCTAATGGTACCTGCAATTCTCCATGTTCAGTGTTTGGAACGGATCAATACTGTTGCAACATCCCATGTGATACTCCAGGAGGTTGTGAGAATACATGGCCCCAGTTAGATTACTATTATACTTTCGCAGCTTCGTGTCCCAATTGCCTTATTACTAACTGTGACACTTTAAATTATACTTGTGCCCCTCCCAATATTAACAGTTATAACTCTTCCACCAATATAAATAATTATACTATTACTTTCTGTCCCGGTGTATAATCCGTATAAATAATGGTGCTAAATTTTGGGACCTCATCCATTATTTATTTCATGGTATCACAGCATAAATATTTTCCTCAGTAAAAAAGGATAATATATCAAATGTCTACGATCTGGTCCTCGCCAGCATCAAATGCCCCACAATATGACGCCATCTATTCTATGCCACGAGATGATATTCCCGCGGTGGCGATTACTAATAATTGTATTGTGTTAGATTTAGATCAAACCCTGATTGCTACACAAGATAATATGTCCGATCTGTACCAGTTAAAAATCGCTACCGATCCTAAGTTAATAGACTTGCGTAAACGTACTTATCACATCGTGATTGATGACTTGGAAAATCCCGGAGTCGGAACTAAAACTGAAATGTGGGGAGTGACGCGTCCCCATCTTCAAGAATTCCTTATCTTTTGCTTTTCGTACTTTAAGATTGTGGCGGTATGGACTGCAGGTAAGAAGCAGTATGCAGAAGCTATCGTAGACGCCATCTTCCGTGATATCCGTCCGCCACACATTATCTTTACTTATAATGATATCCTCATGGGAACCTCACAATACGTACAGAAACCACTGATTAACATGATTAATGCTCATCCTCGAGTTAAGCAATTGATGACCCTGAAGAACACCATTGCTCTTGATGATAATCCTACCACCTTCTCCGTGAATCCATCCAATGGTATATTGATTCCCGAATATAATCCCGCTTGTAGCGTATCTGCATTATCTCGAGATGATCCTACCCTTCTACAGCTGAAGGGATGGCTCCTCTTACCTCAGGTGGTCACCACCTCGGATCTTTCGGCGCTGGATAAGAGTAATATCTTTGGTACCTCTTTGGAGAAATACCGGGCGCTAAATAATGTATCTTATGGTTTTGTAAGGTAGAGTATATCATGGAGTATATGATAGATTATACTATAAAGTATATGATAGGTCTCATGGTGAAATAATAAATCTTGAACAATGTTTCTCGTGGGTCACTTTAAAGAAGTATCACTTTCTAATACTACCGACAATAGTGTGACTGAAGAAGTGAATCCCTCAGTCTTAACATGCGACCTATCATATACTTCACGGCTTACCATATAATATTCATCCTGCCATATTCTACAAGATAGAATATTTAGAAACGGTACATCTGTCCTTATTAAAATCATTAAATATACCGTTGTAGTGTATCAACCATCCTGTTAGAGTTCGCCGAAAGTTCTCGGTTTAAAAATTCTCCAAACATTGTTTCTTCTATTATAAATTACAATAGATGGAAGTACTTGTCCTGGGTTATTATAATCGCGGTAATTTGGGAGATGATGCGTATGTTGGAATAATGGGACAATATTTTCCCGAACAGAAACTGACTTTTATATCTATTGATGATACCGAATATATCAATCTATCGGAGTACCACGCTCTTATCGTTGGTGGTGGAGATCTCGTTAATGATTATTTTTATGAACGCTTACGTCCTATCCTAAAGGCTTTTCTGGGTCCAAAGATAGCCTTTAGCGTCGGCATCCCTTATCCTAATTTAATCAAAGTACAATATTTCGAAGGATTTGATCATGTTTTTACCCGCAATGCCGAAGATGTACGAGCCCTGCAAAAACTATTAGGGAGTACCCGAGCCCACTTTCTCCCTGATATTACACTCAAATACACTGTGGACAAGAAACTAAAGAAGAGTGAGAATATCGCTCGTTGTGGTGTTTTTCTAATAGATAATATTAAGCAATATCCCGATATTTCCCATAATATTGCTCGCATACTCAGTCGTATTGCCCTGACACACAAAGTGGTTTTATTTAACTTTGATTATGATGCCGATCTATCTTTTTCGAAAGAGATGGTGATAGCAGCCCAGAAGTTGCTGCGGAAGCGTACTACCAAAATTTCTCCTCAAAGAATCATGGTGTCAGAGAAGAAGCGTACCCCCCAGGAAATGATCAACAGTATGACTGCTCTTGACTTTGCGATATGTATGCGCTATCATGCCCATATCTTCTGTGCTATTGCTGGAACTCCTTTCATCTCCCTCTCCTCGACCCGAAAGACCCGATCCCTGGTCACCCAGATGGGAATGGGGGCTTATCAGCATGAAATTACTTTGGATGACTACTATACTCCCATATCCTCCTCTTATAAGAATCTTTCTAAAGTTTATTGTCAGGGAATCGAGGATGTCAGTAAAATTCGGAGCATTTTACAGGATTATGTCGAGCAATCGCGCACCCTCCTCAATACCTCGCAACCGGCACGCTTTTTCAAACATAGTGACATTATTTCTGACCTTGTAGCCTTTCACAGCAAAACTAAGGATCATGATAACACTGCTCGTTTAATCAGTCATGCTATCTTGGGATACCCCGATAGTTCCTGCGTCTGGGGTATCAGCGAGAAATTGCAGCATCAGGACGTCTTGAAAACGATCACTGAAAGTATAGATTATTTACAGAAAAACGTCCAGAAGTATGTCGGTAAAACGGGATCGGGCCTCCTCCCCTTAGCCGTCGATCTACCCCAATACAAGACATATGACGGGATCCACCGTGGAGGCTGGTACATCGCCTGTGAGAAGATCGCTAACAATCAAACTTTAAATTCACTCGGCATTCCTAACGGTGTCATCTGTGATATGTATGTTGACAGAACATTCCATTGGGCTAAGGCTTATATGGTTCATCAAGGATATATACCTTATAGTAGCCCTTGGTGCGGTTTCATCCATCACACCGCCAATACCACCTACTCCGTATACAATGTCAGTACTCTTTTCACATCCGAGGAGTTTATTCAATCTCTTCACATGTGTTATGGCCTCTTCACTTTATCTGAGCCTTTATCGGTAACCATACGAAAGAAGCTAGCTCTCTTGAGACTAAATAAAAAGATCACTCGAGTAGTTCCTGTAACCACCTTCGCCCATCCCGTAGTTTTCACTAATAAGATATGGACTCGAAAGGCTTTTTCTACCGGTACCCCTATGTTGATTAACATAGGGTCGTGGATGCGGAACCCCTTTACCATATATACCTTGGAGAATCTACAGTATAAGAAGGCAGTCTTAGTAGGGAAGAATATGCAAGATCATTTGCCGCCCGCCAATTTTCAGATTGTAGGTAGTATGATAAAGAAACGCGGCAGTAAGACTAATAAGAAAGCATCCATGAGAGATCTCGTCCCCTATACTACTAACACTCCCTATACTACTAACACTCCCTATACCGAGTATAACTTATCTAACAGTTGGATTGCCTTTGCGGTGAAGTGGTTGCAAGAGCAAGGAGTGGTTGTTGTCGCTAAAACGGGTAATACTATTACCATTCAAGATCCTGCCCTGGTATCGAAGTATAATGATCTTCTTAGTGAGATGATCAAATCGGTGGAAGTTATTACTTATAAATCCAATGAAGATTATGATACTTTATTAATGCAAAATGTGATCTTCCTTGATCTTATTGATGCTGCGGCGGTCAATAGTATTATCGAATGTATCGTGAGAGCCACTCCCATAGTGGTGAATCGGATTCCTGGAACGGTGGCCCTATTAGGTAAAGACTATCCCCTATTTTATGATAATGTAAGCGATATCGTCCTCAACAAGGGTACCATATACGCGGCCCATAATTACCTCAAAGCCCTCGATAGCACTAAGTATAGCTTTGATCACTTCACCAAACAACTGGGTTCTGTTACCGAAACCTACTAGATATATACTTTGAGTATATATTCCTGTATATACCCCTGTATAAACATGTATGATGCATGTAAATCTTTGAGAGCCTGCAAATTATTTTATTCCTGGAGTCCTTTTACTGTTATATATTATGTCCCATATAAAATATATAATAGCACTCTAGGGCCTAAAAATATAACAGTACTTGGGTGCTCCTGGATGTTGATATATGTGATAGTGAAGGATAGTGAAGGATAGTGAAGGATAGTGAAGGATAGTGAAGGATAGTGAAGGATAGTGAAGGATAGTGAAGGATAGTGAAGGATAGTGAAGGATAATAAGGGATATGTAGTATATCTGTATGTACAGATATTATGTTTGTTTGGAAACAGTAATGTTACAAGAATAGCACGCGATGAAGTGATTGTGGTGACGAAGTGATTGTGGTGACGAACCATATGCGCCACACTATCTTCAACCACTGATTTGAAGATTTTGCACATTGAAGGTGTGAATCCGAGGTCTGAATCCAAGCTTTGACTTCGGCGACAGATAGTTTAGTATCCATGGTGCACTATGTAAATGTTTGTAAACATTATCTAGCCACGTATTGTACTTCGTCACCACAATCACTTCGTCACTACTATCCTACTATCTTCCCAGGTTCATTGACATGTATTCTAGAGAATTAATTCTGTACTACTAAAAGATGACGACCTTGGGTCCCGTAACTTTAGGGATGTCATTTATCCTAGGGAATATGAGTGGTGGCACTCCACGAGTCCTAGGAACGATGTTCAAGACTTTACCCATCGGGGGTGTCGATAAAACCATATTGATTTATAATCTTAGTCCATTACTAGCTCAGTTTCTCCTCCCTATACCCACCTTTATTCTGGAAGCCGTTCCCAATAAGGGGAATACCTGGTACCTGAAAGATACTACTAATAATGGTTACTTAGGATACAATCCTGAAGGAGTCGCTGTTCTTGCTCTGATGACGTTTGTTGCTACTGACGATACTAAGGGAAAGCGTGCCCAATTAACTTTCTCACAAAAGACATATGCTCCGTGGTCTCCACCAGCGGTACTCCTTGCTGGTGTGGAGTATGCTCCATTATCAATAAATGGACCAACCGCAACTTCAGTGACGATTAATAATCAAACTGGAGATATCAGTTTTCCCATCTCTCAAGAATTAAGTAATGTTATTTTCATACCTACTTACCTCTATGTGGATTGTACAGGACCTAGAAACATAGTAATAGATACTCCGAGAAACGTTCTTGTCAACTGGATCTGTGAGTTTGCTGGAGGAAAGTCGGTTAACCCTATAGCTTGCTCCGCGATAGAAACTGCTTCTCCAACTTGGACTACCTTAAATCTATGTAATAATGGTGTTACTTTTAATTATTGTGCCGCCGATAGTAATTGTGGTACAGCCAACTGTAATGGCCCTTGCACCAACGCTGGTTCTACATGCGACTATATAAGTTCTGGGAGTAGCGATGGGACTTTCATCTGTTCGGTAGCTCCTGTACCTCCAGAAGCTCCCGGTCCTCCCTGGTGGACCAGTACAGGATTCATCGTGGGAATGGTAGCTCTGGGTATTGTTATTGTCATACTTATAATCGTGGCTATAGTAATAGTAAACAAAGTACGAAAGCCCCCGACACAAGACACGGAAGAACAGGAATTTTATAATGCCATATATAGTTGAAGACAATGCCACATATGGTTGAATAGAACATTCTATTTACTATTATGGTAGGTTAGGATAGGGTAGGATATCCTAGAGTGAGATATGGTAGAATAGAATACTCTATTTAATATCATGGTAGAGTAGGATACTCTATTTACTATCATGGTAGAATAGGATATCGTAGAGTAAGATATGGTAGAGTAAGATATGGTAGAGTAAGATATGGTGGAGCAGGATATGGTAGGGTAGGATATGGTAGAGCAGGATATGGTAGAGGAGGATACATCCAAACATAATAAAGATTTTACGGGTATCCTATAATATGTTACCTGTAGTACTGGGAGGAATAAATTCGGGAAACCGTGTGATCGCTGTTTCCTACAAGAGTAATCCTAATGGAACCTATATCCCATACTTCTTAAATTATATCACGTCCGCTAATTTCACCGGATATGCTTGGCAGAACACTCTCGTATTTGGAGATCGTATTCCTATATTTCATCCCACTAGTAGTAATGGTAGTGCTAGCAATATTATACTAACCGACATCGTTAACTTGGGAGGCCTAGGATACGATAATTCCAATATTCTAACTAATGTACCAGTGAGTCAATTGCGACCATTAAACTTCGATCAGGTTGAATTCGCACCATGGAATCCTCCTACACTATTATTAGCAGGAATTCCTTATGTAGTAAAGTCAACCTCCGACCCCAGTTTAAATCTGTCATGGTATTATTCCTTCACCGGACTCCTCGGATCGGGAAGTATTATTTTCTTGCCTTTAGGATTATATGGGAACTGTACTCCTCGGACTTATGAATTTCTCGACGATCCCGTACAGATCATTTCCAACTGGTTCTGCACGGTTAATGGTACCTCTTCCTTTATCTGTAATAATTTACGGACCTTCCCGCTGTTGTGGAATACTCTCGAAGCATGTAATATCGGGTACGATTATGATTATTGTCTTGCTGGTCAAAGCTGTAGCGATTGTAATGGGCCCTGTCCTCTCGTTGGTAATATCTGTACTTATGAAGGTAGTGGGGAATTTATCTGTGTCCCACCACTGGGACCGCCCGTTCCTGTTCCGTGGTACCAGAGTCCCTACTTCTATGCTACTTTGGGAATATTAGGAGGACTTATTGTATTAGGAATAATTATCACTCTTCTTATAATCATGAATCTGAATGCAAATCGGCATCGGGCCACAGCTCTGGAACGACGCAATTTACTATATTCATCCTTCTACAGTGTTCCCACTCCTTTATATCCCACCTAAAGTAATATGGTAGAGTGATATAGTAATAGGATAGTATAGTGCTAAAGTGATATAGTAGAGTGCTAGAGTGATATAGTAGAGTAATATAATAGAGTTGTATAGTAGTAGAGTAATATAATAGAGTAGTACAGTAGTAGAGTGGTAGAGTAATATAATAGAGTTGTATAGTAGTAGAGTAATATAATAGAGTTGCACAGTAGTAGAGTAATATTGTGGAGTAGTGTAATGGAGTAATATAGTGGAGTGGAGTGGTGTAGTGGAGTGGCGAGATAGTACTGTGGAAATTGATGAGCTTATTAAATCATAGTTAGTAATTAAACTTCAATTCATACCATGGCGAATCTTCAAGTTATGCAAGCTGTATACACGTCACTATTGGAAGCTTTGCATGAAAATCCTGATAACAAAGAATATATTCCCGGACTTATCATTGAGAATGATGCCGTATGTTCGGCGGCCCTCAAGTTATTGGATAATTGTTTGTGTGCCGATACGGATACCCTTCGCTTCAAACCCGCAGTAGAAAAAATGCGAGCATTTATTGACGGAGACGATAATGAGAACATTACCTCAACGGATCTTATGGCTTTTGATAAACTCACAGAGGCGTCCCCTGATGTCCGTGTCCGTGAGCTTGCCCAGGATATCATAAATTACGTCATGAACGAGTATGAGATACTCGATGTTAATGGAGAGAAAATAGTCATTGAAGTTCAGATTGGTGATGGTGATGTTGATGTTGACGACGTTAAGAGCACTAAAGGTGAGATTGATGAGACTGATGAGGTTAATAACGTTGATGACGTTAGGAGCACCGAAGTTACTCTTGAGGAACTGAGCCTGCCCGCAGAAGAGTGAGTAGAAGGGTAAGCAGAAGAGTAAGTAGAAGAGTACACACAAGAATATACGTAAAACGTATATTACAAACATATTTTATAGAGGAACTATAAATGGGTCCCAATGGCATCTCTATTATTATTTTGATTTCTATATTTATAATCCTTATAGTATACGCCATACTAATATTTGAATTTGGTAAGAATCGTACTTGGATCTTTGCACCTTATGTACCACCTGCACCATCTGCCCCTCACGTATATCCCTTGGGGGAAATTATCCAACTAACGGCAGAACAGATAATTGAGCGTAATTGTACCATATGTCGGGTTATAGAGTGTGACAATTTTGACGTGGCTGCTAATTGTGAGTGAAACCATATATTCTCCCTATATATTACAGGAATATAGAAGATATCTAGAGAAATAAAATTAGGATAGATGGATTTAGATGGCCCAAGGAAAAAGTTACCAAAGTGCCATTTTAAGATGAAAATTCCTAGTATAGTATCAAGCTTTTACGACTCTCCGAACGATGGAAAATTCATTTCTTGGGTATACCCTAACTACCTATCTTTTCCATCTTTCCGAAAAGATGGATTTAGATGGCCCAAGGAAAAAGTCACCAAAGTGCTATTTTTAGATGAAAATTCCTAGTATAGTATGAAGCTTTTACGACTCTCCGAACGATAGAAAATTCATTTGTGGGTATTACCCCTAACCACGTATCTTTTCCATCTTTTCGGAAAGATGGAAAAGATAGATTTAGATGGCCCAAGGAAAAAGTCACCAAAGTGTTATTTTTAGATGAAAATTCCTAGTATAGTATGAAGCTTTTACGACTCTCCGAATGATGGAAAATTCATTTGTGGGTATTACCCCTAACCACCTATCTTTTCCATCTTTCCGAAAAGATGGATTTAGATGGCCCAAGGAAAAAGTCACCAAAGTGTTATTTTTAGATGAAAATTCCTAGTATAGTACGAAGCTTTTACGACTCTCCGAACGATGGAAAATTGATTTGTGGGTTATACCCCTAACCACCTATCTTTTTCATCTTTTCGGAAAGATGGAAAAGATGGATTTAGATGGCCCAAGGAAAAGTCACCAAAGTGTTATTTTCAGATGAAAATTCCTAGTATAGTACGAAGCTTTTACTACTCTTTAAATCTCGACTGAACGATAGAAAATTCATTTAGGGGTATAACCCCTAATTACCTATCTTTTCCATCTTTCCGATTACATGGATTTAGATGGATTTAGATGGCGCCACAGTTTCACATATTACATCATCTATATTATACTATCTATAATATGTTATTTCTTGATACTTTTTGAACTCTCTTAAAGTACGAGTTTACCAGGTGTACTCCATGTTTCTTTAGCAATGTGATTTAAGAACAAGATCCGGTACTAATAACGTAATAGGTGGAGGCGGTAGCCGCACTCTTAGAGCTGGTACCTACCTGCTGAGGTACAAAGGCTACCGAACCTCCGTAACTCAAGGCTACCACATTATTGCCCGTTTCCGCTCCATTAAGAATGCGACACAACATGATGGTTCCGGAATGGGCCATCCCTCCAATATCAGGAGAGTGGATATCATAGTCATAGACTCCAAATAAGGTAACGCCAGCAGGATCCACGGGAGCCGCGAATCCGGCCACGCTGCCACTAAACTGCAATGCTTGAGGGAGTGTACTCACATCCACGGGAGTAATGGTGCCCACAAAGGAAATGTTATTAGCCGAACTTCCATTAATATCAAAGTAGAAACGCGGGGGACCAGCGACGTAAGTTATGGGAACACCATTATTCGGTCCCCCGACCACCGTGGCTCGGATATAAGTGCTACTGGAACTCAGTTTACGATATACTGCACCAGCGGTGCCAATGAGGACATCATCTCCGCTCGAGTTAGGATTAGATGGAGAAATATCAATATAATCTATGGAGAGGGCAGTAGTTTCGAAATATTGTGTTCCAGGGAGTCCGGTAGTAACGTTGAATGGAGTAAGTTCTCCATCGCCAAAGGTGTATACCGTATCGGCAGTAACGGTACCCACAGTTTCGCTGAAGGCTACGATCATATAGACTCCATTATAACCGGCATCGATGAGAGTCAGGGTACGATTTCCAATAGTCATACTGTAGGGTATGAGCTCGATCCAAGGGCTGACTACGGTAGCGGTAATAGCATCATATTGAATACTCCATAATCCTAAGTTATGATCTACCAGATAAATGGTGTCAATATCTCCATTAGAAGTGGTAAACATCTTATAAGGAGTAATGACTCCAGGACCAGGGAAAGCTCTACTTACGGTAGTAATCGTGGCAGTGGGAAAATTATTTCTGAGATTAACGTCTCCTCTACTGAAGCTATAAGCAGTAACTACGCTGGCCCCTCCACAGGTGGTGGTACAGAGGCCACCAGTATCGCAGCCTAAGTTGCTGTTGTTCAAGCACTCATCACCAACTAGGGTCATATCGGAGATACAGAATCCTTCGGGAACATTAGGATTAGGGTTGTTGAAGATACAAGAGCAGGTTCCGGTACCGGAACAGAGCCCGCCACTATTACCATAACAACTAAGATCCCCAGAACAAAGTAGACTGCTGGTACAAATATCTAAAAGTCCTTGAGTGGCGGCGACACAGGTACCTGGGGTAAACTCTCCATTATTACAGAGGCAACTTAAGCCACCGGCACAGACGGAACCGGTATAAGGGACACAGGGAGAAGCACAGGCTGATCCTAATTGGCCTGTAGTCTGTCCATTTTGACAGAAGCCATCATTACAATTGAGACTAAGACAATCGGTATTGAGTAAACATGGGAGAGAAACTCCTCGTCCGGAACGACATAACCCGGTATCAGCGTTACAGGAAGCTCCAGCACAATCCAAGTTATTGGTACAAGGAGCGCCACCTCCGCCTTTGCAGGTACGGTAGCCGTCAGTTTGGAGTATACAAGTATAGAGATTATCACAGGGACAATAGTCATTTAACCCACCTATGCTACTGTATTCGGGAACACAACGTCCGCTGCAAAAACTACCATTAGAGCAGGAAGCACCATTGGTGCAGAACTCCCCATCCTGTAGCTTACATTGATAAGTAATACCATCGCAAGTATATTGATTTTGACAAGGGACACTGATGCAAGAAGCCAGGAAATTTCCTTCGATAACTGCCGGTAACGGGGGGATAGAATTGCCCGCTTGCCCCCATCCAAAGAAGACTAAGAGTATAATAATTATCACGGCAAACATAATAGATAATATTATAGCTACGATTAATCCCGTAGACATGTCATCTTTTAGATAGAGAAAAGAATATATGATAGAATTATCGCATGTATATTATGGTAATACATATATATATTTTAATGGTATATATGTAGAATGTGGTATAAATGTGGTATAAATGTGGAAAAGGGTAGCATGTCCCCGAGAGTTATTATGGATCTGGGTTATCTTCATATTGCATATTATAGAATATGAAATATAGCGAACTACATGAAAATTATTATAATTTCCGGGAGTGCTCTAACACATTAGAATAAAAGGTAATGTACATGACTTATTTCCACTATCTTACTATATTATATAGTAAGATATGGTAAGATGTAGAGTGAAATAGAATATAGTAAGATATAGAGTGAAATAGAATATAATAGAGTAAAATAGAATATAATAGGGTGAAATAGAATATAATAGAGTGAAATAGAATATAATAGAGTGAAATAGAATATAATAGAGTGAAAACACAAGCGAATAGAAATAACTTGATTAATTTGTTCTCACACGATGGCATATATTACATTATGGTAATATACGAGGAATATTATACCCAAATGGTCCACGATAATGCTGTATCTTTTAGGACATTCACCGCTGCTGCTTGAAATGTAGCAGTATCATCGCGTTGGCCGGCATAAATCTTATTTTCAAGAATGTTGTACCCAAAATGAGTTTTAGGGACACTGAGATCCACCCCTTTATATCCACTCGGCAGTGATGTTATTTGTGTTATGTATCCTCCGGTAGCTCTGTACTCCGCTGTAGTATTGACGCAGCCCTTGTTATACAGTAGTTGATCAGTCTTACCCTTACATTTAGAACAATTACACTTCATTTGTGTGCAGCATAGAAACGGTATCATCCCATCGCGGGGTATTAAATTGGAAGATACTTGGAAGTCGTACGCTACACCGTCATTACCATTAAATCGAGAACGAAATGCGTGGTAACTATCGTGTGATTCGGGACTCTGCTTACTAGATCTCAAAAATTTAAGCGTCATATGCACCGCTGCTGCGGCCGCGATAAGTCCATCACGAATTTTAATCTCCTTGTCTATGGAATAGGATTCGTAAAACGATGCGGTGGTAGCAGTAAAAAATTTACCCACGATTCCTGGCGCATACAGCCAGATCGCACGACTATAGGGATCAAGGATGAAGGCATCGGAAAATAAGGTAGCCATCTTTTCCCAATAGGTATTCTCACCGGCGAAGAATCGTAGGAGTTTGTCTAGTTCCGATAAATATTTCGGTTTGGGTACACAGATAGTACCATCACGAATCATGGGGATGACAAGGGAGAATACATTTCTGTTGAAAGGCACGAAAATCGAGGTTTCGTTTTTAAAATTATTTTCCACGAATTCCTTGTAAAATATCGTACCCACATTGTGAGGACCCTCGATGAAAGTGCGTGACATTTTGAAAGTATGATCTGTGCATATAAACTCACAGATCTGCTCCATGATGATTGATTACCTGGTTATACTATGCTGTGTTATAATCAATTTTGTGAATATTTTTGGCGTGTAGACTACGTACACACATTTTTGATAGACCTATAGCAATTAGTACAGAAAGGCCGATTGTACTCGGTCTCATGTGGAACCTCACACTTTAAACATTTCTTATTATTAAGAAAGATGTTCCAGAGGCCCTTGGATATACCGCCAATAGTATTGCACTTTCTATCAACGAGATAGCCTACTTCAGTTGCAAAGTCCTTGAAGGGACTCCTGCACGTATTACTGCAGGGCGTCACCACATTTGACTTGCGAAGAACCACAGTTTCCATATGCACAGTTTTCATATGCAAATAATCCAAGTGATTGAGGACTTCAGTGGCACTTACTCCTACCCGTACGGTAAAGTAAGTGCGACTAGTCTTATGCATATGTTAAATTTTAATGACAAATACTAGGTTATCCCCATTCACACCGGTAATATCAAACTAATAAGGTTCATAGTTAGTCCAAGGTTAGTCCAAGGTACTCCCTCGATAAAAGTCGTTACCTTCTTGGATGACATGGATACATCTTCGGGTTCATAGCGTCCACATCAAGCGCATGTGGATTCAACAATATTTCCCAAATTGAGATATTCTACCAATAATTGTTTAGTATACTTATGAATAAATGACTCTTCAAAACATAGGAACAGTGTGAAGTCACCTTATGACGCCAATAGGGTTTGCGCTGTTCACCCAAGGGTAAGATCCCAGCGTAAGATAATGTCACTCTTGCACTCTGAACACACTTGCGTTGGACGGGAATAATAGAATAATAGGCACTATTGCTCTTTTTCGTGTTCGGTAGTCAGGGTATCCATTTGTGATGGTCCCAAGTAATTACAGAGTCAATATCGATTATACCCAGATTGCTACTGGGATTGCTTTACTCTGATTCTTAATATCGCAGAGGGCAGCTTTTTGAAATTCCCAAACCGTAGAAACCGTAGACTGTTGACCGAAGTATAGTATTCCTGTTTGTGTGAAGGGTTTTATATCATCACGAAGACCAACGATGTCACCTGAGATCGTCACGTTTGATATGTACTCTCGTGCTTGTACACCCTTATGGATCTCGTTAGGCTTAGTACAGCCAGTGTTATAAAATAGTTTCTTGTCGCTATTAGCACATGCAGTGCACCGGCATAGTAATACAGTGAAGGACATCTGGGGGTACATTCCACCGAGCCGATTGGATTCTCCAATTGAACCTTGACGTGTGTCTATATTTCCCGTGGAATCACGCTGGAAGTAATAATAGACATCTGAAGAATCCACGCTTTGCATCGATGATCTAAGAAAGCTAATTTGTAATCCCATATCCTTAGCCATGGTGTATATATCGCTTCGGAGTTCGATTTCTCTGGAGTCAGTATGAGGTTCATAAAAGGCGGCGTTGGTAATATCAAGAAAACGCCCCACAACGGTAGGCGAATATAAGCAAATCAATCGACTATAAGGATCCAAAATAAAAGAACCGGAGAATAGGTTAGCGACCTTCTCCCAATGGGGGTTCTCTCCGGCAAGGAATCTCAGGAGGGCAGCCAACTCGACGAGTTGCTTCGGTTCTGGTACGTAAATGGTACCGTCCCGAATCATAGGTAATACAAGTGTAAAGATCTCTTTGCCAAAGGGAACAAAGAGGGAGGACTCCTTCATGAACTCACCTCCAAAAGTCTTTTGGAAAATTGTACCTACATTATGATCTGAATCTACGTATACGGAAGACATCTTAAAAGTCTTGTCCGGACAAATGAATTCATACATCGCCTCCATAACCACAAGTGAGAATTGACAGTTTGATAATTAATTATATGACGATCAATTAATCCGTATCGGAGCATATTCTCTATCATAAATAGTGAACTCGATACGGTGATACTTTTGCACAGAAAGAACACGAGTGGATCACATGGTTTAGAAATAATTATGACAAATCCATATTATAAGTTATAATATGATCTTAGCCTCAGAGTAAAGCATGCAGTACCCATCCAGATGTATTATCGGAAGTCCCCACTTACTTGGCCGCCGAAGATATTGGTGTCCTTTGTTCTTCTAATCGTGGTATCTGTAGATATATTCTCAATGGTACTACCCGCCTGTCCTACATTAACACGGTTACTCCTTTACTTTAGGCATTCCCAAACCTGAAGACTCTCATATGTTTAAATCTGTGACATGGCGTCAACATATCATCAACATATCATCACTTCCTAATACCCTGACGGTGTTAATTTTACCTAAAGATATCATGCTTACGAATGAAGACCTCTGTAATCTTCCACTGTGCTTAACCCATTTGAGTTTGCCGGGTAATAAAAATATAACTGATGAGGAACTTCGACATCTTCCAGCATACTTAACCTCTTTGGATTTGTGGTACAACGAGAATATAACGGATACGGGAATCACTCACATTCCTCGTTCCTTAACCCATTTGATAGTGAGTCATCGTATATATGTAGGTGTAAAGTGGGAAAGTTTCCGGTGGGCTCCCCAGTACCAGTAAACTAGTAAATTAACGATCATGCGAAAATAATCGCGGTAAAAATGATCGCCCAATATAACATTTAAAGCGAGCATTTAGAGCCAGCATTTAGAGCCAGCATTTAGAGCCAGCATTTAGAGCCAGCATAGGAGCATCTACGTTTAATATTATGTCCGAACTCATATTCTTTGGAAAGCCCCTAGCCCAATGCACAGTAGTCGAGTTACGATCCCTGGGCAATATGTGTGGAGTGCACTTACCACACAAGATTCGCAAAGTTGACATACTGACACGGCTGGAGACATACTACCAGAGACAAGAGCTTGACTATATTAATGAACTGGGACAATCCTCTTTTTCAGATCTCATCAATCTGACTACCGGTTATGAAGATACTGTGTAATTAATAGCGGTTACTGAGACCTACATGAGGTAAATATTTAAGTCCAACACTTAAATAGAACTGCAGCATCGATTATAGAAGTACTACATAAGAGAATATCTATATAAGGGAATATCTAAGTCCAATACTGGCATACTGTACATGAGAGAATATCTATATTAGAGTATTCTCTATATGAGAGAATATCTATATTAGAGTATTCTCTATATGAGAGAATATCTAAGTCCAACACTGGAGTACTGTATATGAGAGAATACCTATATAATATAATATAAGAGAATATCTAAGTCCAACACTGGAGTACTGTATATGAGAGAATACCTATATAATATAATATAAGAGAATATCTAAGTCCAACACCGGAACACTGCATATGAGAGAATATCTATATAAGGTGATATCTAAGCCCGACACTCAAATACTCTATACAAGAGAATACCTATAGAAGATAATATCTATAGAAGAGGGTATCTTACTTCAACATTGTTTGAACGTTGTTTGAACGCTGATATATTATCACGTATAACCATATATGTAACATAGAATAATAAGGACACCGATGTATACACTACTAAAGAGAGCATACCAGAACTTCAGCCATGCTGGGGCATCTTCTTCGGCAGTAGAACCGGGGTCAATGACCTGAAAGAAGGCCGTTTGTATAAAGTCAAACCAGGCTATGACAATTAGGAAGATCAAGGAACTGAGAATAATAGTAATAGAGGTGGAAAAGAATACACTAGACTTGTTTTTAGATTCCATAGGTTGCTCCCGTCGCACATTACCTAAAGATAGTAAGTCTGCAGTTGTAGTGGCTTGTAAATCAGCAGCGTCAGCGTCATAATCAAAATCGGGTGAGGGGGCATACGGATTCCTCAGCGAGAGTGCGTTTTGAATAATACCCGGATGAGCCATTTATATAAGGGATAATTTAACTCCCCTATTCTGACAAGATACGGATTTCAACAACACATTACAATAACACATTTCAATAATCTACAAATCTGAATACTTGGGAACAAATTTCAATAATCCACTGGGGTACAAATCCCAATATCTTTACGATGTTTACAATGCTTGCAATATTCATGTACACACATTTCTTGAGCAGAGGTTTGAATCGCTCCTGGACGTAATGCTCGGATAATAGTGATGGCATCGACACTAAGATAACCTAAATACCCAAGGCAACAGGCACAAACAGTCCCAGCACGACCAAACCCACCACGACAGTGTACTAATATATTATGACCTTGCTTCAGATGTTTTATCAATAAGGGTATAAGTATATTAATCTCCTTTTGCTTCGGAGCTTTAGCATCGGGAATGGGCAAATGATAAAAGGTAATACCATAATGAGCAGCCACTTCAGGATAGTGTGATATTTTTAAACGTTTCATTTCCGAAGTGGGTAGTAGGCACACGATGATTTGGATGTCGGCCGCCCGGATCTTCTTGAGATCCGCCTTCAAGTCGCGGTTCCAATGGTGATCCTTTTTTCCGGGAGAAAACGATAGTGACAAATTTCCTGAACAGCCTTGACAGGCATCCTTTATCTTAGCAATATGAACCATCTCATATGGTTTCTGTCGAGAAGTTATCCGATGATCCGAGGGTAGAATATCTAAAACTTTTTCCAACATGAATATATATTTTACTAATACAAGAAAATATTCTTCACACATCTTCATGAGTGTAATATTTTCATGAGCGCAACATCTTCATGAAGATAGTGCATCATAAGATATCAATCGGAATACTCCACAATAGGAAAGCTACACACTTAATATATTTGCATCATCTTTCTATGGTTACTACATTGTAATATACATATATAAAAGTTTAGAACTTTCGACATCACGAGAATTATGGGCTCCTAGTTCCCGTTTTACTATATATGATACATTGTAGTATATAAAAGTCTAAAACTCTTCGACGTGAATTAATTATTGCATAGGTTTCTGTCTTATTATATATGATATATTACAATATGTAATATATAAAAGTCTAGAACCTCTAGACGTCACCAGAATTATATCCCATCGGTTTCCAGTTTACCATATATTACAATGTACAATATATAAAAGTCTAGAACCTCTCAACGTCACGAGAATTATATCCCATCGGTTTCCGGTTTACCATATATTACTATATATCATACATTGTAATATATAAAAGTCTAGAACCCCTCAACGTCGCGAGAATTATATCCCATCGGTTTCCGGTTTACCGTATATTACATATATCATACATTGTAAAATATATAAAAGTCTAGAACCCCTCAACGTCACGAGAATTATGTCCCCTCGTTTTCTGTTTTGCCATATATTACTATATATGATACACTGTAATATATAAAAGTCTAGAACCCCTCGACGTCACGAGAATTATATCCTCTTGGTTTCTAGTTTACCATATATTACAATGTGTAATATATAAAGTCCAGAGGTCTTAATTATTTACCATGCAGACTTGTAATATAAACTCAAAATGTGTACTTACTCCAAAATGTCGCCTTGAGCACGAGCCATGCTTTCGATGATTTCACACATATCCGTCTTATTATAGTTCGGCGGCTTTCCATTTTCAAACCAATCAATATAATACGCCAACCGTTCGAACGGCCACAAGTTGGCATCTTCCAAATTCTCAGACATGTACTCGGTACTTGCTCGCAACTTATTAATCATCTGTTGACGGAATTCTGCTGTATGCTCCACATTCGAGAAAGATCTGATGTCATTGGGGAGGGGAGCCTTGAAATACCACAGTAATCCAATCAAGTATTCCTTACTGAAGGAATCACATTTTCGCCCGGTGTTGATGCTACGACTATCATGTGTAGCTTTTTCCGATTGAGTGGTACGGTCGACGATGCGAAATATACCAGAATCTACCCTACCATATATACCACGAGAATTGAAATGTTCGGCACGCTGCCAGATGAGAGCTTGGATATATTCATCATATACTTTATTCTCAATAGGTTGCAGGGTCCGGAAGTGCATTTGCGAGCGGTCCGGATACTCTGTAGGATCAAGTAATCTGATTTCACCCTCCGCCTTATTGAGACGAGACATGGTGGCAAAATTAGTGAGACCAGTCCTGGTGGAGTCGATAGTGTGTACGTATACGGTATGAGATTTCTCGTGCTTCATACGTTCTAAGAGCTCTTTAATCTTATCCTCGCTCAAGTGCCTGACCTTGTGTAGATTTTCATCTTTAGTTTTACGTCCTCGTCGTACCTTGGGATTGTCAGCATTGTGGTTAGCCTGCTTGATGTCTTCAGAGGGACGCTGAAGTTCAAATAGTAAGAGCCTATATTGTCTCAAAATAGCATCTCCGAGAGGAGTGTCATCGCCATTAATTCTGCGGATCCAGAACTCTTCCACAATTGCAATCTGTGCATTAATATCCAAACTTAGCATATAATCCTCCAGTTCTTGTGCATCATCATGATCGATGAGATTTAATGCGGATATGCTTGAGGCTGTATTGGTCATTCTTATAGAAAGTTCAGAGAGTTTCTTCTCTCGAATAGCCAAAAGAACCTCAGCATAATATGACATATCGTATTCGATATTATTGGGTGTAGGGTAGTCTCTATCTAGATAGAATGTTCCCCGGGACTCCCGAACGTAGGCATTAAAGCCGAAGCGATCTAACACCGGAATCTTCTCCGTAATAAGTCTCTCTAGGGTCATGGTTATATACTTCACCCGGAATTTACTAAGGGATTCGGTGGTTTCAATGTCATTCAGAGTCAAGATATCTCTTTGGGAGAAATAGTTACGAAGCTCATCAATAACAGAATCGTAGATTTCATCAGTATATAGTATGTCATAGGTGGAATAGTCAATGCTCGTGGGAGCTTCATCAACGCACTTGTATGCACAAACATCATAATCGCATTCGGGTGAATAGTCAATATCGGTGCTGCGAACATTACGACCATAATGAATAAAGCAGGTAACGGCACACTGCTTCGCGATGCGCATTATTCGCTTGATACTGCGGTCCTTATATTCTGATATGTTGTACATTCGAAGATCTATACTATCTCGTTCTCCGGGATTAGGACCCAAGGCTTCGGCGCCATGTTTATAAATCTTCACCTCCACAGCAGCATCGTAAGGATCTAAGCCTTGGGCAATGAGATTCTGTCGGATTTCATCTAAAATATCTTCGTGGGAGGTGGCTCGTAATCCACGGGATAAGGCCTGATAGATATTACTTTCGTTCCATTCCGCACCTACCAAGTGGATCTGCAGAACATTATTGACGTTAATACCCTCTCGAGCAACACGGGAAGAGATTAAAATTTTGACATAATCACCGTGTCGATTCTCATAGCTGTTCATGGCCTCCATAACATTCTTAATCTTACCCTCTGTACTCTCACTAGTTAACAAAGCATAACGCGGTTTCGGGGATATCTTAGGACGCCTTTTAGAAGCACCTTCCTTGGCTGAGGCGCAGAAAGGATTCACAGAACTTGTTATTCCTTGGAACATGGAAAAATCACCGGTGAAGCGCTCTAGGCCAAGTCCCTGCAGACACAGGGATAGGGGAACAGCACCAGAAGCTTCCACGTATTCACTATAGATGAAAACATTGCCAGGATCGTGTATTGCGTGGGTAGCAATGTTGGCGAATTTGCAACTCATTTCCCTAATTTTTGAGATATCAGTCAAACTCTTCCTAAACCCATCGAGATCAGAAGCCCGATACTGATCGGGACCGTCGATAACAATATATCGAGCAAATCCTTTAGTGTCACCAAAATTCTTCTCAGAGTCGCTATCGAGATTCGTTGACTCCTCGAAGCCCTCCGGGGGAAATTCCGGAAGTTCAACATTCATGATGGAACGGGGAGCACCGGTAGAACTCTCGGCGGTGGCTTGCATAGGGAGCACATCTATTGTTTTATCCTTGCGCCTTCTAGAAGAACCTCCAGCATATCCGTCAGGATACACGAAATTTGACGCTTGCCGTTCGGCAGTATATAAGTCTTCACTAGATGATCCAGATTCTCCCCGTTTGGCTCGAAAGTATCCCGCAGACTGGAACTCTGACATTGTACTCATCTCTATAGTCGAAGAAGACACATATGTCTCTCCTTTTACCATATAACTAGAACGAATAATCTCACCTTGCTCCACGGGAATAGCGCCAGTATCGGCGGCGCGGACGAAACCGACGCGTCCCCGTAAGTAGGGTTCCAGATCTAAGATACCGGCAGTATCCCAATTGAAGGTTGGAGGAATTTGTCCCTGGAAATATCCGGAGACCTTTTGGGGAGTGAGTGTCTTAATATCGATTTGCGAATTGTACAGCTGGGGAAAGAAAGTACGGATATCATTGATGGGAGCATTCTTATAATCGAATCCTAAAGGTAAAGATCCGTCTGCAGGAAGAATAAGGTTCAATAGGGAAGCAAACTCCCTGGGACTGTTGATCATGGGGGTAGCGGTGGATAGGATACGTTTACAGCGTTTAGCCACGTGGAATACTCTCCAGATGGTATCATAGGTTTGCCTCTTTCTCCTGACCTTTTTCTTTACTGTGGTAGACTTTCGTTCATCTGTCTCGATGAGCAAGGATTGGGCCTCATCGATCCAGAAGATAGTATCAGAAAAGTCTTCTTCTAGGGCTTCGTCTTTAGGCTGACCTCCAGGAGTATCGTACTTATCCTCAATCATCTTAGCAAACTTACCATAGGTATACACAGTATAACCGGCACGTCGGATAGCACGCGATATTGCACGATCCTGACGTCGAGGATCATGCTCGTTCCTGATTTCTGAGGTTTCATAATGTCCATCTGAACAGCGACAGATCAATTGGTTTCGGAACTCATTCTTTAAATTCTTACCTTTAACCAGAACTACCATGCGTTTATAATGCGTCACTTTCTCATCGGTACCATAGGGATTGCTTCTATATTTAGCGATTTCCTTAATAACATACTCGGTAAATCCTAAAATGGAACAGGATTTACCGACACCAGCATTATCTAAAATGAGAAGATCATCGTAAGCTCGAAGGAAACGCTGATATAAGCGCTGATGCTTAAAATATTTACCACGACCGGGCTCCAAACGTTCTTTAATATCAGAAGATAACTCAGCGAATTCTTTCTTGGCGGTAAATTGCTCCTGAAATCCCGGGGTAAACTGCGACATATAACTCTCTAAGAGATCACTCAATTGTATGCTAGATCCCGCATTCATTTTAGGTAATATATTATTTTTTTGTATATGTCTATTCACGTCTATCCACATCCATGCCCCGGATATGGATAGACGTGAGTTGATCTGCGCATACACCTGAAGATATTCTATGGTATAGAATATTAGTAATAGTAGAAAGATATTATTCAGTAATGCGTTGGTGTAATGGATAGTAACTGGATATTCATCTTAGAGACGCCACGCCAGGAGATTAGCCATAGCAGTTTGTCCAGCAGCGACCAAGCCGTTCTTCTCAGCAACAGAAAGATAATGGGAGTATTGAATGATTCCCTCAGTGATGGGAACATTGCAAGTAACGAGGAGTCCAGGTGCAGGAATATTCTCGCTAGGATTGATGAGATAGTTCAAAACATTGGTAAAGCCAACAACAACATTGGCCTCTTGGGTATCATTGTACACCCAATTGACAGTGTCATAGTTGAAGACATAGTTAACACCGACGGTGTTCCACAAAGAGTCGATATAGCTCTCGATGGGATAATTGTCTCGAACGGCACCACTGGTGTAAGTATAAGCACCGATAACTACAGTATCATAAATATATGTGTAGGCTACAGATGCAGCCACCGCAGAACTGACGGAGAGAGCAGGACTGGTTTGCACATTCATGTATTCCAATCGACGCAAATTCAAGTTATACACAACGACGTTCAAAATCTTACCGGTAACGGCATAGAGTTGAGCGAACGTGGCAGAGGGAGATCCCGTAATCGGGTAGAGAAGGGCATCGATCAATCCGACGAACTCATCTTGAACATAGAAGACACCACTGAAGTTAACAATGTTATTTCCTACAGTTTCAGCGTCAAGAGGACGGGGAGGAGTTCCTGATGCGAAAAGTGCCGCCAAAATTTCTGCATTGCTGTAGTTAGCAACAAGCAGTGTGCAGAGGATGGCACCATCGTTCGTTCCAGTGCAGCTTTGAAGATTGAAAGCAGGATCAGCCCTCAAGGAGACAATCGCACCAGCACCAGCATAAATACTGATACCGCCACCACCGAGGGCAACATTGTTAATGGGTAACTTAGCCGCAGCAAAGCTGAAGCAGAGTGCGAATAGGGTGACTAGAGTGAGTTGAGCGATCTTCATGCTATAAGATGTTAATCGTTTATAGTTAACGATAGTTTATTAAATAAATATCAGTTTTGTGTGTTTTATAACTTCTAAGGCCTTGTGACATATTCTTAAGAGAAGTTATAAATGATTATGTGGGAGATCTGTTTATGAGGACATGAATTTCTGAGGATAGTGACGAAATGATCGTTGTTACAGAAAGGAAGATTATATCAGCATGTTTCTCATATAATCTTCCTTTCTGTAACAACGATCGGATATAGCTGCCAATTGTGGCAGCTAATTATTATACTCAACGATAATTACCAGTTATATCTCATCAATGACGGGTGGTACCACTTGCATCTACTCACAATAGTGGTGCATCCTAATATAAGCTCTGGGATAATAATTTTATCTCCGCGAAAAATGATTGGGCTAAATGTTAATTGTCGGTTACTATAACGTCTGTACTCGCAGATTGACACGATCCACTAGTCTAGCATGCCCCGTAATTCCCCGACCGTCACTCCCAAAAAGTTGTTCAGTCCAGAACGGGGCTGTGACCTCAATGTTTGGGAGGTTGCCAAAAACAAACATCAGCGCTTCTTTGTGTATCGTTCCACTCATCCTGATTACATTCCCATTGGTTATCGCCAAGTCTATGTCAGTGGCAGCTCTGTAATCGTTGTGGTTGATATGGTTACCGGATTCCACAAGGATGCTGCCACCCCTTACGTTTACACAGAGTCGGAAGCACAGAACCAATTCGGTCTCTTTGTTACCGATGACTGGTATATGCCTCTGGAAAAGGCTCTTGCCAATTATGGCAAGAATAAGAGGGTCTTCTGTGACATCAGCATGGATGCGGTTCCGCCCACTTCTGAGCGCACTCAAAAGGAGCATGACGACAGTACCATCGTTGATACTCGCACCTTCAAAGGACGCGCTCCCGGTCAAACCTATACCGAAGAGGCCAACGCCATTGCAATGGAAAATCTTCTGATGGGAACAGCATAAATTCTCCCAAACTAATCTCATATTTCTGTTTTAACAGACATATTAATTCCTAACCATATAAATGGCAGCATCGTCCTCACAAATGTCAACCTTTCGACCTACACGACGAGCGACATTGTCGGAAGTGGCATCGCAATCATCGATACAGTCATCGATACAGCCATCGATACAGTCATCGATATTACCTTTGGACAAGAAGAATTTTAAGAGTGACAGAGAACTAGTGGATACTCTTTTCCAAAATATTAGGAGTAAGAGGATCGGATTCCCTTACCATAGCACTTATGGTCTCCCCGTCAAGAAGTTGTGGAAAAATCTCCTCGAGGTTATTGCCGGAAATTCACAGTATGCCGCCATCATTTCTGATGCTAAGTATATTTTGGAGTCATATCATCCTCAACACAGATATTATCTTCCGCCTTTGTGTTCCGGTAATTATCTCAGTATAGCTACTGCTCCTAATTCTTATCGCAATGTTGATATACTTTCTGATTACTTTGTCGAAAATATTCGACTACGCGGCAAGCGTATCAACCAGAAGCTATCACCCGCGGAAAGTTGGAATGATGATCGGGAACTTCGCAAGATTCTTACCGAAGCTGTCAAGAGTTCCAAGAATGATGTTATCAACGCCCAGGTGATACGGGAGGCCCTCTCAACCGTAGTCTCGGAAACTACTTCCTTCAACCTTACCTGGAGCGTGGCTTTAATTCAAACGGTTATGGGGAAGAAGGTTCGGGGAAAGAAATGGCTCGATATTTCCGCCGGTTGGGGTGATCGTTTGGCCGTTGCCATTGCTATGGGAATGAAATACCAGTCATATGATCCTAACGTAGATCTTAAGTCTGGACACGATAAGATCATTAGTACCTTCGCTCCACCTCGCAACAGAGACGATTATCAGATCTTCTATGAACCCTTTGAGAACGCGGTCCTTACCAATAATGACTATGATCTTATTTTATCCTCACCCCCTTTTTTCAATCTAGAAATCTATGCCCAGGATCAAAAGGGGCAATCTATCGTGGAGTATCGTACTCTGAATACCTGGCTAGTGCAATTCCTGTTCGTATCATTAGTTAAAGCATGGGCGGCTCTCAAAGACGAGGGCTTCCTTATGTTATATTTAGGAGATACTAAGTCAGATACTAAGTCTATTCAAATCTGTGAATCTACTAATCTTTTTATTGAGAATTACTTAAGGGATCACGGTGGAAGTCCTAATGCTTCTTGGGTTGGCATCATTGGATTGATTGGTCATGGAGGAAAAGCCCGCCCAGTGTGGGTATGGCAAAAGGTTAAGTCGGGAAATAAAGTCGTTCGATGGAATCCTGATGTTCCTCGATCATTAGGAAGAATGTATCCTGTACTAGCCAATATGTACCTCGAAACTATGTTCTCACATACGGTGTATAATGAACGCGTAGAAGTACTATATCGAATGATATCTGCGGTGGCTGATAAACCGATAACCTCAGTAAGGAATATTCTCCCTAACAAGATTATGATGGAGAGTCTATCTGTTGATGTTGATGCCGCAGTCAAATGGGGAGCCGCTACAGTGTTGAGTGCGGATACCTATGATGCTATTGATCTGTCAGATCCCAGATATAGTGACACCTATAAGAATAATGCTAAAAATATTCGTGACGCTGCCGGTGATACTTCTAATATGTTGAGTGATCAACTCATTGGCGCTGTCATGTTTCAATTAGACAATGATCAGAGTTTCAAGTGGGCCGCTGTGGTAGTGAAGAAAGTGGGAAAAAGGTATATCGATAATCTTCGCTCCATAAGTGAAAACCGACAGAAGGTGGCAAACGCCGCTGGAGTAACTCTTGATGAGGTGCAGCGAGTATATCCTGATGATATATTGTTCCTAGATAATCTGGGACCTCTGATTGCCGAACTGCAAGTGTTTTAACGTATATACCTTATAAAGGTATATGAGCTTGTGTGATATCGACACCATTTAAATTGAGGAGCGGTTTCCCCTTTTATTATATATTATCCCTATATAATATATAACAGTAAACCGGATAAACCAGTTCGTTACATTTGCGTGCACTCGATATCATTACCCATATTTGTGATATTATATAGTGTATACATACTATATATTGATAATATACCTATGGAGATATACTCTAGTAGAGTATATGATAGTATAGTTATATGAGAGTATACATACTATATATTGATAATATACCTATGGAGATATACTCTACTAGAGTATATGATAGTATAGTTATATGAGAGTATACATACTATATATTGATAATATACCTATGGAGATATACTCTACTAGAGTATATGATAGTATAGCTATATGAGTACAGTTATATGAGAGTATAGTTATATAGTGCGCACATACTATATATTGATATACCTACATAGATATACTCTAGTATATTTATATGAGAGTATAGTTATATGAGAGTATAATTATATAAGAGTATAGTTATATGAGAGTATGGTTATATGACAGTATAGTTATGTGAGAATATAGTTATATGAGAGTATAATTATATGAGAGTATAGTTATGTGAGAATATAGTTATATGAGAGTATAATTATATGAGAGTATAGTTATATGAGAGTATAGTTATATGAGAGTATAGTTATATGAGAGTATAGTTATATGAGAGTATAGTTATATGAGAGTATAATTATATGAGAGTATAATTATATGAGAGTATAATTATATGAGAGTACAGTTATATCTTAATATATATATGCCTACGCAGATATATATTAAGATATATGCCTACGCAGATATATCCTAATATAAAATATCTTCATCATTGTAGTATTCCATGTTCTTTACGGTAATCTTTCGTATTTCCTTCATGAACTCATATACACTTGGACACCAGCAAGAATCACAGTGATAACTATTCTCGGCAATACTAACGGTTTGTCGATACGGACACCAATCGAAGCGAACTTCTATTTCTTCAGCAGGAGCATCATTATCGGCGGGGTGGTATTCAGGTTTAGATATTCCACAAACCATAATAATATCGCTGCAACTGTGAGGATTGACACGATATCGATCCATGGCAGCACTGAGATATTTTTCTATTTCATCTTCCGAATATATCCGAGAGGGACTATCTTCATTACACTCGATGGGGTGTGCATTCTGGGATTTATAGAGGGTATCAAGGCTCTCCATCATGTTTGAACGTGGAGCCTTATGTTTCTACAAATTGCTTAATATTTAATCAATAATGGAGGTAACGATATACCGTTACTATGGATTGATTTATCTTAGTAAGATCAAGGTGGAGACCGGGACATTAATATGCATGTGTATTGTAGTATGTCGTAGTATATGTATTAGTATATATTATAGTATGTATTATATTATGTCGTAGTATATATTGTTGTATATATTGTAATATGTCGTAGTATGTATTAGTAGTATATATTGTAGTATTATAGTATTGTAGTGTGTATTGTAGTATGTCGTAGTATATGTATTAGTATATATTATAGTAGTGTAGTATATATTATAGTATGTCGTAGTATATATTGTAGTATGTATTGTAGTATATTGTAGTATATATTGTAGTATATATTGTAGTATGTATTGTAGTATGTATTGTATTATGTATTGTATTATGTATTATAGTCTATGGCATCATGTATTACGGCAATACGAAAATAAGTTTTAAACCCACATAATAACCTTCAGTATGGTCTCATAAGATTATTTCATACCATAATAAAAGAGATGAGTTTTAACATGGAGATACTTGGACCCGGTATGTGGTACACTATTCATAAGATGGCTCTTTTAGCGACTACAGACAGCAAAAAACGAGATTTCATAGTCTTTGTGAACACTTTATGCAGGAATATGGATTGTGCCAAGTGTCGCGTTCACAGCAACTCCTATCTAGATAAGCACTCTCTATCAGGATATTGGAAGATATTTCGTGATGGCAAAGATATCGGATTCTTCAAGTGGTCGTTTGAATTTCATAATGAAGCCAATAGGCATGCGGGACGCCAAATCATGGACTTCGAAACTGCCTACGCCTTATACACCGATCAGACTGGAATTTGTAAGAATTGTGATCATATAGAAACCAAAGAGAGTGCACAGGGTAATGAACACACCGAACCTATCTCCTCAGGTGAGACCAAGATACCTATCATCGATAATACGCAAAAGGAAGTCTCTTCGCATATTCCCCCCGTATTACTGGCCTATATCAAGCGGCGGAAATAGGATACTTTTATTATCCTTTTATATGTTAAGAACATGGAAAGTTAAAAATATCCGGGTAATCCCTGGAATTAAAGTGTAATTGAGAACTAAATGATCACTACTTCATATCTCTACCCTATGGAGGTTACTTATACGGGAGGGTTGGGAAAATGTGATTGTAATTTTCGTAATTAACGAAAATAGTAAGTCATCCCGTCATGGATAACCAACCCATTTGGAATCAAGCCTCCTTCAATACCGTCTCCGCTCATAAACAGTTCATGCATGTCACTGCCGCAGGCGTTGATTTCCCGACTATTGAGCAAGCGGGGGAAGTATGGTCTAAGGATCCAAACGCCATCTTCAGCGTGGAGTACCGTGTGGCCGCAACCCCCGAATACTTTGATGCTGTCTTAGCGCAAGCTGGATTTGGTCCTGATTCTGTGGCGGCTGCTCACAGTAATTTCATTACTTCCGCCAATTATCTAACCTCCGATGCCTTCAATCAGGAGCGCCAAGCCTACGCGGATTTTGTGAGGAACTCTGTGAATACTTTGCAGGTTCAAGGAGGCGTTACTCTTCCCAGTCTCATTTCCAATCTCTCTCCCGCGTTCCGTCCTTCTGTCGAACCTAAGAAGAAGCGCGTAGGTGCTCCTCCTAAGGCGGTCAGTGATGCTGGATGGCGCGATATGGTCGCCATTGGCGATTTATTAGATGTATCCAAGTTTAATGCAGAAAAAGGAACGGGAACTCTCAAGGTTCACAAGAAGCCCACATCCCAGTCCAGAAAGAAGTTATATGAAGGTCCCGGTCAGATCCCTATCATTAGTGATAATTATGACACCTTCGCAGCCTACATCAGTGCACTGAATGCTTATCCCAACAAAGTGATGGATTACAGCTACATTCTTCCTCTCATGCACAAAATCTTCTATCCCACAGCATCACCATCGGTAACATCACCTGCGACCCCTCAGTTCGCACAGGCACCACCATCGGTACCGCCTCCTGCACCCGGATTCACTTTCGTTGGAAAAGTACAAGCATTACCTCAGTCAAAGTCCCCAAAAGGAGCCTTCATGCTTCCTCCTCAGGTGGGCTTTACAGGAGTACAAGCACCGAACGTGAACGTTGCTGCTCCTCAAATGCCAGTATCTGCTCCACGGGTGACAGCTCCGCAAGTGCCACTATCCCAGCCTCCGGTATTTGCTCCACAAGTGACGGCACCACAAGTATCACAATTCCAGGTTCCACAAGTACCACAATTCCAGATTCCACAAGTACCACGGGTGACAGCTCCACAAGTACCACAATTCCAGCTTCCTCAGTCCGGCGTTCCACAAGTACCACAAGTCATTGCACCACGTAGTGTTCCTGCCTTCCAGTTGACTAGTCCTCAGCCTTCTACCGAAGGTATGCCCCCCATTCCTACATTGGGTAGCTCGCCACCATCACAGCCCTTCGTTCTTCCTCCCGCACAGGCTCCCACTACCGAAGCTCTTGCCGGCGATCTCGGGGATGTTGACATCACTCCTCAGTAATGGATAATCTATCTACTCTTAAAACACACAACATATAATATCGTACATATGTACAATATTCTCTACACCATTCTACAATATATTATAAGTAATATAGTATACACTATTCCACAATATATTCTCTACACTATGGAATATATATCATATTACTTATAGTATACACTATGTAACATATTATATATACTATAAGTAATATAGTATACACTATTCCACAATATATTCTCTACACTATGGAATATATATCATATTACTTATAGTATACACTATGTAACATATTATATATACTATAAGTA